>Ga0123519_10012183_pt1 | contig 12557 bp, 10 predicted proteins | sample YelNatPaOPRAMG02_FD_87396 | JGI IMG/M metagenome (GOLD analysis project Ga0123519, IMG submission 87396) | Hot spring microbial communities from Yellowstone National Park - Yellowstone National Park OP-RAMG-02 (version 2) | ecosystem: Environmental > Aquatic > Thermal springs > Hot (42-90C) ...
AAGGTGTTGGTTAAGCCATTGCTGAGGAAGGCTTCAAGGCTTTTGAGGCTTCATGGTAAACGCATAAGCCATTTCATAGCTGACAGCCAATACTACTCTGACGAAGTTTTTAAGGCGATAAAGCGTTATGGAGCCGAGCCAGTCATACCCCACTCTTCAAAGGTCAAAGAGCCGTTAATCAACCTATACGTGACTAAGCGCTTCAGGGTTAAGGGCGAGAAAAGGCTTGTAGAGCTCTATAAGCGAAGGATGGCTGTTGAAAGAACGTTTAAAGCCTCAAAACTTGAGCTGTCGATGGAGAAGCCTAAATGGAGAGGCTAGCAAAAATAAGAATGCATGTTGCAATATGCTTCTCATGCATACTAGCCGTAGCAATAGTAGCCCACAAGATAGGAAGGCCTACCTGGACCATCCAAATGAAGCCCAACCCACAATATCCCATGGATAGGCTTTAAATCCACCAACTCGAACAACAGCTTAGGAGAGCCAGCCTCCTCCATGAAACATCAAAAACGGAGAAGGCTGACCCTCCAAAATAAACATCCAAAATTATTTAACAGCCCGCGCGCGCAAAAAGGGAACCATTATCGTATCGAGCCAAGGCTCCTTAAAAATAAACAAATCATCTAACAGTTCTTTCCCTTGCCACGATATGGGAAGTCGCCGAAGAAGTCAAGCCTTGGTGATAAGTGGGACGCGCGAGTGGAATCAGCAGTCACAAGGTATATTTGGAAAAACATCCGGAGATCAAACTGTTGAGGGATGAGAATGGTAAACCAATTATTCTCTCACGCGAATACGTACACCCTGCGATAAGGCTAGGCGACCAGAGGTTTCTCAGCTGGATAAACAACTGGATCGATTATCACAGGGCACAAGGAACCATCCAATACTAGTGTGAAACATATTGGAGATTGTTCCTGGCAGAATGATTAGACGTCAATTCAAAGCACTGTTGACAAGGATAAATGTACTCAAGCGGAGAAAAAGGAAAAACCAAAGGTCATTATGTGTACGCATCATAAATGGTGAGTTTGTTGAAACAAAAATTGAAGTTGAGGGGAAAAGTGGCGATAATCACCGCGGTGCAGGTTCAGGAATAGGCAGAGCAACTTCGTTACTTTTTGCTAAAGAAGAGGCAAAGGTCGTAGTAGCTGATTGTGATCCTAGGCGCGCGCATGGGTTTTTCACTCATATTTCATCATTCCCTAAAATATGGGAAGGGAAGTTAATTCTTCGGCAGGAAACTTAAATAACCTTTCATAACCAACCTCTGTTACAACGCCTTCTTCCTCAATTCTGGCTGCGCCCTTACCATCTTTAGATGGACACCAAGTTTCAAGGGCAAAGACCATCCCCTTTTGGATTTTGAATGGTTGTTGTAATGAAAATAGCCTTGAAATGATTGGTTTCTCCCAAATGCTCAGTCCAACTCCATGCCCGAATTGAAGTAGAAATGCCTCCTCCTCATTCTTAAATCCGAGTTCCTCGGCAGAAGGCCAGCATTTTGCAATGTCTCCTGTGGTTGCTCCAGGCTTCACAGCATCAATGGAGTTCTTTAACCATGTCCACGCATTCTCGTAGGCCTCAATTTGCGATTTCGTCGGTTTGCCTAGGACAAAAGTCCTGTAGTAACAAGTGCGGTAGCCATTGTATGAGTGCATTATGTCAAGGTATACCATATCTCCGGGTCTAATTATTCTATCAGCGAACACATGCGGGTGGGGGGTCCCCCTTGGGCCTGAAACAACATTTACGCATTCAACTAAGTCCGAACCCAGACTGTAAAGGATATTATTGACTAAAGCAACTAACTCATTTTCCCTTATTCCAGGTTTTAGGCTTCTTGCTACCTCTGCATATGCCGCGTCCACCATGGCAGCTGCTATGCTCAATAACTCGATCTCATCGTTCGTCTTTATAATTCTGGCGTCTAGCATTGCTTGCTGACCATCAACAACTTTGATTCCTCTCTTGGTTAAAGCTTCAATTAGCGGTATTTCGATTATGTCTACGCCTAAAGGAAGATCTGCAACCTTATGCCTTTTTAAAACATCCACTATGCTATCTGCAACCTTTTCCATCATACCGACTTCTGGCGGGACCGATCCCCTCATCGATCCTACAGCGGGAAAGATCCTATCAGCGATCCATGGACAAGTCTTCCGTTTTGCTGGAGCAGCAGGATCAAAAAGGATAGGCTCAGAATCCACTGGTAGAATGACATACCCTTGCATTTTGTTTCTAGCCCACTCGCCGACATGTGTACTAGTAATATAGCGTATATTATCGAAGTCAAAGCAAAGTAACGCCCCCAGATTGTAGGCTTTAAGTCGCTCCTTCGCTCTTTCCAATCGTTCTCTACGCAGCCGTTCATAATTAACTCTTTCTTCAAAATCAACTCCCATTACACCAAAACTCATTTTAACCCTCTTTTAATATTTTGTTAATTAAGACTATATTTAAAAATTTCGAAACAATTTGCCTTGCACGGTATTGCTGTTCTAAGCACGTGCTAGGCGTCTCGCCACGGAAACATGGAGGCAGTGCTTTATATGCTTAAGCTTCCATGTTGGAGCCTATTCCGGACCACAGCACCGCACACAAGGCTTTCAGCCGCATCTTAGAGTTATCCGACGAATATGTTCCCCTTCCACAACGCTTCAAACCCCTAATCCTGGCTTTCTACTAAACCCCTCTTTCCCTTCAACCTGCTGTCACGTAAACAACAACGCTTTGAAGCTTGACGGATGAAGCTTCTAGGTAAAGATTCATCCTCAACTTCTCAGCAACTCTGAACATGATGTTGTAGGGCAACCCCAAGTCTATAGACACTCGAGAAGACTAATAAACAGGCACCATCTCCTTAACAAGAGCAGGAGCGAAAGTTTATTTAAGGCTATCTTATTTAATGCTATCGCCTCCTAAGCCTCGGATCAAGGACATCTCTTAAGCCATCGCCAAGAAGGTTAGCGCCTAACACGATAATAGATATCGCAAGAGCTGGAAATAAACTTAACCATGGGCGAGTTAGAAAGTATACGCGGCCGATGCTCACCATTAACCCCCAGTCCGGTGCTGGAGGTTGGGCGCCTAATCCTAAGAAGCCGAGTGATGCTGCAACTAAAAGGGTCCATCCGAAATCAACAGTCGCTTGTACAACGATTGGCCCTATGCAATTTGGTATTACATGCCAAAGAATTATGTATAAATCGCTAGCTCCCAACGCTTTTGCCGCTTGCACATAATAGCTCTCTCTAATGGAGAGAGCTTGACTTCGTATTATCCTCGTGGCCCAAGGCCACCAAGTGAGCGCAAGAGCAAGCATAGCATTCATGATTCCTGGACCTAGCGCTGCAGCAAATGCCAGCGCTAATATAATCGATGGAAACGCTAGGAAGACATCTGTAACTCTCATTATTGCATCATCAACCAGACCTCCCCTATAGCCTGCGATAGTTCCTAGCGGAATTGCCACCACATATGCCACAAGTATAACAACTATTCCGACCTGTAAGCTGATCCTGGATCCGTATATTACCCTACTAAAAATGTCTCTTCCCATATCATCTGTACCAAAAGGATGCTCCCAACTTGGCGGCAACATTCTATTTTCAAGATCCACGTATACTTCAGGGTAAGGTGCGATGTATGGAGCGAAAATTGCGATTATGACAACTCCTAAAATTATTATTAAGCCCACAACGGCAAGCGGGCTTTTTAGAAAGTAGTGAAGACTAAGCCGAAACTCTTTAATCCGCGATCTGTTTCTGATTTTCCATTCGTTTATATAACGAATTATTTTATTCATTAAATTCATTATCGCATCACTCTGATCCTTGGGTCAATCACCGAGTATAATAGATCGACACAGAGGTTTACTATAACGTAAATCAGACCTATTAACAAAGTTGTACCCATAATCGCTGGGAAGTCCAGAGTTAACATTGATTCTGCTACATACGAGCCGAGTCCAGGCCATCTGAAGACAAGTTCGACCAGAACTGCGCCACCTAGGATGTTTCCAAATGTTAACCCAATAACTGTGGAAGTCGGAATTAACGCATTTCTTAATGCATGTTTATATATTACGACGAAATTAGACAATCCTTTTGCCCTTGCTGTTTTTATGTAATCTTGACTTAAAACTTCAAGCATTGAAGATCTCGTAATTCTAGCGATTGTTGCAAGTGCAATATACGCCAAACAAATAGAAGGCAATATTATATGAGATAATGAGCTAAAAAAGGCAGGCCAATTCATTGTAATTAAACTATCGATTAGATTTAGCCCCGTTATACATTTCAAGTCTATGCTAGGGTCTATTCTTCCGCCTCCAGGGAAAAGACCTAGTTGCGAATAAAATACGTATTGAAAAATTAAAGCGATGAAGAAACCAGGTAATGCCACTCCCCCCAAAGAAAACACTCTTAACAAATTATCTGTCATAGTATCTTTTTTGATTGCCGAAACTACTCCTATAAGAACTCCGCCAACTCCTGCTATAATAATGGAAAAAATTGACAGTTCGAAAGTTGCCGGAAAACGAATTAATATATCTTCAATCACAGGTCTCCGCGTATGTAAAGCCATCCCAAAGTTTCCTTGAAGCAATCGGATAATATAGTTTACGAATTGCTCGTATGGCGGACGATCTAATCCAAATTGTCTCTTCAATGCCTCAACTTGTTCATTTGTCGCATGAGGCCCTGCAAAATATCTTGCCGGATCCGCTGGAACCATGAATGCAATGCTAAAAGTAATCACCGACAAACCCACAAGTACAAATATTAACCATATAAGCCTTTTTATGAGGAAAGATTTGATTCCCAAAACTTTCCCTACAATTTTTTTAAAAAAAATATATAAAAATTATGGTTTCTCTTCTTTTACAATGTACATGTCATAGAAGTCAAACGTCTCAACTAGACATGGATTCGGAACAAATCCGTGAACCCAAGCACCCATCGTGACAATCTTTGTCTCCTCCCAAGCAAATACGGCTACAGCATCGTCGACTAGAATCTGATCAACTTGATGATATAGTTCAGCTCTTCGATTTCTATCTAATTCGGTTACAGCTTCATCGAGTAACTTGTCAACAATGGAATTGTTGTAGTAATCCCAATTGTATCCTCCTGGTGGAATCCTAGATGAATGGAACCTATCATATTCTGAAAAGTGAGGGTCTGGAGCAAAGACAAACTCGTACAACGCGACAATGTGCCTAGCGGTTTCTGGATTGGTTGTGGTAGCAGTTAATGTTGCCCAAGTCTGTTCCTCAATAGTAACTTGAATGTTTAGGTCACGTAGGCAGGATTGTAATAGTTCCCCTACTTTGCGTTCTTCTTCAAGACCTGCACAATACAGATAAGAAAGTGTAAATCCGCCTTGAGGATATGCTGATTTAGCCAATTCTTCCCTTGCTTTTTCCATATCCTTTGTGTACTGAGTCGTGTTAGGGCTCCATCCCCAAAGAGCACTTGGCATTGATCCTCTAGCTTGTTTTCCATGGTATAATATCAAAGCCAAAGCTTGCGAATAATCAAAGGCATAAGATATCGCTCTTCTCACATGTACATCGTTCAACGGTGGCTTTTGCGTGTTAAGGGCAAGGTAAAAGGTTGACAGAGCTGGGTATTCAACTATTTTCATGTTTGGGTTAAGCTGCAATTCAGGGATGTCTTCTCTAGAAATGAAGAAACTAATATCTATATCGCCCTTCGTAATCATCATTCTACTAGTGGCAGCCTCGGGTATTATTAGGCCGGTTATTTTGGTTAAGTGCGGGCCTTCCCATCCCCTCCAGTAGTAGGGGTTCTGAACTAGGGTCCAACTTTCGCCTTTTTTCCACTCTTTAAGCATGTACGGCCCACATCCCTCTGTGTTATCGTGGAACCAATTCATTGCCCACGGATCATCAGCTGTTTTGTGTTTTTCAACCGCATTAGGATTCACAATCGATGCTTGCATGGTCGCAAGTGCAGCCAAAAATGGCGCAAACGGATACTTCAAGATAAATTTTACAGTATGCGAATCTATGATCTCAATGTGATCCATAGCTACGAAATTTTGTGATTGTTGACCTATTCCCAACAATCTATCAAACGATACCTTGACTGCAGTTGCGTTAAAGGGTGAACCGTCTGAAAACGTGACGTTTTTTCTCAAATGGAATGTGTATTCTAATCCGCCCTCAGAAATTTCCCATGATTCCGCGAGAACGGGTTCAATATCCATAGTAGATCCCTTTAGCTGTACTAATCTTTCATAACATGCCCTGACTATTTGGAGAGTATCTGTACTCCATCCAACGTGAGGGTCCATCGTAATTATATCAGTTACCCAACCGTAGCGAAGCTCTATCTCCGGGCTAACTGATGGAGGTGGACGTGTGACGTAGTAGCCTACACCTGCTATAATTGCAATTATTACTATCAAAGCAATTATTGCTGCTTGCACCTTTGTTAACGCTTTCTTATTGAGCAATTTATAAGACACTTTTCTCACTCCTTAACTTTCTTTAACCTTTTCAGTCGTTCTAATTTATAAATCTTACTGAATCATACCTTGCACGCACGGCAGAAGAGGATACGTTAAGATCCGCGCGTTATTTAACCTTAAAACAGAACCGTTGAGGCTCTTATAGCAACCAGGGGGCAGAGCATGAATGCAAGCATCTGGGGAAACTCAGACAAATTGGAGAACATTAAATGCTTGGTGGCTGACCAGGCTACCTATCTCGCAGAAACTGCCAACCCACCGCCGAAAAGGGAGGCATCCCATACATTAAACCGAAAAAAAACAACCTGATGAAGGCTAAGGGCTGTTGGATATGGAAAAACATGGTAACCCTCTAAGGGAGCACCCACACGTATTCAACCGCTTCTACAAGCTACGCCAAAGAGTTGAAGCAGGATGGCACTCGCTCAAAAGCGTCGTAGGCGATATAATAAGAAACAAAACAAAACAAACCAGCCCACCCAGCGCCAGCGCCGAAATCTTAATAAGAGCGGAAAAAACTATTGCCAGAAAGGTTCCTTAAAAGGTGAGAGATGATTTTACTTGCGTTATGATGAAATCGTGAACACGGGATTGAGGGTATTAGAGGAAGCTAAGATAGATAAGCGCTGGCTCAACTTAGGTGCGGAAACACAGTCACAGAACCGCTTGAATAGAGAGTACATTGACTCGCTGACATTTGAGATGCGTTTGCTAGGCAGCGCCCTAGCCGATACGAGCACCACTCTCTTCGGTGTTAAACTTCCCGCTCCCATAATGCCTGCCGCACTTATGCATGGCAGGGTATTGGACAAGCTGGCTATGTCGGACGTATGGAAAAGCCGTTCTAGCTTCAGCTTCACTGTAGACTATTTGGAGGAAATTGCTGCTGGCGTCACAGATGCTAAGTCGTTAATGTGGTTGGGAGTAGGAATAGGAAAAGAATCAGAAATTCTTTCTCGCATTATAGAGAACGGCGCAAAAGTTGTGCTAATAGTCAAGCCCCTTAGAGATAAGGAAAAGGCCCTTCAATTGATTAGGATGGGTGAGGGGCTCGGATGTGTAGCTGTGGGGATGGACATTGATGCCATGTTCGGAGAAAAGGCATTCGACGAGATTGAAGGGCCTGCTAGCCTCGGTCCCCAAAGCATAGAGGATCTTAAGAAGTATAAAGCGTCCACTAATCTGCCTTTCATCGTTAAAGGGGTGCTAAGTATTCACGATGCTAAAATATCCAAAGAAAAAATAGGTGCAGACGCCATAGTGGTTTCCACTCATGGCGGTGAGTCTTTAGATTACGCGGTTCCAATACTAAAAGTGTTACCGGAGATCAGAAAGACAGTAGGAAGGAACATGTGTATCATTGTGGACAGCGGTTTTAGACGGGGAACAGACATCTTAAAAGCTCTTGCTCTAGGAGCAGACGGCGTATGTTTTGGGACTTTAATCGTTTTAGCCTTCGCCGCTTATGGCCGGGATGGAGTAGCGAATATTTTGCGTATCCTTTACAAGGAACTGCAAAGAGCCATGAGCCTTACTGGATGCAAGAGTATTGCAGACATAGACCCAAGCATTATAAGATTTCCCAAGTAAAGCCTTCCTTCACTTTCCTTGAACAGCATAGCTATTTGTTACTAATACCAATAGTCTCTCTTAATATACAATAGTTGGCGCTTTACTTCATCCAAGCATGCGAACGAAGAGCAGTTCAGACTTAACGTTGTTCCAGTAGCTCTAGTAGATTACTCTCAGGAAAACATTCCTCCATTCCAAAACCTCAAAAACACCAGCCAAAAACGCAGAATATTTCGTTAGTCATGCATGTGCATGGTGGATAGGGGCACCTACACTTTTGGAGGGTGCCCCTTCAGTTTTGTCTTCTTGCTACTCGGGCTCTTTGGCCCATTCATCCTGAATCGCCGGGGGGCCTTGCCGGCTTTTAGGACGGTTTTTGTTTCCCAGGCGCACGCTCGGCTTGTTATTTCCGGCCTATTCACCTACATGAGTTCAGTGATATAACGTATATTGTAAAAATCGAAGCAGAGAATGCTCCAAAATCGTGAGCTTTCACTTGTTCTTAAACTCTCTATGATCGCTCTTTACTATCTTTCCTAGTTAACTCTCCTAAAAATCAACTCTCATAGTTCCGTAACTCATTTTTCTCTAATTCCTTAATAGTATATTTATATTTCAATTTAAAGTTTTAGCGAGAGGTTTCAATATTCAACCAATGAAATAAGAAAACCGTTGGGATCAACCATGTATGTATACTTCCATTCACCCGAAGGGGAAAAATCTACCGTTTGTGGAGGACAAAGTAAGTTGACATTTTTTTTCTGCAATTGCTTATATACTTTTTCAATGTTCGAAACGTTAATCGCGATTTCTATATGACCAATATCTCCCCAGCGTGGAACAGCTATTAATGGCTTGTATGGCGGGAGATGTTGATAGGCTTCTATCCAAGCACCTTTATATTGATTCGTTATTATTTTCACTTTCATTGTCGGTGTGGGTGAAGGCAGCATTGGAGCCATCGAATCCATCTTTGCAGTGTAACTGATAACTTCATTCTTAAACCCTAGAATATCTTTATAGAAAGCCATCGATTTGTTCATGTCTCTGACACCGATTCCAACATGATTTACGGCCTCAATCTTTGGGGTTCCCCCGAACTCCTTGTACATGTGCCATTCAACAAACTCTATCAGGATACCATCAGGGTTTCTAATATAGGCAAATTTACATTCTTCATCGGCGGGTGGGCAGACGGCGTATGTTGGTGCAAGCACCGGTTTAAAGCCTTTCTCCAGTGCTGACGCATAGATTTTTTCTATGTTCTTAACGTTCATGCAAACTTCAGCGATGCAAATGCTACCCCATTCATATTCCATTTCAGTTTTATCAGGTTTAGCAGGAGGAAGAAGTTGGACTAACTTAATCATTCCTTGAGCTATAGGCGAGACATTGCAGCTGGCCAACATCACTATTCTGGCATTAACATCAGGCTTGCCCACCTGATCCATTCCAGGCAACTTTCCAGTATAATCGAAAATCACATCCTTGAACCCAAGGAAGTCTTGATAAAAATTTAGCGACGTGTCGATATTTTTTACCCCAATTCCTATGTGGTCGATTCCTCCAATCATCTTCTCACAAGATTCTAAAATATTCAATAATGTATAAAACTTTTTCGTACGATGTGATTCTATTGAGAAGACGCGTCTAGATTTATATTCGTAACTATTCTACTATCAGAGGTTCCAACCTATGCGCCGGGACGTTTACTATGCCATTTTCGCATATCCTAAGTGTTCCTAATTCAGGGCACGCCCCCGTGAATCCCAATGTTTGGAAGGGGTCTATAAACTCGCATCCCATCTCTCTAATGACTTTCTGTAGCTTGTTCTGTTTTTCAACAACCCTTTCTAAGGTTTCATCTGATAGAAGACCACATAGAGGCAATTCTAATCGTGCGAGTACGCGCTGTTCCTTAACTGCTATATGGCCTCCCCCCATCTTGGCGATCTCATTAACTGCAAAACACATGTCTAAGTCGTTTGTACCTACCACAATTATGTTCTCTGTAGTTGGTGCATACGAGGTGCCAATAGCTCCCCATTTTAGTTTGAAGCCATGAACGAAGCCTTTTCCTATTCTACCTGACAAGTGGAACCTGTCCACCATAGCAATTTTCAGTATGTCTCTTTTCAAGTCTGGCTGCAAAAGACCACCCTTAACCCCCATGGTTTCCCTTCTATCCTCAGTTATAATCGTCCCCTCTTTAACACCCATGACTCGAACAGTCACCTCCCTCCTATCTTTGGGGGCACCTATCTCGAAGTCCTTTGGCTCGAGGGTTCTTTTAAGTTTAACTGTGTCATACATAAACTTTGGATATTCAGGACTCTTCAATTCAACTAGAAGCTTTGACTCTTTGACCACAAGCTGGCCGTTTGCTATCACCATAGATATTTTAAAACTTGATAAGTCATCAAGTATAAGGATGTCAGCAATCTTTCCTGGAGCGATACTGCCAATTTCGTGATCTATCTTTAACAATTCTGCTGCGTTCAATGTTGCCATCTGAACTGCTATTATAGGGTTGAGACCTTGGGATACAGCCACCCGAATGCAATCATCTATATGCCCGGTTCTAATAATTTTAAGCGTCGACGCCACATCAGCACAGAACGAGAAGTACTTTGGATTGACATTATGCTCAGTCAGAGCCTTTACAACTTTGACAACATCGGTTGCCGCGGAACCTTGACGTATAATCACCCGCATACCTATGCGTGCCCTTTCTAAGGCTTCCGCTGCAGTTGTACACTCATGATCGTTCGAAGCTCCCATAGCTATATATGCGTTCAGCCCACCCCCGCTGAGCCCAGATGCATGCCCAGTGATTATTTTTCCCTGCCTCGTCGCCTTCTCAATCAAGCTTATTATGTCTGGATGTTTGTTCAATATAAAGGTGTATGGAGCTTCTTCAATCCCATGGCAATCAGTCCAATCTAGCATTTCTTGAAAATCCTTAAAAGTAGGGGCTTTTGGGGTCTTAGGCAAGCCTAAATCTTCATTTTGGTAGTATGCAAGTGATGGTATTAAAAAGACGATTTTCAACGGAGTTTTCTTAATTTCTTCCAAGCAGAACCTTATTCCCTGGACACCTGAGACTATACCTATGGCGTAGAAACCTTCTGCCACCGTAGTAGTTCCATGAGGCAACAAGGCTCGAGCGACTTGCGTCATGTTTAACTGAGTATGATATAGATGGATGTGGGGATCAATCAATCCGGGTGTAACGTATTTACCTTCTACATTTATGACTTTTGTTTCCTCAGTGATCTTGAGTTCTTTTGCGTCTCCAACGTAGGCTATTCTGTCCCCTTTTACTGCTATATCAGCAGGATGTATTTCAGTCGTATGCACGTTAACTAGCTTCCCTCCCTTAATCAGAAGCGTTGGTGCAACTTTGCCCACAGAGACCTCTATTAGATCCTTTCTAGCCGTCGTTTTTCCGACCATTCCAATTTCCTCCATAACCAATTTCTAAAGAGTATTATTTTGGCTCATTAAAAAATCTTTGCGTCTCTCTCAAATCTATGGGGGCTTTTAACTCCTTCTAATTTCCTCTCCCGTTACTTCATATTCCACAGAAATACAGCGATTATACCTTGCACCCTTTAAAATTTAGATTGCTTGGGAGTAGTTTATTGAGGTTTCTTCACATTCTGATCGAATTGATAAGTCGTTATTAACATAATAAAAAAAGACAATCCCTCAGTTTAAACAGGCGTGCACACACCATCCAAGACTTAATTGACACCGTGATCGCCACTCTTGAAACGGTTTGCGTCTCCAGTTTCAGGCTAACAGGCAAAGCGTATAATAGTCAACCCCAGGAATAGTCATTAAAAGCCTAACATCCTCGTCCAAGCCAGCCAACCGCCTAAGCTCAAGGCTTAAGCGCCTAATCTCACCATTCAAAACAGCAACCCTCAAATAGCAGTTTGCAGGCTCCAACCCCAAATCCAATAGCAGATTATTCTACAGTTTAATGCTTGAAATTAACTAGGTCCGGTAAAGCACCCAAAATCATCCTTTTGCCCAAAACCCAAATTTTGTTGAACGATGTGCCTTGCTCCCGTAACTTCGATGCATGCACCCGAAATCCATGAGGCTTCATCGGAGGCAAGAAAAAGTACTGTTCGTGCAACTTCTTCAGGTTTTCCTATTCTATATCCCAGAGGACCAGAAGTTATAGGTTTATATGTTCCATATCGTTCAGTCCAAGCTTGTCGCAACATAGGTGTGTCTATTTCTGAGGGGATGATGCAGTTCACTCTAATGTTGTAGGGTGCTCCATCAGCGGCTAATAGTTTGGTAAGTGCAATTACACCTGCCTTGGCAACGGTATATGGTGTGATATCTGGCGTTGGGATGAGCACGGCAATAGAACTCACGTTTATAATGCTTCCACCACCCTTTTTTTTCATTAAGGGAAACACGTTTCTCGAACAAAGGAAAACACTTTTCAAGTTTATATTTAA
>Ga0123519_10012184_pt1 | contig 12557 bp, 10 predicted proteins | sample YelNatPaOPRAMG02_FD_87396 | JGI IMG/M metagenome (GOLD analysis project Ga0123519, IMG submission 87396) | Hot spring microbial communities from Yellowstone National Park - Yellowstone National Park OP-RAMG-02 (version 2) | ecosystem: Environmental > Aquatic > Thermal springs > Hot (42-90C) ...
ATGCGAGGCGGAGAAAAGGTGCTTGAAGCGATGCTTGAATTATTCCCCACAGCAGATTTATTTACACTATTTTACCGTCCAGGGCGACTTTCTCCTGTATTGACTAATCGCAAAGTAATTACATCTTGCTTGCAGCCACTATTTAAATTATATCCCAATCATAGTATCTTTTTACCTTTTATCCCATGGGCAGTAGAGCAGTGGGATTTTAGAGAATATAAACTTGTTATAAGTAGTGATGCCTCCCTTGTTAAAGGTATTATTACTTTGCCCGAAACCTTTCATCTCTGTTATTGCCATACACCTCCACGATACCTGTGGGGTTATACACAGGAATATTTAGAGACACTTCCTTGTGTAAAGCGATTTTTGTTTAACTGCATAGCTAATTATCTTAGAATATGGGATAGTGTGGCATCAAAAAGAGTAGATTTCTTTGTTGCAAATTCTTATAATGTTGTAAGAAGAATTAATAAATACTACGGAAGGGATGCAGAGGTGGTTTATCCACCGGTAGAGGTAGAAAAATTTTATACTACTGAGTCTTGTAAAGAGTTTTATTTAATAGTGTCCCAGCTTGTTCCTTATAAAAGAGTAGATATAGCTTTGGAAGCTTTTAAACAATTAAGGAAACCCCTTATAATAATTGGAGAAGGACCACTTTTTAGTAGATACAAAAAGATGATTAAGGGTAGTAATATAAAATTGCTGGGTTTTGTAGAAAAGGATAAACTCCCCTGGTATTATGCACATTGTAAAGCTTTTATATTCCCGGGAGAAGAAGATTTTGGCATAACACTTCTTGAAGCCTTTGCCTCGGGGCGGCCTGTAATTGCTTATAAAAGGGGAGGAGCATTAGAGATAGTTAAAGAAGGGGAAACAGGTTTGTTTTTTAATCCACAGACTCCACAAGCTTTAATTGAAACAGTTAAAAGATTTGAAAACGAGGGGAAAAATTTTTTTGCTTCTAGAATAAAAAAATTCGCAGAAAACTTTAGTAAAAAAGAATTTCAAAAAAATTTCCTTGCACTTCTATCCAGAGTATATCCAGAATTTCCTTTGTTATCCTCTGAAATAAATTTTCCTTAAAACTTACTTTCTCTGGTAAAAAAGTAGGCACAGAAACTTTTAAATACTACTGCTCCGTTTCCCCCCTTTCATTTACAACGGCAAGCGGAGCGATAGCTATCGAAGTTTTAGGTGCTTTGTACCCACTGCGTGCCTTGCCTACTTACTTTCTTTGAAAAGAAAGTAAGCAAAGACGCTTTGCGGGTGCGGAGCACCTAAACTTTTAAAAGCTATCGCACCGCTAAACTCTTTGTTAAACGGGGCGACAGCTTATAAAGTTTTAGGTGCTGCGCACCCACTTCGTGTCTTGCCTACTTCTTTTTCAAAAGAAGTAGGTTTAGGTAAGGAATTCTTTAAGTTTTTCTATTGCAGATTTTATAGGGGTAGTGTCTATATCTACATTTACCTTTGTCCCAAATTTGCGAGCTTCTTCAATTAGTTTTGCTAATTCTTCCAGAGAAATAGAAAGAGCTTCTGCCTGTTCTGTAAGGACTTTTTTAACTCTATCTAACTCTTGTTGTATTTCTTCCAGAGTTCTTGGCATAATTAAAACCTCCTTAAATTCTTCTATATCACTATAAAAGAATTCTTGTAATACAACTAAAATCCTTCAAAAGATAAAGTGAAAGGAATAATTATTCTTAACGGAAACATAAGACTGGAAATAGATTTTATAAGGGAGTTTGCATCATTTATTCTTGATAGTAAAAATTGGAATTCTTTTTTGTGCGATTTCAGGCGTGTGTTATTAATTACATCTGCCTTGCAAAAAGATAAACCAAAGGAGAAAGCAGTGCTTTTTATAAAAAGTACTGCAGAAGCTTGTCCAATATTTCATTGGACAGATAAAACATTTTTTGTGAGGTCTACTGTAGAAGGTTTAGCTTGATTTTGAGAGCATTAAGTATAAAAACTCCTCCCCCAAAAGCAGCGCCTGACAACTTCTGATACAGAAGTAGTGAAAACGATTCTTTAGCCACCTTTATATTTCCCTTATTTTATAAGATTTTTTTATTTTTAACTGTCAAACTCAGGGTTGCGAGCGAAGTAATCTCCTAATTTCTGCAGATTCCAAAATTCCAAATGTATTATTCGGGTTAGATAACTGGTAAGCTTAAGCTACCATACGTAAAAATAGAGGGTTTGGGGGGCATTCTTTTAACCTCTTCTCATAAGAAGCTAAAAAAACCTCAAGAAAGGGCTGTTTTCGGTGTGGAGTGTCTTCAATTTTTTATTTCAGAGGATTTTTTTTATAGAAAAAGAAAGTAAGAGAGCTGATAAGCAATCTCTGGGGGAAAACATAGAGTAGAGAGATATTTTAAAATATCTGTAAGTTTTTAATTTAAGCTTTTTTACTTCTATGTTATGCAAGTCCTGAGAAACCTTATTTGGGAAGAGTTTTAATTATGTTACCCGGCTTAATCTTTATAATAACTTTCTATATGGGTATGTATACACTTTTAGCCCAGGTAGTTTTTCTTAGAGAAATACTGGTTATCTGTGGAGGTAACGAACTTATAATAGGTGTAATACTTGGAGTGTGGTTAGGAGGTATTGCCGCTGGTGCAAATAGTGGAAGTAAAATTAAAAAGAGAGGTTATATTTCTTTTTTACTGGTTATGCATACGGCACTTTTCCCGATACTTTTACTATTATTGCGAGAGGTGCGTGGTATTCTTAACCTGTCTATTGGAGAATTGGTAGGATTTAGGGAGCTTCTTGTGATTTCTATAATAAGTGTTTTACCTTTTTCTTTTATTACAGGGCTTTTGTTCCCACTTTTTTCTAAAGAATTTAAAAGTGGAGGTGCCTCTGTAATTGGTATGCTTTACTTTTGGGAATCTACAGGGGGACTTATGGGCGGATTACTTTTTACTTTCTTATTGGTAAATTTAATTTCTCCTCTTGAAATTGCTTTAGCTATTGCTATTTTAGGAGCAATATTAGCAGGTTTGCTGGAAATTAAAAAAAGACCTCACTTTTCCTTATTATATTTTTTTATAACTATAATTCTAGCATTATATCTTATGGAAGGAAAACATATTGAACAGTTATCAATAAAAGCCCGCTGGCTTACAATTGCTCCAAGTATTTGGGAATTGATTGATAGTAAGGACACACACTATCAGAATATTGCTTTAGGTTATCACAAAGGGGTATTCTCTCTTTATAATAATGGACAGTGGACAAGCTCTTTCCCGGACCCTTATTTATATAACCCGGAAGTTGATTTGATTATGGCTCAGGCTAAGGATCCCCAAAAGGTTCTTCTAATTGGAAGTGATGTCGGGATACTAATACAGCTTCTTTCTCAGTCTAATGCAAAAATAGATTATCTAGAATTGGATAAAGAATATATTTCTTTTCTTTCCTCTTACTTACATACAACTAAATTAAAGCCCTGGCTAGATAGCCGGGTTAAACTTATAATTGATGATGGCAGAAGGTATCTTCACACTACCCGTAAAAGTTATGAGCTTCTCTTCATAGGTATGCCCGACCCTACCACTGCAATGATTAATAGATTTTATACTTGTGAATTTTTTGCAGAATGTAAAAGGGTGTTAACTTCTCATGGGGTGCTGGTACTTAAATTGCATACAGGGGTAGATTACCTGGGCCCCGAAATGAGTAGCTACCTTGGTTCTGTATATAAGAGTTTAAAATCTATGTTCCCTTATGTAGTTGTAGTCCCAGGAACAGAAAATTTTCTGTTTGCTTCAAAAAGTTCTATACTTACTTCTAATATTAATCAACTTTTTGCTCGTTTGCCAGAAGAAAAAGCTTATTTTTTATTTAATCTTTTTCAACAGGAGAGAGTGGATTTTATAAATAATTTTTTAAACACTTCCTATGCACCACTTAATACCGATAATCAGCCTGTAAGTTATTTTTATTACCTTATTTTGTGGTGTAAACTTTCTGGTGCTGATTGCCTAGCAAAAATTTTTAATAAAATAAAAAATCTACCTTTTTATATTTATACAGGTATGATAATAGTTATATTAACATTTTTTTATTTATTTGTTAATGCCTTACCGCTTGGACTTCAGAAAAATATATCTATTTTTTACTCTCTTACCAGTTCAGCATTTTTGGGTATGGCTATGGAGGTGTTGCTTTTATTTTATTTTCAAAATATGTTTGGCTCTCTTTATTATAAAATTGGAATTATTATCGCATTGTTTATGATAGGTTTATCTGTAGGTGCTATTTATAGTAGTAGGTTTTTAGTTTTTTCTAAAAACCCTTATGCAGTTTTTGTAAAATTAGAACTGGTTGCAAGTTTATTTGCTTTTTCTATACCGCTTTGGATTTCCTCTTTTTCCCCGGGTGAAAAATGGGTAGAGCTATTGATATTCTTTCTTGTAATAATAGCAGGTATTTTTACCGGGCTAGAGCTACCTTTGGGTAGCAATTTTTACATAGAAAGCAAAACTTCCATTGCTAGAGCTGCAGCCCTTGTAGATACAGCAGACCATTTAGGAGCATCTTTTGGTGCTTTTTTGAGTGGAGTATTTTTATTACCTTTATTTGGGCAAAATAATACAGCTTACTTACTGGGAATAATTAAACTATTAGGAGTAATCTTATGGTTTAGGTTGTTAACTATATACAAAAAGGATTTTTGACAATTATCACGAAAAATCATAAAAAAATGAATAGATTAGATTTAGTCTCTTTAGGAGAATGTTTGATAGAGTTTTCTTTGAAGGAGCAGAATGGAAAGCTTTTAGCTTTCCGTTCATTAGGGAGTAGCTCTTTTAATCCACTTGTTACAGCAGCGCGTTTAGGGGCTTCTGTTGGTTATATTGCTCGTTTTGGCAAAGATGCACTTGGCAGGTATTTGCTTAACTTTTTACAGAAAGAAAAAATAGATATCTCTCAAATAAGACTAGTCGAGGGATTTAATGCTCTGTATTTTATACTTCGTTTACCAGAAGGAGAGAGAGAATTCCTTTATTATCGTAAGGGTAGTGCAGGAAGTACTCTTTGTCCTGACGATATAGATGAAGAGTATATAAAAAAAACAAAAATAATTCATTCTACTGGCACAACTCAGGCTATCTCTTTATCTTCAAGGAAGGCTGTATATAAAGCTTTTTCCGTTGCCTGGGAAGCAGGAATAAATGTAAGTTTTGATCCTAATTTAAGATTAGGTTTATGGAATATAGAAGATGCTCGCGGTGCGTTAAATGAAATTCTCCCTTTTATAGATATACTTCTTCCTGCTTTAAGAGAAGCACAACTGCTATTTAAACTGGAAGAAGAGAAAGAGATTATAGAGTATCTCTGGAGACAGGGGGTAAGAATAGTGGTGCTTAAAAAAGGGGCAGCAGGAGTTACAGTAGGCTGGGGAAACAGTATCGTTACATTACCTGCATTATACATTGAACCTGTAGATACAACTGGAGCAGGGGATGCTTTTGATGGTGCATTTTTGTATGGACTTCTGCAGGGTTATTCTCCCTTTGAAGCAGCTAAACTGGGTAATATTGTAGGAGCACTTATGATTAAGGGATTTGGTGCAATAAGTTCTTTGCCAGATTGCAAGGAAGTGTTTTCGCTATTTGAGCAGATAAGAAATATAGATAATGATAAAGGGAGAAGTTAAGACAGGATTAATTTCTTTAATAGTAATAACTGTATTGTTTTCGTTTATATTTAATTTAAATCGCCATCTGCGCACAAAACCCACTTATCCTGTTCAAATAATTTTCAATAGAGCTGGGGGCCTGCGTCTCCGCTCTGATGTAAAGATGGGAGGAGTTTTTGTAGGTAAGATAAAGGAAATTCGTTTGTCGCCTAAACAAAAGGCAGTAGTTGAAGTGTGGATAAATGATTACGCCCGGATTCCAAGGAATAGTGTGTGGCAGATAAAAGAAAGTATAATAGGGGAGAGATGGATTGAAATATCTGTTGGCGATAAAGAGGCGGGAATGATACCCCCTGGAGGGGTGGTATGGGGAGAAGACTTTACTAATATCGGAGCTACCTTTATTAAGACTAAAGAAAAGCTTACTTTGATGAAGGAGCAGCTTGGGGCATTACAAGTGTTTTTAAGGAAGTTTAATGACAAATTTGCTAATATTCCTTTTAAAGAAAAGATTTCGGAAGTTAAAAAAAATTCTTTTTTACTTCTTACTAATATAAATGAGTTTCAATATGCTTTACAGAAAGAAAAAGCTATGATTTTTTCTTCCTTTCAATTGTTTGCTTTTAAAGTAGAGAGAAGAAAAAGAGCTGTAGCCTCTTATATAAATGAGTGGGAAAGCCTTTCTAATTCTTTTTTAAATGAAGAAAAGTCACAGCTAGAGAGAACCAGGCAGAATATACATTCTTCATTTGCTAGATTTTTAGGAACTATTAATACTATACATAACCTTGCTCACAATATTAATATGACTGCACAGGAGCTTAGCAGAAGTGGGGATATGAAATATAAAGTTAAAAAATTAAAAGAACAAACTCAAAAGCTTGAAGTTACTTTAACGAATTCTCTAACAAAAGTTAAAGAATTTGAAGCTTCAAAAGAGTCTCTTTCTTCCAGATTGCACTCCTTTAGTGAAAATCTTAATATGATACAGGACGGAATTGAAAAGTTTGGTGAAATCTTTTCTCCTCCGCCAAGTCGTACTCCTCCTGTAAGAATAAAAAATGAACTTTTCTTTACTGGTAGTAAAAATGGGGCTAATTTAGATTTTCAATTAACTCTTTTTAAACATAAAAGCTCTCTCTGGCAAGTAAAAGTTAATGATATTGACAGGAACCCAACTTTAAGTTTTCAATGGGGTAGTCATATTACCCCTACTACCATATTTAGAGGAGGAATAATTAAATCTTCTTTTGGGGTAGGAGTAGATAAGTATTTAACTCCTTGGTGGAATCTTTCTTTAGATTTGTGGAGTATAGGAGAAAATGCTGATTTAGAATTGATTAATAAATTCCCAGTTAATGAAAAGCTTGATATAGTAATAGGCGTAGATAATTTAAGAAAAGAAAAAGAAATTAAAGGTGGTGTTAATTTTAAATTTTAGCTTAATATTTTGCTCCCTATCCTCTAGACATTTAATAAAAATAAGTGATAATATAAATGGATAACCTCAGAATTTTATTTTAAGATAAGTTAAGGAGGAAAGCTAATAATGTTTGCCACAGGACAAAATATAACTGTAATTAATAATTACTATAGTGGAGCTTTGCCAATGGGTGGAGCTTTTCCAACGGCTGGAGCCTCTCCAGTGGGTGGTATTGGTGGTAACCAACAATTAATGATGATGCTTCAGCTTCTTCAGATGTTAATGCAAATACTTCTAATGATGCTTGGCGGGAATCCAATGCAAGGCGGTATGCCAATGATGGGTGGTATGCCAATGATGGGCGGAATGCCAATGATGGGCGGAATGCCAGGAAGTTTTGCAAATAATATGGTAGGACCACTTGGCGGATTTTTAGGATCACCCATTACTGGAGGAGGTTACCCTGGAAGTTTTGGAGGACCTTCTGCTACTGGTATTGGTCCAACCCCTGCCCCTAATCCAAATCAACAAATTTCTAATATCGCCAACCCTAATAAACAGCAGATAGGAACAATGTTAGAGCAAGCTGCTGCCAAATATGGTGTTCCAGTTAATATTTTAAAGGCAGTAGCATGGAAAGAGTCTGGTTGGAATCAAAACGCTGTAGGAGATGGAGGGCAAAGCCATGGGGTAATGCAGATTTATCGTCGTGCGCATCCAGATGCTTATCAGGGAGCTGTAAATGTAGGCAATTCTGCAGCTGCCAATATTGAATATGGTGCTAGAATGTTGCGTAATCTTTACAATAAATATGGAAGCTGGGAAATGGCTGTTAAAAGATATAATGGTTCAGGACCAATGGCAGAGAGGTATGCAAAAAGTGTGATGTCTATGGCACAAACTCAACCCTGGCGACAGCAAGGATTAGCTTAATACCTTTGGGAGCTTTTATATTAGCAGTTAATTTTAACCTATTGTGCTTTAAATAAAAATATGTTATAATTTATCTAGTAGGGGGCGAACAGGTCTCGACAGGGAGAACTGGAGGAAGAGAAGCAAGCCGAGGTGCCCGAGGCCTCGTAAAACACGGGTGTTTTCAAAAAGTGCCGAAAACGAATTAGCAATGGCTGCTTAAAGTTAAGTAGTCCGTCTGCCTAGAGACTTGTTACTCGGTTTCTAGATGGGCGTCAAAATTAGAGTAACTACCTTTTCCAATTGCTCTAAAAGGAGAAGGGAATTATTAAAAGAGCTAGGTTAATAAGCCCTGCGGCTGGGCAGAGGGATATTAACCGAAACAAAACACCTAGCCTAAGCTTGTAGAAGCTCTTCTTTTAGGCTTCTTGGACGCGGGTTCGATTCCCGCCGCCTCCATAATAAAAAGGGGTAAGTGTTGTGAGGAGTTTTATAGTAAATATTTTTGTTTTTATATTTTTATTAAATTATTGGGCCTGTTGTGGAGAAGAAAAATCAACAAAAGTCTATGAAGTTGAGGAAAAGTATTTTTCTACTCCCCAGGAAGCATCTGAGGCAATCCAATCCATCTTGCAGGATATTAAAATTATGGAAATGGCTAAAGCAGAGCATGGTGGTTACGAGGCGAAATATGTACCTATAGAAAAGTTTATCATTGGCAAAGGCATATTAACATTATATTACAAGGTTATGGTAACAAAGGAAGGAGGCGGAGTCATTTATACCCGCCCCTTACCACTACATTTTGAAACTCAAAACCTTGAGGAAGTGGAAAAGGCTAAGACATTCTTGCTAAATAAAATTAAGTTAGGGAGCGGAATAATGGAACCCTCGGCAGAGTGTCCTTACTGGAGTTTCTGGATAATTTCATATCCAGGTGGTTCATGGCCTGACATAACTACTGTTTGCACTTCAACAAAAGAAAATGCAGAAAACTTTTATAATGCCTTAAGGTCTCTAATGGGAGCAAGTTTTAATCCAATTTTTTCAGATAAAAAAGTTCCGCAAACACTTACATTTCAAGAAAAGCAAGATACGCAGGAAGAAAAAGAAAAATTAGAGAAACCCAAAATTGGCTTTAAGGTTATTCCTTTAAATGAAGATGAAAAGAAAAAATATGCATTGGAAAATGGTTTTAAAATTATTGAGATAGAAAAAGAAAGCCCTGCAGAGAAAGCAGGTTTGCTTGAAGGCGATATTTTGCTTGAATGTAATGAACAAAAGGTGTTGAATTTAAAAGCTTTAAAAGATTTGATAAATCTTTATGAAAATGTCTTTACAATTTTAAGGAATAATGAAATTTTGAAGATAAAAGTCTTAACTCCTGCTCAATTTTAAATATAAACTGTGACAGCTTATGAATGAAGAAAAAACAAAAGTTTTAGATTTACATAGATTACTTAGAGAAATGCTGGAGAAAAGAGCATCTGATTTGCATATTAAGGCTGGCAGTCCTCCTATGTTTCGCATTGATGGAAATCTTTATCCAGCAACTTATGAAATTTATACCCCTGATGTAATTAAACAATCTCTTAGTTCTATTCTTACTGAACAACAAAAAGCTACATTTGAGCGAGAGAAGGAACTGGATTTTGGTTACAGTATTAGAGGTTTATCGCGTTTTAGAGCAAATCTTTATTTGCAAAGAGGAAGTTGGGCAGCGGCTTTTAGAACAATTCCTGCCCGCCCCTTTACTATAGATGAACTTAAATTACCTCCTATTTTAAAAGACCTTGCACTTAAACCCCGAGGGCTTATATTGGTTACAGGTCCAACGGGTACTGGTAAATCAACAACATTGGCAGCAATGTTAGATTATATTAATGAGCATTGTCGTTCTCATATTATTACAATCGAAGATCCTATTGAGTTTCTTCATAGAGATAAAAAGAGTATAATAAGTCAGCGAGAAGTAGGAGCAGATACCCACTCATTTGTTAAATCCCTAAGACAGGCTTTAAGGCAGGACCCTGATGTAATTTTGGTAGGAGAAATGCGGGATTTGGAAACTACTTCTATAGCTATTACCGCAGCAGAAACAGGGCATCTTGTGCTCTCGACTCTTCATACAACAGGTGCTGCAAACACCATAGATAGAATTATTGACCAGTACCCTCCGCATCAACAGAACCAGATTCGCATGGAGATTTCTTCTATTCTGGAAGGAGTTGTATCACAAGTCTTACTCCCAAGGGCTAAAGGGGAAGGGAGAGTTCTTGCTACAGAAATTATGATAACTACTCCTGCTATAAGAAATGTAATTAGAGAACAAAAGACCCATCTTTTAAGAAATATCATTCAGGGTGGCGCTGCTTACGGTATGCATACTCTAGACCAGTGTCTGCGCGATTTATACCTGAAAGGTTTAGTTACTTATGAAGAAGCTGCTTCAAAAGCTCAGGACCTGGAAGAATTTGATCGACTAATTGGAATATCTAAATGAGGAGGTAAAAATAAATTCCTATTGCAATTGAAGACATATTACAATTAATGTCTCAGCGTGGTGCAACAGACCTTTATCTGGTGGTAGGAAGTCCTCTTACTTTTAGGATTGATGGCAAATTAATCCCACTAACCCAGGAGCTAATTAAACCAAAACAAATAGAAGAATTAATTGCACCACTACTCACTGAAGAGTCGAGGAATAAACTGGTTGAGGATAAAGAAGTTGAAATAGCATATAGCATTAAAGGCTTGTCACGATTTAGGATTAATATATTTTTTCAAAGAGGAACTTTAGGAGCTGCAATTAAAATACTTCCTCCTCGACCTCCTACTTTAGATGAAATAAATGCACCTGTAGCTTTAAAAAAGATGGCAGCTTTGACCAGTGGTCTGGTAATTATTTCAGGTCCAGCAGCTAGTGGTAAAACTACAACTTTGGCAGCTTTAATAGATTTTATTAATGAGACAAGAAATGCTTTTATAGTTACAATTGAAAGTCCTATAGAATTTTTGCATAAGAATAAAAAAAGTATTATTTGTCAACGTGAATTAGGTAGTGATGTAATAACAATAGAAAGAGCTCTCCAGGGTATTGCTTCCCAAAGCCCGGATGTAATTGTTGTAGGGGAACTAAATCAAGAAACTATAGAAAGAATACTTTCTTTAGCAAATGCAGGAATTTTAGTGATTACTTCTGTAAGAGTTGCCGGGGTGTTCTCCACTTTGCAATATATTATAGAGAGTGCCCCTTTACAGAAGAAAGATGCTGTTAGAATATTATTAGGTAATTGTATTGAAGGAGTTTTTTCGCAAGTTTTAGCAAGTAGAATTAAAGGGCGCGGTAGATTACTGGCAATGGAATATTTAATACCCAACAGCAGAATTAAGAGATTTATTAAAGAAGGTGATTTTGTAGGTATACAGAAAACACTTTCTTCTGTTCAAAAAGATGTAGATTACAAATCCATAGAAGTAATACTGCGAGATTACTACCAGAAAGGCTTAATTTCACGAGAAGAAGCTATTGCTAAAGCTTATCACCCTCAGGAGATGGAAAAAATTATAGACAGAACCTACTGAGAAGAAGTGGTAGCCATCAATTTATTAAACTGTTTAATTAAACGAGATTTTCTTCTAGCTACTTGATTTTTATGAATTATTCCTTTTGTTGCTGCTTTATCTAATAAACTGATAGCTTTTTTTAGAGATTCTTTAGAATTCTCCTGTTTTTCCTTAGCTGTAAGTAGTGCTTGCTTACTTGTTGTTTTGCACTTGCTTTTGTATATTTTGTTACGTAACATTCTTTTTTTCTCCTGGCGCAAGCGCTTTTTAGCTCCTTCTATCTTTGGCATAAAATACACCTCTTTTACTATAATAATTTAGTTTTTCTAAGGCTTCTCTTACTAAAGCATTAACACACAGAGACATTAGTAATTAAAACAGATTACACAACTTCTCTTTATTTAAATCTCTGTGTTTACCTTTTTGGTGCTGCATACTAGCAGCTTTGTGTGCTATTTTGTGTCTTTATTTTTTCAGATAACACAGTTGCCCAAAAACACTTTTTAATTATATACGAAAAATTACCTTCTGGCAAGAGGAATATAAAATATTTTGTGGAAATTTTTTAAAAAATATCCTTAAGGGGATGTGATAAGTTGTGGATAGTACTAGAGAGAGACAGAATGAAATCCAGGGGGAAGATATTGAATTAACCTGGGAAGAAATTGAAGAAGAACAAGATATAAGACCAGAAGAACTACTAGAAACTAATATTATAGAAACTACTCAAATGCCTCAAAAAAATAAAAAAGAAAAAAAGAAGTCCAGACAAAAGATGCAGAGAAAAAAGCAAGATAAACAAAAAGATGCCTTGCAATATAATTTAGCTCAAAAAGAAATAGAAAAACTAATAAAGAAGTTAATAGAAGAGAATGTAGCTAGATTAGAAGAAAAAATTTCTAAAGTAGATGAATCTTTAGAAAAAGCAGAAAAGGCTACTACAAAATCTGATACAGTGTTATCCAGGCTGGGAATTGTTTTAGTAAAAAC
>Ga0123519_10012193_pt1 | contig 12549 bp, 4 predicted proteins | sample YelNatPaOPRAMG02_FD_87396 | JGI IMG/M metagenome (GOLD analysis project Ga0123519, IMG submission 87396) | Hot spring microbial communities from Yellowstone National Park - Yellowstone National Park OP-RAMG-02 (version 2) | ecosystem: Environmental > Aquatic > Thermal springs > Hot (42-90C) ...
GTAGGCGATCCATCATGCGGGACGTTGGATGCTTTCGGCTATAGTGAATGGTACCGATATCTAAATTGTGGATGTCGCGTGGCGGCTGTGGGTGGAACCGACAAGATGAGTGCCGGAATGCCCGTTGGAGGCATTCGCACCTACGCGAAGCTTCAGCCTGATGAGGAATTCACTTTTGCCAACTGGGCAAACGCTGTTCGTGCGGGCCGAACGTTTACCACATCCGGCGCTATTATCGATCTGACTGTGGAAGGTCGATCTATTGGAGATGAACTTCGCCTTCCCGCTGGAGGAGGCAGGCTCGAAATAAGAGCTGAAGCAAAATGCGCCTGGCCATTGCACCTGCTGGAAATTGTGGTCAACGGCAGAGTAGTCGCGTCTGCAACTAGCGAGATCGGAGCGAAAAGGTTGGTGATCTCAGAGATTATTCGGATTGAGAACAGTTGCTGGATAGCGGCACGATGCGGTAGTAAGATGCAGGCTCAGCACTGCTGGGTTGCCAATCTGGGCGCTCATACCTCTCCAATATACGTGATAGTCGACGGTCAGGAAATCTTTAATCCGTCGGATGCATATTATATGCTTACGTTGATCGACGGCGGACTAACATACCTCGACACGCTCTCCATACGTTACAGTGAGGATCGGCATGCGTCAATGAAAGTGCTTTTCGAGCGTGCACAGCGGTTGATCCACAAGAAACTCCATGAACACGGTATGCGACATTGAAAGGCCGAAGGGAGAAATTTGTTGTCAAAAATATATGCTCGTGTTTTGCGTGACGGATTGCTGATATTGTTGTGGTTGGCATCGTCCGCGTCGTCGGTGTTCTGCGGAGAAGGTGATGCATTTTACCTCTGCAAGCGCCTGTCGATCCCGCCTCATATTGACGGTTTCATAAAGCCGAACGAGTGGGCGGGAACAGAACTTGGTGGTCCTCTCACAACCAGCACGACAGGTAAAGATGCACCGGTGACAACATCATTTCGCCTTGGTTATGATCGGAGTAATTTGTATTTCGCCGCAATATGCCAAGAACCTGAGATGAACCGAATTCGAGCGAGTGTTCGACTGCGCGACGGAGACGTGTATAGTGACGACTGCGTAGAACTGTGCCTGGATACTGCGCACGAGCATACAACCATGACAAAGTTCATCGTCAACAGCCTCGGCACTATTTGTGAATTCAGACACGGCAACACAGAGTGGGACGGCGATGTCGAAGTGGCAGCAGCAAGCATGCACGATGCATGGACAGTAGAGATGAGAATACCGTTTGCCGAATTGGGAATCTCGCCCAAAATCGGTGACGTGTGGGGACTTAACGTGTTTCGCACCCGCTATGTTAAGGATACGGAGCTGTTCAATTGGTTCAATGCAAACGGTGTTTTTACGTTGCCTGTTCGGCTCGGACACATCGTGTTCGACGGACCCGGAGTAAGTATTCCGGACATGGCCGCCGCACATCCAAAACTGCAGTTCGAACTCGAACCGGAATTAGCTGCTCTGGGCGACTCGTTTGAAGGTCGAGCGTGGACATTTGCCGACAATGAGCTGGCACAGGATCACTCGTTGCACACGTCGATCTTGACTCCGCATTTACGAATGAGCGGTCCTTTGGCGAACGGTCCTATAAAGGCGTTGGCGTTTCTAAAAGTGCCGGGCACAGGTCGTGATGCAATGGTTGGTACCCGCGCACGCGACCTTGTAGAGCTTGGGTGCAGGTTTGATATTCAACCGACGGCAGTGTTTGTGAATGAACAGGGAATTTGTGGAGGTGTGCTGGGCGAGCGAAGGCTGCGTGCTCTGTTGCAGAACCGATATGATGTATTCATGTTTATTGGAGTGCCTCCTTCGGTGTTGCCCCCATGGCAACTTGCAGAAATCAAAGCGAAAATTCGAAGAGGCGCAGGGGCTCTGCTTGTCTACGAAGGTAGGGACTTTCTAAGTACCAACGGCGAGAAGATCAATGTTCCAGAAGTCCTCAAGACAGCCGTGCCCGTAACCGATATCAGCGGATATGATACTCTTGTCAAAAGTGGAATCACAGGATTCGCTGACGGCCGAAATCCACTGTTGAATTGTTTTATCTTGGGCAAAGGTCGAGCAGCGCTTATTGCTTATCCCGACGCACCGCACTCGCTCACACGGTTTGTACCATTGGATGATAAGAATCTGACTGAGTACGACTATTGGCTTGGTTTGGCAGGATTCACAGCAGTGTGGTGTTCGGGGCGTGAGGCTGAGTTGGTAGTGAAGCTACCAAATGGGTGCGTATTCGAACGCAGCAGTCTTCCAAAAAACTGTCGCGTAATGATTACTGCCGCAGAGGGCAAGACACTTGGAAGTCTCAAAGTAGATGCCTACATCCGAGGCTATTTCCGTAACAGGACAAAGATACTCAGCAGGAGCCTGGATGGCGGTACTAAGCGCGAAGCGGAAGTGATTTTAGAGATTCCGACGCTTCCATACGGTAGGTACTTTCTCGAGCTCCAGTTGTTGCGCGGCAGCTCGGTAGTGGGTTTCGGTGTGGAGACGTTTGAGGTTTGCGGACCGCAAGTGCTGAAATCCTTGGTGCTTAACAGCGATTATGTTGAAAAGGATGGTGTAATCTCGGGCACGTTTACTCTAAGCGATTTGGGTAATGCAGAGAATATCGGGTGCAACATAGAACTTGTTACGCGGGATGGTCGGGTCCTTTCACGTCAACCTCGCAAGAGTGTGAATGCAAGCGAGCAAATGCACAAGTTTTCATTTGCGATTCCTGAGGATGCGACTATCTCGATGGAAGTGAGGGTGACTCTTCACGACGATCGGGGAGCGATAGCCAGTTTGTCAGCGCCGTTTTTTGTTCCCAACAGGCGGCGCGATGTATTCGGCGGAGTCGTATGGGATGCGCCCGACGAGCCGATGGGCATTTACGCCTATGAATCTATCCGCAGTGCTGGGTTCAACATCTCGCTCAATGGAACGGCGACGCCTGTTACAGATTGGACCGATTTTTCCGCTCTGCCCTACACGACACGGCTGACCAATGCTCGGGACAGCGACGGTGTTACCGTCGGTGGGTGCTGGGAAGATCCGCAAGCTGTGCAAAATCGAATCGACGCTGCCATCCGCAAACAGAAAGATAATTGGAAGCGTGGAGTATTTGCATACTCGCTTGGCGACGAGAACGACACGCTGGGGTGCTGCCTGCATCCGGCTTGTATGGAAGCATATCGAGCTTATCTCAAAGAGCAGTACAGAACTATCGAGGCACTTAATGAATCGTGGGGTGAAAACTACAAGTCCTTCGAGGAGGTAAGTCTACTCGAAGACGACGATTTTTTCACGCACTCAAAAGCGTATCGGTCGGGCAAATATGCCCGATGGTTCGATCGTTACCGTTTCGCTCAAAAGAGCTACGCTCGACTCTGCGGCAAATTTGCGTCTGCATTTAGCAGCTTGGACCCGCATGCCATTACGGGCTTTGAGGGGGCAGGCAGCTTCGGCGACGATATCGACGCGATTCTTGACAACGTTGGAATGTGGGCCACTTACAACAATGTGATCGATGATATTATCAGAACCCTTGACCGCCCTGCCATACTCCGAGGTAGCTGGATGGGTTACACAAAAGACGCCGATACTTTGGCGGCATTCGCATGGCGGTCGATTTGCCTAGGTGCGAATAGCCTGTGGTGGTGGCGATGGGATGGAATTGGACAGTATCGAGGGCTTGTCAGACCAACTTTGGACTTGTGGCCAGCTACACGGGTACTGGCCGAAGAGATGAAATCAGTGTTCGAAGGCCTTGGACAATTGTTGAGCAAAGCGAAGCTTGAAAGCGATGGTGTTGCTGTGCTTTATTCCGTCGATTCTGCAGTCGCGGAGAATCTGCCGTTTGAGCTGCCGTTTGGCAGAGGTGCTGTTGCCCATTCGGCATTCATTCACATGTTCAAAGACTCGGGCATTCAATACCGCTATGTAACACCTAGAGACATAGCAAGCGGAGCTTTGTCTGGCTATAACGTCCTAGTGCTTCCACGATGCGTATCACTGAACCGGCAAACCGCTGGCGAGATACGAAAATTCGTAGAATACGGAGGGACGCTGATAGCCGATTTGCGTCCTGCTGTGATGGACGATCATGCAAAACAGCTTGATTCGGGACTTCTGGATGATGTTTTTGGTGTGCGACGAAAGGGGCCGGGGCGCGCTAAGCGATTTAAAGGTCCAATCAATGTTACGATTGCCGGTCGGAACATAAGTATTTCAATGCTGCGCGGGACAGCCGATGCGGACTATACAATTGCTGGGGGCAAGGTCGGTGCTGCAATTGAGGATGTTCCTATCTTTATAGAAAACAAATACGGCAGAGGACGCACTCTGTTGATCAATAGCTGCCTAGACTACTTCGAAAGCATCCGCGAGTCCCATACGGCGACTGAAATCAGGGAGCCTATTCTCGCCGTATGTGAGCAGGCCGGAGTGCGCGCGCCGGTCACTATCAGCTCTGAATCAGGAGGTCCGCTGTCGATGACGGAGCTTACACGCTGGAGCATTGACGGGGGAAAAATAATCTCCCTGCGCACGGATCGCTATGGTTGGGGTTGGGCTGCTGTAGGTCCGGGTCCCGCTGAGGAAAAACGGGCTGTGGTAGTCACCTTGCCTGAGCCGAAATTCGTGTATGATCTGCGCAATCATCGTTGTCTTGGCCATTTATCGGCATTCAAGACCACACTTAAGACAGGCTACGCAAATTTCTACGGACTGTTCGATCAACCTTTGGCAAAGCCGACGATAAACTGTACAACGAAAAATGTCCAAGACGGCAAGCGTCTCGAAGCAATTGTAAGAACCTCTGTTTCCCAAACAGCCGTGGTGCTCAACCTGATAGACGATGAAGGCAACCGGCCTGAATGGGCTCGCAAAGTTATTGTAGTAAAGAATGGAGAAGGGCACGCATCTTGGAGGCTTCCACTGAACGGATCGGATCGTTGGGTCGTGGAGGCACGAGAATTGTTTACAAGAATCGGAATCCGGCGGTAGTGCGCGGACTCCGATTCCTATTGTTGCTATACAAGACCAAGTTCGTGTAGACGGTCGGGTTCGCCCAAATATGCGCCCTGTTCAAGAAGTTTGCGCTGTATATCGTGTATAGGTACATCGCCTGCAGGTACTTGATTAACAGACCCCAACGCGGCAGCAACTCCGGCAGCTTGACCCAACGTCATGCAGAACGACATTCCGCGAATCATACCTCTAGGTTGTGTAGAAACCATCTTGCCGCTAGGTGCTAAGAGGCCGTCTATCTCTTTCGGCACCATTATACCGTAAGGAATCTCGAAACCGTAGGTAGGCTCGTCGGGCTCCTTGAACGGTGCTCGGCCGATTACTTCATCCCACTTGCGGCCTGCTTTTGCTTCTTCTTGAGTCAGAGTCTGGCGGCCCATTATGTAGCGAGTAACCCTTTGGCCCCAATCTTCCGCAGTGGCGATCACGTGGGCATTTTCAAACCCCGGTAAGTGTTTTCGCAAGAAGTCTGCAGCGTAATGGCACATCCGTCGCGCTTCAATTTCCACACGCGTGAATTCGCGAACATCCACTCCCGCTACGTGATGGAAATTTGAGTTCACCACTACAGTGTTATCGCCGCGAAGTGCATACATTCCAAAAGCATTTAGGCCGTACCACCCGTCACATTCGATCTTGTATTCGCCCCGTTCCACTGCTTCTTTCCAAGGTCCGAACTTCCGTCCGCCACCATGTGGAAAAAACAAAAAACCATACTCATACCAGTTTCGACGAAACGAATCGTAGTCCCGAACGTAGTCCATGTTTTCTGGGAATGTATCGCGATATTCGCCAAAATAGTCAACAGCCCTGTCCAGATCAACATTGGCCAGCCTAAACTCCATACTGCCGTCAGCTTTGTCAACGTGATACGGAGCGCCAGAAAAGTGTACCACATCTGCATCACCGGTTGCATCGATAACATTACTTGCCAGCGCCGCTTGTCTGCCGCTCTTGTTTTCAAACATAACCCCTCTTATTCTTTTGTCCTCCATTATTGCGCCGACGGTTATCGTATGCAACAGGATTTCGACGCCTGCTTCCATCAGCATTTCGGACAGCACCAGTTTAAAAATTTCAGGGTCGATTACTATTCCGGGCAACTCAGCTCGATGCCAATTGGGCCGTGTGCCTCCCTCTGCTACCAAGCGTTCTACGATCTCCTTAGGTATCCCTTTGACAACAGGAACGTCGCGGCTTGTCATAAACATATTTGTAATGTTAGCCATCAACCCTGCGGTGGCAACTCCGCCCAACACGCCGTTACGTTCAGCCAGGAGTACTTTTGCTCCGCAGCGAGCGGCTGCGATTGCGGCTGAACATCCAGTTACGCCTCCGCCACAGATGATGACATCCGGTTCATAAGCTATAGGGGTTTCTCGTGCCGGTTCCAAATAAGTCTTCAAAGCAAATCCTCCTAATTGTTTACTTCTTCTCAAGCGCAATCGCACGCACCCAGGTGCTGTCGACATTGCGGATCCGAATCGGAAGCGCAAAGAATATAAACTCGCGCTTGTGAATCTCATGCAAGTTCGCTAGAAACTCTACGAACACTACTCCATCTTCCATCAATAGTCTGTGAAATTCTCTACCTTCTTGATCGTTCAACCCGAGCCTCAAGTTATCAAACCCGAACATAGACACGCCACGCGATTTGATCCACATTGCGGCGTCACGCGTAAAATAAGGCGTGCAATCCGGCTCGGATCTGCTGTCGTTGCGGCAAATTAAAGCATCTCCCTTGGAAAGAATGTCTCCACATGCGCTTTCAAGATATGTGCCGGTAATTGCAGGGTCAGACGATTTCAAGACGATTGGTGCAAGGACTCCTCGTGCAACATACGAATCCACTGGCAGGTCCGTGATCCAAGGCGGCTTTTCGAAAAAATGTCCCGGAGACTCCACGTGCGTCCCTACATGGGTGTGGGTGCGAACGTCGTACTTGAGCGCGTTATCAGACAGCCTTCCGGGCACGAGAAACATGGGTCTGTCTCCATCCGCATTGGGTATGATCTCCAGCGAGAGATCAACTATACGATAGTCTTGCAGCCTAAATTCGGCTGATTCTTTACCTGACAGGTTTTGGTATTCGTTTGCATGGTTCTTGCGACATGCCTCTAGTGGTTGGCTGAATTCTGAAGAGTAAGGACGCTTTCTGTTCCTGCTCAGCTCGATGAATTCCGCAGCATAGAAATCAAGTCGCACCAGATCCTCCAGATCGGCTCGCATCAGGTCAGGATCATGCTTGCCTATTATCGACTTTCCGAGTCTGATCTCGTCGAGGTCAACATCTGCAAAAGCGATTCCCGGTCTGTGACCGGTGTCAGCGATGATATGGCCATCGAAGTCGACGATACGCGCTCTGCCCGGTCTACATCTGCCTGCGTAAGGCGCATACGGAGGGGAAACCGAATAGTTGGCTTCAACCATATAAACTGAGTAGTCCATAGCCCTTGCTCTTAGTTGTGTTTCGAGATTGAACTCGCTTGGCCCGTGTGCCATTGTCGGCCAGAAGATTATCTCTGCTCCCTTCATCGCGAGTATGCGCACTATCTCTGGAAAGTAGAGATCAAAACAGATTATGCATCCTACTTTGCCGAAGTCTGTTTCGATTACGGGGATTTGATCGCCAAGAGATACGCCGTTACAGCAATGTTCCGGAGCGGTAGGCTGAAGCTTCCTATAGAAACCGGCGATGTGACCATTCCGAGTATAGAAGGTAGTCTGGTTGTATATCGCACCTTGGTCGATCACTGGGAAATTTGCGACCACATTCATTTTATGTTTTGCTGCTTGTGCCGCGATTAGGTCGGACAAAGGACCAGGGACCGGCTCTGCAGCATTTCTTTGTTCACCTGCCGGGCCAGGTACGTTGAACACGTTAAAATGCTCAGGCAAACATACGATATCACAGCCCAAAGCAGCTGCTTCGTCGAGGTAACCAATTGCCCTCCGAACGTTTGCATCTACGTCAGTGGGGCTATCGTCCACGAGGAACGACACAGTTCCTATTCTAACCTTACGCATCAATATCTCCTAGTTAATTAGCTTTACGCTTGAGCTGATGGCAAACCGTAATGGTAGCTTACTGAACCAGATTATACCACAACTAGCTTGTCTGGCAAGATGTTGGTAAACTCATGCAGGAATCGGCTGTTTGTTTGAAGAAAAGAAGAATCAAGCTTATCGCGAAGGAGCGTGACTATCACGAGAACATTAGCGCCTATACTGATGTTTATGTTGTTGTCTGCAGTATGCTGTGCCGTACAATTACCCAAGACGCTCGTGCTGGAGGCGGAAAACTTCGTTCCAGCCCGCAGCTCCTTTTGGAAGCCTATTGCTTTCGGCGAAAACTACTTCCACTGTTGTATAGGAACAGCGTATTTTTCTGGCGAAAAATTGCTTTCGGCTCCTGAAAAATGCCCCGCGTCAACTGCTAGCTTAGTCGCTCAAATTCCCGCTACAGGTGCCTACAGGGTTTGGGTCCACTTTGAGTCTCCAAAAGACTATAACGCATGCTTTGGATTGTCGATCGTGCAAAACGGTCGGGAAGTACTCGATGCACAGATGGGCGGGGCAGATCAGTTAAAATTGTGGCCACTTAAGTGGGGTTATCAAGCCCAAGTAGATCCTTACTACGGTGGCGGTGATAACGTGGCATGGCAGAGTGCGAGAGTAAATCTCGAAGAAGGTGAAACAACTTTTATTCTTCGTACACTAGATAACCCAGAACCAGCAGCCAAGCGCAATATCGACGTAATTTTCATAACGCCAGATTTGTCAGAAGAGCCTGCCAACCCGATCGATCCGTTTCTCGATGATCTTCCACGCCCTGGGAAGCTCTATATACGAATTATCAACACCGGTTCGGAACCGCTGAAACTCTCGATCGGTGCGCATATCAATCGACGCAATTGGCGAGCACCGGAGCACTGGTGGACGCAAACCGAAGCAGATAAGCTGAACGAGCCTATCCAACCGGGGGCAAGCAGCGGTTGGCTGGACATTAGCGGGGCTATCGACACGGTGCACGGCACAACTTTAGAACTATATGCGGGAACAGGAGGCAAAGCATTCGAAGGTAAGGTAGAGTTCGCTTCTACACCAAACTCGTTGGAATGCTGGCGGTACGAGTGGAAAGATGATGAGAACCCACTTTTTATCTGGATACCGGTCGATCTCGATGTAAAGAAAATCGCTACAAGCAGCCAGGTGTTGAATGCCATACGCGGCTACATCAGTTCGTTGCCCCAAAAACTATCTCCCAACAAGATTAGATTCTGCGCAGCGCCGGGCGGGCCAGATAAGCGAGTGGGAAAGCATGGCGAGTGGATAGACCTCTTCTACGAGTTGGGCTATACAACTCCAATGACCAATCCCGGCAAGGATGAAGATGAGTGGATACAAATTTGCAGCGGCGATCCCAACCGCAAAGTTGTCGGTGTAACGCACACCGATCCTAAAATCGATCCCGAGAAACTCAAGAATGAATGGCTTGATCCCAAACGCGAGGGTGCACGAAAAAGGCTCGTGGTGTTTAGCATCGGAGACGAAATCAATCTGGCATCCTACAGCAATAGCAATGGGATGACGTTTGAAGATACACTTCGCCAAGCAGGCTTTACGCTTGATCAGCTTGGAATAACGAACTGGACCGATGCAAGCAAGTATTGTGATGACCCGTTCAAGTATCCTGTGCTTTACGTAGAGAACATAAAGTATCGGAACCAACGCAGCATACTTGCTATGGCTGTATTAAGGCAGGCGATCAATGAAGCATTTGGATCTAAAGTATGGGTATCTGCGAATTTCGCTCCGCATCCGGGCTTTTTGCCGGACGAATGGCAGTGGGTGGATGTGTTCAAATACCGTGCTCTTACGATGCCTTGGAGCGAAGATTATCACTGGCAAGTGCCAGTCATAAGCTCGCAGATCATTGGCTATACTCTCGACATAATGCGGTGCGCCGCAAAGTATTATGATCTGCCTATGCAATTCTATTGTATGCCGCACTCGCCAGGCAACACAAATAAAGATTTCCGCCTATCGAATTATCTGGCGCTTGGTAGAGGCGTCAAATTTATCAACCACTACTGTCCGGTTCCGCAGCTTTTTGCCACCGAAAATTATATCGATTGGCGAGATGAGTCCAGATATAAGGAGATTTACAGCATAATACGCGAGACGGCAGAAGTGGACAATTTACTGTATGCTGGCAAGCCGCCGAAAGCCGAGGTAGCGGTAATGCTGTGCCGGTATACGGACTTATGGGAGAAGTTCGGTCCGCCGGATGCCACTGGCAAAAGGGTGCACAACAATAGATACAATGTTTATGGGGTAGAAAGGCAAGGCGTTTGGCTGGCACTCAAGCATGCCCAGGTACCGGTGGACCTGATAACTGATCCTGATGTGTGCGAAGGCAGACTGTCGAATTATAAAGTGCTCTATCTTGCCGGCACGCACATATCGGCCGACGCAGCAAAGAGAATACGCGAATGGGTTAAAGCTGGCGGAATTTTGTTTTCATCGGCAGCCGGGGGCTTATACGATGAATATAATCGACCGCTAAAAATCCTGTTACCCGTTTACAGAATTGAGTCGCATGACTATCTTCAGAAAGACTGGGAAATTCGTCCAAAGCAGGAACTCCCCAGGCTAAAACCGTTAGATTACGTGAGGTTCGCACTCTCCGGCACAAACAGCAACTTAGAAGCACTAGCAGTTGTGGACAAAATTGCCGTTGCTTCGAGAGTTGGTATAATTGGTACGTTCTCGGACGGTACGCCTGCGGTTATCCGAAGTTCCTATGGCAAAGGAGCAGCTTATCTTGTTGGCACCATGCCGGGGCTTGCCTATCAAAAGAGCGCTTTGCCCATAAGGCCCTTCGACCGGGGCGAATTCGCACACTTCCTGCCTACACGGTTCTCCTCAGCAATCAGGGCATTGATCTGTCTGCCGTTGAGTGAGGCAAATGTTGTAAAGCGGGTCGAGTGTTCTGAGCCGTTAGTCGAAGGCAATATGCTTCAGTCCAAGTTAGGAACCGTAATATCGCTTGCTAACTTCTCCGGCAGACGGGTGAGCAATCTGGAAATCGTAGTGCGCACGGACTCGGCAGTGTCAAATGTGTGGGCTGTGAACGCCGGAAAGATAAACTTCAAGCGGATGACTGGTGGAGTTCGCGTAAGAATGCCGTTGGGCGTGACCGATTTTCTAGTCATACAGCCGTAGAGATATGCTTCTCGTGTTGTGAGAATACCTGGTAGGTATCTGCTCTTCGAGGATAGCCAACGCTTGGGCGACAGGAAGCCCTATCTTGAATGAGGAGTGCGGAATCAAACGTGCGCTTGGCTGTTGATCCCGCACCCTTCGTTCTACAATGTCCACCCTTTACGATAAGGTCTGTTTAGGAAGCGATCCGCCTTCGGGCAATTGATAGCTCTCATTCCTTCGGGATCCCAATATATTGGCTCACCTGTCCGAATGGCAACGTTGCCGAGAAGGATCGTCTCGGTGAGAGCGGCTGCGTAGTCGAAATTCGACATTGCAGGCTCACCGCCTTTGCAAGCTCGTATCCATTCTTGATGATGACCTGGCGAACGCGGCAGCGTAGGTGCCGGCGGCTTGAAGTCGGCGAACTTTTCCTTGGGAAGCAACTCATATCGACCGCCGTAGTCATCGGGTGAGAATAGTCGCCCTTTATCTCCGATCAGCACCAATCCGCTGCCCGGCAGTTCGCGACCGTCAATCACGTCGGCCGGAGGCTTGAGTCCACCGTCGAACCACTTTAGCCTAAGCGTTCGAAGGCCGTTGCGCTCGCGGAAGAAGTAGGTAACAATAGAGCGTTTCGGATACGTCTCTTCCGTCATCTCGAAAACTTCGGCCTCGATTGCACTCGGATTAGTGAGGTTGAGTGCTCTGAAAGGCATATTGAGCGTGTGGCAGCCCATATCTCCGAGCGCGCCTGTGCCAAAATCGAACCATCCGCGCCAGTTGAACGGGTGGTAACCTGGAGCGTAGGGACGCTCGGGAGCCGGGCCAAGCCACAGATCCCAATCGAGCTCGGGAGGCACTGGTGCAGGAGCAGGTCGATTGATGCCCTGCGGCCATACCGGCCTGTTCGACCAAACCAAAACCTCGTAAACCTGTCCGATAGCTCCGGACTGCACCACCTCGACAGCTTCGCGATGGCCGTCGCCTGCCGTTCCCTGATTGCCCATTTGCGTGGCCACTTTGTATTTGCGAGCGACGTCGCGCATTACTCTGGCTTCGTAGATTGAATGGGTAAGCGGTTTCTCGCAATAGCAGTGCTTGCCCATTTTCATCGCCATTACGGCAGCCGGAGCATGAGTGTGGTCGGGAGTGCTGACGACAACCGCATCAATTTGTTTGTGCATAGTGTCGAGCATCCGTCTGAAGTCCGCAAAAGTCTTAGCGCCCGTATATTTGCTTGCGGCTTCGCCGAGTTTGTTGGCATCCACATCGCAAAGCGCA
>Ga0123519_10012195_pt1 | contig 12549 bp, 33 predicted proteins | sample YelNatPaOPRAMG02_FD_87396 | JGI IMG/M metagenome (GOLD analysis project Ga0123519, IMG submission 87396) | Hot spring microbial communities from Yellowstone National Park - Yellowstone National Park OP-RAMG-02 (version 2) | ecosystem: Environmental > Aquatic > Thermal springs > Hot (42-90C) ...
AGCAAAATGTAAGGGATATATATGAGAGATATACAATAAGCAAGTGCTTAATAAGTAAGCGAGTATTTAGCATACAAAAGTTTACTTTATAACAAAAATTTGCGTTATGTAGTAGGGAGTAGCGTAAAAAAGCATAAGGAAGCATAAGGTAAAACATAGTAGCCCTAATAAAATATGCTAGGGTTAGAATTAGACCAAAAAAGCAAAAAAAGAAAAATATAAAAAATAAAATAAATGCTTAGCTTAAAGCTTCTTCTACTAGTTTCTTTACTTCATCAAAAAAGTTACCGATAATAACGTAGAGTATGACGTCCCACTCTTCCCAAAAGCTAGGGTCTTATTCATAATTTGGCAATTCCTCTCTCTTATTATAGCCTTTACTTTTGTAATATAGGGAGCATAACCAAGTTATAAGCGACATAACTCAAAAATACGTTAGCGAAACTACTAAAGTAACAAATGACGTGGAAGAACTTTATAACAAGTTAGAGGCTACACTAAAGATAAGCGAGAAAGAAATAATAGATTTTGCTATGAACTCTAACGGCTATGAAACCGTAAACGCTGAACACCTAAGGGACAACTTTCCTGACATTTTCAAATGCATGAAGGAAGCAGAACAATTTATTAATAGGTTTAGCTCGTTTAGTAGGTATGATTTGGAAACTAACCCTACGGGAATAGGTATTTACTACTCGCCGAGAACTAGCAGATACTTTATAGTTTTTGGACATTCGGACTATTACAACATAACGCTTAATGTTAAAGCTATGGGCAAGGTAGCTTTTGAGGGTTGGTTAGAATACGTAGGTTAAATATTTTTTTATTTTTATTTTTTTGTTTAAAGTATATATATCTCTAGTTTTTTTTACCTTTAACTTAACTTTTATTTAGTATAAAGCTTAAATACTCTTTTTTGCTATAATTATAATTTGGTGTAACAAGATGAAAGACGAAGACGCAGAAATAGAAAAAGTAAGGGGAATTTCTGAAGAATTTTTTAGTGCTTTAGGCGACAAAGTATTTGAGAAAAGTGATAAAATACTTGAGATAGTATTAAAGCAGTTAGGTTTTAAGGTAATCGGGTTAAAAGAATTAAGAAAGCGTTACACTAATGGAGAGGACATTTATGACGTGCTATTACAAGATGGAGTTTTGGCAATAGCAAAAGGCAAAAGCAGTTACTACTATCTGTTTAAAGGAGAGTTTTATAGAGACCCAGATGGAGAATATTGCAATATGGAAGTTGAGAAGTTAAGTGTTGAGGAATTCATAGACAAAATAACCCCTTAAGTTTTTTATTTTTTATACTCTATTTTTGTTTAGTTGTAACTTAACTTTTCTTGAGCATAAGGATTAAATACTCTTTTTTGCTATAAGTATAATTTGGTGAAACAAGATGGAAGAAGGACTAAGAGAAACGGATTTAGAGCAAGACCTAGAGTTAAAAGACCTAAACCAATATTACGGGACACAAAACTATTATAGCTACTTAGGGATAAAGCTAACTGACGGGATAGCTTATATTATGCGAAACGGTTATAGTTGGTTCGTAACTGACGCAATAGCCGTTATTGTCGCAAATCCAACAGTGAGAAAATACTTACAAGAGGACACATTTTTATCAATAAAGCTAAAACTAAGTAAAAGCAAAAATTCTGCGGATATGATAATTGACGACGGAAACGGCAACGTTCTTTATAAACAGCATTATAGCATGACAGACGCAAAGGTTGAGTTAAAGCTATTTTACGACAACGGCGTTTTAATGTTATCGAGGGAGTATTAAAATGACAAGGTCTTTTAAAAGAAGGGTAGTATTTCCAAATCTATATTCCAAGCACGTTAAAAGGGAATACTTCGCATATATTTCAATAAACGGGAAAGAGGAACTTGTTAAGGTTGAGGAAGGGGACAACGTGAAGGTTGGCGATAACTATAAAGGAGGAAAAGTAACAAGCATAATAGCTTATGATGAATTCGACTTAGGAATTTAGTTTTTATTTTTTCTATTTTTTATTTTTTGTTTTTTGTTTTTATTTTTCTAATATGTATATACTCTATTTTTATAGTCTGTTAGCTTAACTTTTCTTGAGAATAAGCTTTAAATAGTATTTTTAGCATTATTTAGTTGGTGAAACGAGATGAGTGAAAAACTAGAACAAGAATTTGAGAAAGCATTAAACGACACGTTAGTCGAAGTATATAGCGACAAATCATTTCATTTAGCAAGAGAAGAAGTGATAAAGACATTAGCAAGTTTTCTCGCAACAAACTCAATAGAAAAAGTTTTTGAAAGCATCAGCGCTCAAGAAAAGAAAGGCTTTAACGACGAAGAAATTTCATTAAGGCGTATGAGCGTGTGGGACGAATATAATTCAATTACTTTCAATTTTAAATTACCAAGCGGAGCCACTATTACGAAAGACGTGAAAACAATAAAAGCAGAAGACATGGACAAGCAAACATTTTTAAAATATAAATCAATTATCGAAACGCTAAAGGCGAGGCAAGAAAACTTGAAAAGGAAAGCACAGGAGGAATATGAAAAAGCAAAAGAGGAAAGAGAAAGGCTAGAAAAACAGCAGGAAATAGAAAGGAAAGCACGGGAATACGACAAAATAAAAGAAGAAAAAGAAATGCTTGAAGAAGAAGTCGAAATGCTGAAAAGGATAATAAAGAAGAAGATTAGCGAAGACGAAATACAAGAACAGGAAGAGGAAGAAGATGAATTAACAGAGGAAGAAAAAGAATACTTGAGAAAGAACGTCTTCGATTGCTAAAAACGTATTTTTTATTTTTTTATTTTTTCTATTTTTTGTAGTTTTAACTAAACTTTTCTTGAGAATAAGCTTTATATAGTATTTTTTAGCATTATTTAGTTGGTGAAACGAGATGAGTGAAAAACTAGAACAAGATTGGGAAGTAAAAAACGTGAGAAATGACTTAACATTACTAAAATATAAAAACTACACGGTTAAAGTTTTCTGGGCATGGGCTAACGGGCAAGATTGCTATGCGTGGACACTTGAGTTGTTCAGGGGCAAAAAATACTTATTTGGGTGTGGAGCGACACCAGAGGAAAAACAAATATTTAAAAACAAACTAGAAAAACTAGGTCTTCCTCCACTTCCTTCTTTCGTTAGCTAAACTTTTATTTGTTTTTTTATTTTTGTTTTTATACTTAAAATATATATCTCTTTAGTTTAGTAGAGTTCTAGGTAAACTTTTATCGAGCATAAGCTTTATATAGTATTTTTTAGCATTATTTAGTTGGTGAAAAAAGATGAACGAGAAAGAGGGACTAAAAGAAATAATAGTCTTAAAGCTCGACCATCACTTAGCACGACGTACTAATGCGAGAACGACATGGAAAGTAAACGGGATTGACTTAGACCAAGCAGTTTCGCAAGGCTTAGTAAAGCTATTGTACAACACATGGTCAGGAGAAAAAACACACTTCGATGTTTTCATAATGCCAATGCAACAAAACTTAGTTTTCACTCGTATTAGGATATCCAACAGAGGAAACCCGAGCATTCAAAAATTCACTTCTTTAGAAGAAATGAAACCCTACATGGCGACAGCAGAGGAAATTGAATTCTTAAAGGCAGAAGGGAAAATTTAAATGAAGACCGTAAAACAAGAAATGGAAGAAATCGCAATAAATTGCATAGCTAAAGGTTTTGTATTTTCTTATTTTTTCACAGAGAAACGTCTATACCTAGAAATAAGTATTGATGTTAAACCGCCGTTCTTATATAGCTTCGAGTATCCGTTCTGGCTTTCAGGACACATGCTAACTTATTTTGAAGTAAGTTTAAACGGAATGAAAGAGCTTAAGGAATGGAGCGAGAAATGTTCAGCATGGTTCGAGAAAGTGCGTGATTGCTAAACTTTTATTTTTATTTTTTCTATTTTTTTGTAGTTTTAACTAAACTTTTCTTTAGCAAAAACTTTATATATACTCTTTTAGTATACTAAATGTGGTGAAGAAGATGAGCGAGGCAAACAATGAAGCTACTACTAACTTCGAGGGTAGTAGCTTAGTTGAAAACTCGAAACAGGGTAGACTTTACGAACCAGCAGGTTTTACCGACCAAGTAATACCGACACTTGAATTCTACAAAAATCCTTTGCATTCAGATGCGACCTATTACTACTACGAAAGAGTTCCAAGCGAGGTTTTGCTAGAAGTTGTTTCAATGCTTCCAAAAGAAAACTACGAGGAAGAAAGACAAAATAACTCGCCAAGAATTCAGGATTTTGTTGAAATAGCTAAGAAGGAGCCAAGAGCGAGGTTTAACCTATACGTAATAACAAAAGAACGTGATGACGAACGACTAACAATAGAAGGGGTTTTTATACCAAAAGATAGAACAGACCTAATACGTTTTGCCCTTGAAAAAGCACTAAGAAGACCAGACGAAGAAGCAGTTGTTTACCTTCTGCAGTATCCAACAGGAACTAAACCTGAAGAATACTTCTTTATGTGGTGGGATTGAGGTGATGAGAAAAATGGACATTCGTAGAAAATGGTTTGTTAAAGTCGAATACATTGACGGAACAACAGAAGATTACGAAGTAGGAATAACTTCATCTTACGGTTTAAAAGGTTTCAAGAAAAGAATACCAGAAGTTGGCGAGAGATACAAGGGAGGAAAGGTAATTGAGCGATGGTTTGAGTATGTGTGAGGTGAGTTAGAAATGCCAAAATGCCCTAAATGTGGTGCAGAGATTGACTATTTGATAGCATACGTAACTAACGTAGCAGAAGAGGACATATTTAGAGTAGATAAAGATGGCAATGCGGAATATGAAGAAGTAGATGTAGACTATTGGGGAGTAGAGACAAGCTTCAGTTGTCCTGAGTGCCGAGAAACACTCTTCACACATGAGGAAGATGCGAAAAACTTCCTTAAAGGAGAAAAAGTTGAGGTGGTTAAGGAATGAAAAAACAAGAACTTATAAAAATTTTAGAAGATGGAAGAATTTGGTGGTGTGGAGACTGCGAAGCCTTCCATACTCCAAAGCCAACTGACCCTTACAGCCCCGACCACAGAACAAGAATACCGTTAAAGCTTGTAGAACAGTATTACCCAAAGCTCGTAAAATTTGTTAGAGGTGAGGAAATAAAATGAGATTTTCTGCTAAGGAAAACATAAAAAAATATCTCGAGGAAGACAGCAAAAACAAAGAACTTAACGAATACCAAATCTTGCAGAGAAAGAGAGAGCTAAAAAAGGTAGAAAAAGCGTTGCAGGGATTAAATAAAATTTTTGCGTCAGAAAACGCAATAAGCACTGAGATACTAGAACAAGTGATGAGGTTTATAGCTTTAAATACATGCGATAACATAATACTAGTTAGCAAACTTGGAATAGACTATGAACATGCTGACGCATTTCTCTACGCTCATAAATTTGGAAAGGACGGAAGGGCAGGGATAGGGTTGTTTTACAGCTATAACACCGAGCTATTTTATAGGGTATGCCAATTAACAGGTCGTTGGCTTCCACTCATTATTGAGCGATACAATGCAAGAGAACTGAAAAAGCTTTATAGGTCTTATGAACCTTACTTAAATAAAATTGTGGAGTATAACAAAGCTAGGAGGGAGCAGGAATGAACGTGCAGATAATTTGTCCTAAATGTGAAAAAGTTTTGGGAGAAATGGAAGGGAACATAGAAGTTGGTCAGTTAAAATGGACATCTAACTGCGAACACTACACTTGGGTTTACACTTACGACAAAAACGAAGCAGAGAGCAGGAGAGGTAAAGCTTTAGCAATAGTCGAGATGACGGACTTCGCAAGAAGGAAGGTTTACTATATGTGCTTACCAATCGAGGTGAAAGAGGTTGAGTGAAAGAAATAAAAAACTTTTAGAAATGCTTGAGAAAATACATGAGGAAGAAAAACAATTAGAAAAAGAGAGAGAAGATAAAATGCTTAATGAATTTGAAGCTATTTTTAGAGACGACATAAACACGGCAGTAAAAATAGAAGAATTATTAGTAAAAAACGGTATAACTATGGGAGATTTCATGATTGCAGTTCCTATTATTGTAGCAGATGTCAATATAGCACGCAATATAGAAGATATGGAATACATTAAAATTTTTATAAGATTGACAAGAATAGCGAGAAAATACCTAGAAAAGAAAGTTTACGCAAAGAGGTGAGGAAGCAGTTGAATAAGCGTTATATTGCTGGTAAAAATTTTGAATACAAAGTAAAAGAACACTACGAAAAGGAAGGGTACTACGTTGTAAGAACGGCAGGTAGCAAGGGGATTGCAGATTTAGTAGCAATTCCTAACCGAGAGAATGATTTCCTACCTGAACTTGCTTTGCTAATACAATGTAAGAAGATGTCGTACAAAAAAGTGAGTAAACGGGAAATAAGAAAGTTTCTTGAAACTGCGTCTAAGTATAAAGCCATACCTGTCCTAGCTACAAAAGAAGGCAAAAGAACAGTTTTCTTTGAAGGAGAAGATGCACTAAACGATTTTTTGTTGGGAGGTAAGAAAAAATGAAGCCTATCATTCTAGAAGATTGGGACGGGGAAGAAATGACTAAAGAGGAAGTTGAGGACATGGTAAGAGAAACTTTGGAAAGGGCGACAAAGAAGAAAGATGATGCCTGTACAGTTTGCGGAAACACTTTGATTTATGCCTCGTACCACGATGACGGGCATATTGAACTTTATGTTTGCGAAATAAAACAAAATGCGGAGGTTGAGACAAATGGACAAAAAAACAGTTGATATCAAAAAAATAAAGAAGATAATACTGTTGAGAAGAGCAGAAAGCTTTCTTTCTCCATACTTTAGGACTATAAACATAGATTACCAAAGTGAAGAACCTACACTAGTTGGAAAACTACAATTACTTGAAAAAACTAAAATTACAGAGCTAGTAGTTAGAATTCCAATTGATAGACGGTTACGTAGGGTTATGCGACTATTAGAAAAGATTGAGCCCGCTGTAATTGGGGGAAAAGTCAAGTTTAATGATGTCGTTTTGCTAATCTGGAGCATTTATGCACCTACAAAAGCTCTGTACAAATATAGAACAAAAATACGAAGAATTACAGGGTTGGCACAAAAAGAACCTAAACTGCAAAAGTTTATAATTTGGAAGCGTATCATGTCTGGAAAAAAGGAACGGTGAGAGATAGGATGGTTTCATTCCTTATTATTCCTGCTTCTCAGCAGGGTTACCATATGTGCTTTCCATCCTATCCACCAGAACAGGTGAAAGGAGAGATGGTAAGATGTAGTCATACTCCTGCTTTTCAGCAGGTTTTGTTTGCTTCATTTTCCATCTCTCCCACCAAACTAAGCAGGATGGTATGCTCAAATCTTTATCCTGCTCAAAAGAGCAGGCTTTCCGAGATAGATTTCCATCCTGGGCGAAAGATGGAGTGGTCATCTTGTTCACCATCCTACCAAAAGGTAGGGTCTTCTTTTTCATATCCACTCCATCCGCCAAATTTAAGAGGTGAGCTAAGGAAATGAAAGAGTTTTTAGCAGGAATACTAGGGTTAGTCGTATTGATTTTAATGTTCTATATCTTGATTTTAACAGGACAGCAGTACAATAAACTAATAAGTTATGCTTGGCAAGAGAACCCAGCAATGATAGGGTTTCTGATTTTACTTTATTTATTTGCAGTAATGTCTTTTTCCTTCTCGGCTCTTGTTCTTTTAGTCGTAGCTTTTGGTGATGCAATATGCAAAAACTAGAGACATGGAAAGAAATACTAGAGGAGCGAATAAGAACTAAGAAAAGCAAGAGAGCAATAGTTTCATACTACAACAAAAAGGTATTTGTACGCTTTGGAAGAAAGCAGTACAGTTTTGAAGGCACGAAAGAAACGGCACATGAAATAGTTGATTTTCTTAAGGAAAAAGGCTACATAGTTCTTAACTATTATGAAACCTCGCCGATTATGGGTTATAGTTCTTCAAGGGGCTACTTTGTAGAGGAAGAAGAAAGGTACTTCTGCGAGCTAAAAAGGGTGGATTTCTCAGAATGGGTACCACCTATTTACTAAGAAGCTTCGTAGATAGGATTTACGATAGGCTAGAAAAATTTGCTAAAGAGTATGAAATATCAGCAAACAAGTGCTACCTATTCTCCTCAACGGCTTACATAGGAGGAACTTACATTAAGAATTCTGACAGAGTTATGCTCGTTACGAAAAGTAGCTCAACTATAACTGAGGAAAGGGCTTACGGCTTCTGGGACTTTTCTCTTCGCATAATAATAGGCACACCAACGGGAATAAAGAGGTTAAAGAGAAGAAGGGTAATACCTGGTTTTGGAATTACATTTCTAGAAGATAGAGTAATCTTCAGACCTGTTTTATTGAAAAAGAGCGATAAGAAGGTAACAGTAACTAGAAGAAAGGACACACAGGACGTAATCTACAAGTCATTGCTTTATGCTACGCATAAAATGAAAAAGTTCATAATTTTTTATGAAACGCCTTCAGAATTTGAAGAAATTGGAAAAATAACATTTTAATTTTTAAAGTCATAAAAAAGTTTTTAAGCTTTGCACGTTCTAACTAAAGGCATGGCAGAAGCTACTATAACTACTACTTCCTTCAATCCAGCGAAGTTATCAGACCGTTCTTTGGATATAATATCGTTCATTTTTGAGAATGGTGGAGCGACCACATCAGAATTGGTAAAACGAGTACAGGAAAAATGGGGGGCATTAAAAAACACCACAGTAAGACACGTCTATAACCTGCGAAATTATGGCTTAATCACCAAAATTTTCCGTACATGGATTTTAACAGAAAAAGGAGTAGAAGTTTATGAACTATTCTACAAAGAGCAATTGATGAAAGAACGTTATAAAAAACAAAGTATGTATCAAGTGGTTGGCAAGTTACATCAAGTTACATCATCTTACAGTAAGTTACATACTATAAATAATATAATAGAAAATAAAGAAGAAATTAATAATAAAACTAACCAAATCTTACATATTATACAGGATAAACTAAAAGTAACTCTCTCTGAGAGTGAGGTAGTAGTAGTTAGGAAGTTATTTGAGCATGCTTACGAAACCTACGGTCAGAAGTTCGTTGCTTTCTATGAAAGTCCAGCTCCTCATAATCCAGCGATAAAAACACCTGCTACCTATGAAGCTGAAGACTATTTTGGCTTTCGCAGAAGCTCAGATTTTATAAACGCACTTTCTAGCTTAAGAAACAAGGGTCTTATTTACTTCTTTATTGGAAAAAAGGGCAAGTTTGTTAAAATTGGCATACTTAAGTACCTCTACGACTCTTTAGCAGTTAGCTATCCTGAGCTAGGTTTAGTTTTAAGAGAAGAGCCAAAAGAGGTGATGGCAATTGCCTAATCAAACAAAGCTAAAGTATTGGTTAAATCCCTACGACGACGAGCTTGTAACTAAGGTTTTAAACTTCATCAACGACAAGCTTCCTCTTTCAACAAATCCTAAGTACAAGGTCTACTTTAAGGAAATCTGCAAGCACTTCTATGAAGTTCCTCCTCCTGTGCTTTACGACATCATGGTCTTTATTGTAAAGAACGAAGGTCTTGTTTTGGACTATTCTTCACGCTACGATGATTTTGTTCTGAAAAGAAACGTTCCTCGCTTTAAGGTTTCTAGGTCTCAAAAAGCAGAAGAATAAAGTTTATAAATTAGCTTACAGTACTATACTGTATGAGAAAATGGACTTCAATAACACTAAAGAAATCAACTATTAAGAAACTTAAGAAGCTAAAGCTAGTGGAAGGAGAAAGCTTGGGAAGTGTTGTGGAAAGGCTAGTTAAAGAGTACGAAAAAACCAGAAAGAAGGAGGCTAGGTAAAATGAGTAGCATTGACGAGCAACTTTACCAGCTCCGCACTTTTCATATATCTGATAATGTTGTTCCATGCGAAGTTTGTAACGAACAGGCGTTGTGGGCATGTTTTTATGAAGGAAATGTTCATTTTCTTTGTGAGAAGCACGCTCAAGAGTTAGGAAAAAAGCACAAAGTTAAGGTTTTCAAAGCAATCCATACTTCTGCTGTGAGGGAATCTTAGTTGCTGGAAGAAAAGTACAGCAAAATAAAGCCTTACCTACCTAGCGAAGCTTACAGCGAAGGAACTCCCCCTTGTATTTTGTACTATTTAATCGCTAGACCTTTTCTAAGCGAGGACGAACAGCTCAAGGTTGCTCAGTTGCTCGCTGAGTACTTCATTTTCTTTAAGAAGTACAGCTTAGAGGAAACGAAAGAAGTGCTTAAAAATTGGAACTCTAGCTTAAATGTTGAAGAAGTTTTGAAAAAAGCTCTTTCTCTTTCTTCCTCGTTCTACTGCGAAAACCCACTGCTAAAAAAGGTATGCAAAAAGACGGAGTGTAAGCTTCCTACTTGGGTACAGAGAAACTTCTTTTTTGGCGAAATTGAACTGAAGAAAAGGAAAGTTATTGAAGAAGCCTACGGCAAAATAAAGTACAAGGCAGTTTACGAGCTTGATGGTAACACAATTATTCACAAGGCAAGAGGAGTAACAAGCTACTGGACTTATCCTTCTCAGAAAGAAGCAGAAGAAGTTTTTCATAGTCTTAAGAAGAAGACCAAGTTAAAGTTTTACATTTACCCAGAGGAAGTTAAAAAATGGCTGAGGAAAAAACCCTAATGGTGACTCTAGTAGTTACTAAAAGGCATACAAACTTACATTTAATGGACTTTAGCACACGAAGGGAACTAACAATAAGAGATGCGGGCGTTATTCCAGATTTCCAACGCCTAATAAACTACGTAAGAAACAATGGGGAGATGAAAAAGGTTAGCACTAGCTTCTTTACTCTAAAGGGGAAAATGCGAAAATGGAACTTTGTTCAGTACCGCCTTTTTATGAAGAATGTTGATATTCTCCAGCTTCTTCCTCCAAATTATTTTGGCGAGGTCAAGAAAGTTATTGAGTTATGCAACTAAAGATTTAAATATGCCCATATAGGTATGTATGTTGAAGAGTAGAGATGAGCAAAGGGAAAAGGAAAAACGTTTGGGCTTTATACGTTGGGAAAGTTTGTCCTTTCTATCAGGGTCAGTGCCAAGTCCAAAAATGCGTTTTCTGGGACGATAAAGAAGGTTGCCTTTATCTAAAGTTCGTTAAAAGCAGGGTAGAGTACTTTGAAGAGAAGAAAGAAGAGGAAGAAAAAAAGTTGGAAGAAGACAAAAGAATAGCAGAGCTTATGGACCCAATACTGAGAAAAGCCCTTAGAGGTGCTTCAAAAGAAATTGAGAAAGAAAGGTGAAATTGGAAATGAGCAAGCGGTTAATAATCTTGAAAAAGTTGAAAGAATGCGGAAACAAAATATCGCACCATTTCTCACGCCGTTTCAAATATGCACTCAACGTAACGATAGCAGTACCTATAATAAAGTTCTTGAAGTTTGCTAAGCAAGATGACTTAATAGTGTGGTTCATAGTGTGGTGGATGATTATAACAGAACAAGGACTAGAAGTACAACCAGGTTTTGATGCTGTTAAGGCAATAAGAGAAGATAGAGATGCAAGAGGGTGATTAAAAATGGAAACTCGCAGAATTGACCCTGAATTAATAAAGGTGTGCTATCGCCATTATAGCACGGCAAAAAAACTCATGGAAGAAATCTACAGCGAAATAAATGAGCTTTGTAAAGAAAAAGGTCTTGTCCTTGTTGGTTCTGAAGATATGTTTACTCCGCTCTATAGCTACGATGAAGATTTTTCTCTTAAATTTTTTGCATTTAAGAAAAACCCTACTGCTCACTTTGAGATTATTGTTGATAAGGATGGGAACATAATTGTAGAAGAGAAAAAATGAGTAGCAAAAAGAGAAACGTGTGTAAAAACTGTAAGCATTTTGCAGTAATAAGAAAGCTTGATGGGAAGCTTGAAAAAACATGCCTTCTTTTTGGTCTCCCAACCAACGAATTTGACTCATGCGAGAGGTTTGAGCCGATAAATGTACAATAAAGAGCAGGTTTACTTTCATGGAAAACCAATAGGCTACATCCTTTACTTTGGAAACGAAGTTACTTACCATACTTTTCGTGAGTACATGACATTTTTCAGGATGTACAGAGGCTTTGGAATTTCAGAAGAAGTTTTGGATTACTTAAAGAAAAAGGGAGTTCAAAAGGTAGTTATTCATTATGAAGGCAAAAGGGAGAATGCGTTGTTCATTGCCCCTCTTGAGAAGTTCTTTTCTGGGAAGGAATACACAGATACGAGTGCAGGCTTTAAAGATAAGCAGAGGCACCTGAGCGTGGAAGAGTTTGAGAAGGTTCTTACTGCAAAAAAGACCGAGTAAAGATTTAAATATGCCTATATGGGTATGTATGTTGAGGTGAGAGGAGTTGGTCATATTGGTGAACGACTTGGAAACTGTGAAAATGCACTATGAGAACTATTCTCAGTTCGTTAAAGTTTTCTATAAGACGTACAGCAAGGAAAACGTTGAGTACATAAAGATAATTGCGGGTCAGCTTGGCTGGGAAGGGAAGCTTAACGAAGAGCTGAAGAAATGGCT
>Ga0123519_10012196_pt1 | contig 12547 bp, 8 predicted proteins | sample YelNatPaOPRAMG02_FD_87396 | JGI IMG/M metagenome (GOLD analysis project Ga0123519, IMG submission 87396) | Hot spring microbial communities from Yellowstone National Park - Yellowstone National Park OP-RAMG-02 (version 2) | ecosystem: Environmental > Aquatic > Thermal springs > Hot (42-90C) ...
AAATAATAAGTTCGATACTTTTCAAGTTCTTGCGTGATTTGAATCTGAGTTTCAATGTCAATTGGATCAAAAAGTTTAAAGTCCTGATTTATGATTTTCCCAACAACTTCACGGGCAGAGTAACCATAAATTTTCTCTGCACCTTTATTCCAGTAAGTAACTCGATTATTAAAGTCAGTTGAAAAAATTCCATCTTCAACATTGTCAAGAAGTTCGAGCTGAGAAATGTAACTTTCAAAAACAGTTTTTTTCTCTGTTGTATCGTCAATTAAGAAAAGATAGAAAAATTTTTCAGGTTCAAATTGAATTGGGCTTGAGCTAATTAAAAACCATCTTTTGGTTGAAGGATTTTTGACTTCAATTTTTATTGATGTGCTTTTGGTGATTGATTGATAAATCTCGGAATTATCTCTTGTTTCTTTTTCTTCAATTATTTCAAATAAATATTCTTGTTCTTTTGATTGAAACCAATTTCGAAAAACATTATTCGACCAGAGTAATTTCAAATCCTCATCCGTTAAACAAATTCCATAGCCTGAGTTGGTAAGTAATTCAATTAATTGATTTCCAACTTTTTCTAAAATCTGATCAATCATTCAAGATTATATTTTTTAATTTTTGTGTAGAGAGTTTTAAGACTTATTCCAAGAATTCTTGCACTTTGCTCTCGATTCCAGTTATTTGCATCAAGCACTGATTTAATGTGAATCTTCTCAAGCTCTTCTGCTGAAAGTTCATTCAGCGATTTACCAGCTGTGCGATTAACTTCTTCTTCAATTTCTGTCTTATAAAAAACGGTAGATAAATTTAAATTGAAATGTTTTGGATAGATTATTTCACCATCACAAAAAATTAGACTTCTTTCAATTAAATGCTCGAGTTCTCTTACATTTCCTGGAAAGTTGTAATTAAGTAAAAATTCTTTTGCTTCCTCTGATAGAATTTTAGGTTTTCGAGTTTTATTTTTTTGTCTCAAAAAATATTCTGCTAATGGAATTATATCTTCTTTCCTATTTCTCAGTGGTGGAATGGTCAGTGGAATCACATTTAATCTGAAAAATAAATCTTCACGGAATCTTTTTTCTTTTACCTCGTTGATCAGATTTTTATTTGTTGCTGCAATCAATCTTACATTTGATTTTCGATTGTTCAAACCACCAACTCTTCTAAACTCACCTGTTTCAAGAAAGCGAAGTAATTTCGGTTGGATAGAGAGTGATAGTTCACCAATTTCATCAAGAAATAGAGAACCTTCGTTTGCAATTTCAACAAGTCCTGGTTTTGTCTGCTTTGCATCAGTAAATGATCCTTTCTCATGACCAAAAAGTTCGCTTTCAAATAATGTGTCGGGCAATGAGGCACAGTTTAATGTAACAATTGGTTTCGAACTTCGTGGACTGATTGAATGAATATATTTTGCAAGGACTTCTTTACCAGTTCCAGTTTCTCCCTGTATTAAAATAGGTGAATCAGATTGAGCTGCTTTTGCAGCGAGCATAAGCAACTCTTTGAATGATTTACTTTCTCCGATTATTTCAAAACCAAGAACTTGATTTAATTCTTTTGAGAGAACAACATTATTTGTAAGAAGATTTTTCTTTTCGACTGCTTTGTAAATTACCTGAAGAAGTTCATTAAAATCATAAGGTTTGGTGATAAAATCGTATGCACCTAATTTCATACATTCAACCGCATCTGAAATATCAGAAGTACCAGTGAGCATAATAGCTTGAGTAAAGGGGAGATTAGCTGTCGAATATCTCAATATTTCAGAACCTTTTATGTCTGGAAGATTAAGGTCAAGTAAAAGAACATCAAAAAAATTTACTTTTAATTCTTCAATTGCATCGTTTCCGTTGTAAACAATAGTTGTTTTAAAACCTTCAGCTTTTAGTTCATCTGAAAGAATTTGAGCTAAAGTTTGGTCGTCATCACAAATTAAGATTTTTCCTTTTTCCAATTTTCAACTCACTTTCCTTTGTTATAAATATAAAAATTTTTTGAGTGTGAATTTTGAAAAATTTTTGAGATGAGAAACACAGAAAGAAGACTATGATAGTAATTAGTGGAAAGTGTAATGGTAGATCATTACCAAAGACAAATTCTATCAACTCACTAAATAAAAAAATTAAAGGTTGATAAAGTATTTAGTAGTGAGATGCATCTTTATAATCCATTAATTGAAACAAAAGATTTTAAGACAAACTACATCATTTGTATTATCCGTATCTAAAAAATTCTTATAAAAATTCAAACCGCTTTTCGATAAGCATTTGCATTTGTTTTTACTTTTTCTTTGCTGAGCTTGAATGCCCAGATTATCTCATCAAAGTGAAATACTTTTGGTGAGATTGCTGGGGTTATCTTTGACCTTTCAAAGGAAATTATTCCGTTTTGTCTGATATCGTAAACATCAATTATTTCGAGATGAGTGTTGAAAGTAAGTTTGTTCTTTGCAAATACAACTATTCGATCATCAATCTGGATTTCGTTCTGCTTTGAAAAATTAAAGTTAAAATCAAGAATTGAATCGATGAATAATTTGAAATCAACAAAGTTCAAAATCATAGATTTATTGGCGAAACTTCCAAAATCACTTTTATCTGGCTCGAGTTCAATTTTACTTCCACTGGAATAGAACAGATTGATTTCCTTTCCATTTCCGTAGACAAATAAATCTTGATCAAATCTTTTTGTGATCTCTATCATATCGTCTAAAGATGGATTTAAAATGAAATATCCAATTTCTTTGAAATTGTTAACATCTTTGAACTTCAAATTCCATTGTGCAACAATTTTAATGAAATTAAATCCTCTCGAACATAAATAATGTTCGCACGCCTGAAGTTTTTGCTGATTTAATCTATAATTGTGTGGATTTATTCGGTAGAATGTGAACAGACCGAAATTATGATTTTTGAAAAGGTCAATGATTTTAGCCAGAATATTAATTGAAATTTCGACTGCTTCTTTTTTATTCTGACTTGAAATTTTCACTCCAAGTAATTGAGAGATTTGATTTACTTTCATCTTCTTTCTCCTTTCTTTTTGATTCAAACATAATTTTGAAAGGAGAGAGAAGAGTATCAATGAATGATATTTTTTTAGTGGGTTTTATTTATAATTTGAAAGTGCTTCTCTGGCGAGCTGAATTACTTTTGACTTTAATTCCGCTGGTTCTAAAACTTTTGCACCTTTTCCAAAAGATAAAATCCAAGTTGCAGCTTCATCTATTGAATTAACATTACCTTCAAAAATTACGGATCCATCTTTCTGATCAGTTATTTTTTGATTGAGAAGATAAGTCTTGCTTTTGATAACCTCTGCCCAGTTCTTTCTGAAATGAATTTTGATTGGAATTTGATCAGTTCCAATCCAGCTTTTTAATGATGATGAAAAAAGGGATTCTATTTTTTCTTTTTGGAGCGGTTTGAATTTTTCTGATGTGACTTTGAAATTGACAATTTTTGAAATGTAATATTGCTTGATCAGATTTTGATTTACTGCGAGTAATCTCCATTCACCTTGAGATTGAAAAATCTTTAATGGATTGATATAAACATTTTTTTTCAGCGTTGTTACAGTGGACTGATAATCAATAATTGTCACAAGATTTTCATCAATGGCTTTTTGTAATTGAGTAATAAGAGTAAGTGCTTTATCACCTAATTTTTGAATTAGTATTGTTGTTGATTTGTCTGGATAATCTTCAGAATAAGAAAATCCAATGTATTCAAGTATGAACTCTTTAAGAGTCTCTTTCTTGATTGGATTTAGAATTTTGATTCCACTTTTCTTAAGAGAATGAATATCAATTCCTCGCGATCTTAATTCGGCGAGATCTCTTTTAATCGTAAGCTCTTCGACGCCATATTCAACGGCTAAATCCATTACAGTGAATTTATCATTTGAAGAAAGAGCCTTACCAACAATCTCAATTTGTCTTTTTATTTTTCTTATGTATTCTGACATAGTTCATCGTTGAAATTTTATTTAAAATAAAAAAGTGCTGCCTCTTATTAAAGAAGCAGCACTAAAGTTTGATCCGGAGAGAGAGATTTTATTTCATCAAGATCATTTTCTTGACACTCGAAAAATTACCAGCCTGCAATCTGTAGAGATAAATTCCAGAGCTTAAACCACTTGCATTGAAAGTAATTGAATATTCACCAGCACTCAATTCACTATTTACAAGATCGGCAACTTTTTGACCGATTAAGTTATAGACTTCGAGTTTCACATTAGTTTTCTCAGGAATTGTAAATCTAATTTGTGTTGATGGATTGAATGGATTTGGATAATTCTGGGATAATGAATAGCTGCTCGGTACTGGTGAATTGCTTTTTACTCCTGTTGTGCTTTCTGGATTTAAGAACAAATCTTTTGTTGTTGATGGATTGCTACCATAATTCAGACTGACAGAATTGTCACTTGAAGCATTTTCATATTCAGTTGCATCAACGACGAGTGTATAATCACCAGCAACTAAATTTTCAATTTGATAGGAACCATCATTAGAAGAAATTGAGTAAGCAACAACTTCGCCGTTTAAGTTATAAGTTAATACTACAGCACCAGCAACTGGATCACCATTAACTGTTTTTACAAAACCAGAGATTTTTGCAAATCCAGTATCTGGACGAGTTACAAGATTAATATTTATATTCTCGACGATCCCATTTTCACTTACGACTACAGTATCAGCATCTCTCCATCTGAAAGCAACTGTATCAGCTTTATAGTAACCTGGTAAATATGGTAATCGTGGTTTAGCAAACACGATGTAATTACCTGGTTCAAGATTTTCAACTAAATAATTGCCAAGTGAGTCTGTTCTTGTTGATTTGAATGGTTTGAACCTTCCATTATTTAATTTGAAAACGCTTACAACTGCTTCAACTGGATTACCATTATTGAAGTCTTTTACAAGACCTGCAATACCATTATTGTAAACTGGTTTTTGCTCGAGAACAAAATTGATATTCTCTACATTTGAATTGACTAGAATTCTATCGGCTTCTTGGAATGTTCGTTTGTTATCCCAGAATTCTGGATAATAATTTCTATTGAATGGTTTTGCATAAACTACATATTGAAATCCACCAATAACTCTCAGCTGATAATTCCCAAGACTATCAGTAACAGCAGACATATTTCTTGGTGTTGGTGGTAAAATTGGGAATGTTGTATCCTTAACTACAAAAGCTGTCACAACTGATTTAACAGGTTGACCATTAGCATCAAGAACGCTTCCTGAAATTGTGTAAAGAGTTGGTGGTGCAACTGGAGTTAAGTCAGCATTTGCAACAAAAGTTGTGTTGGCTGTAACTGTTACAACATCCGCAGAATCAATTGAACCTTTGTTGTCAAAGAATTCTGGGACAAATCCTCGTTTGTAGAATTTTATTTTGTAATTGCCTTCAACTAATTGTTTTGAATATTGTCCATTTTGATCAGTATAGGCAACTTCATGTCTTGTGGAATTTGTGTTGATGAAGAAAACAGTTACACCGGCTAACGCTGAATTATCAGATGAATTCGTGACTGTTCCAGAAATTGTTCCCGTTGGACCAGTAACTTTTATCGACCATTCCTGAAATGCTTTTCCACCTAAATTGCTTTCAGCTTTAATTTTAACTTTGAAATAACCACCAGCGGATGGTGTCCAAGTTACAATGCCTGTTACACTGTCCACAGTTAAATCTGCTGGACCCTCAACTAATGAGTAAGTAATAACTGCAGTTGCCTGATTGCTTACAGCATTAGCATCATAAGTATATAGAACTCCAAGTGAAGCAAGTTTTGGTGGTAAAGTTACAAATCTCACTACATCTGGAACTGGTGGAGTAGTGACTGATGCAGTATTGCTCGGATCACTTATTCCCTGATAATTATACGCAACAACATAGTATGAATAAGTGCTTTGTGGTTGCACATAATAATCATGGAATTCTTTATCACGGAGTCCCGATGCAATTTGTCTATAACTTGTATCGTTTGGTCCCATTCTGAATACTTTGAACAAGTATCCATAAGATGACTGAGGCATTTGCCATTTTAATTCGACATAACCATATCCCATCATACCGGGATGGTTTTCTTGTTTAAATTGAGCGGTTAAGTTAGTAGGTGTTGGGACCTGTGCACGAACTAAATTAACGCCAAAGAAAAGAAGAATAAGAAGAATGTTTAATTTTTTCATAGGACACCTCTATTATTTGTTTTAGTTGATGTTTCTTTTCCCTTTTATTTCATTTTCTATGCCAGAGAAAATTCTATTTTCCTTTAAAAACTTAAGGAAATTTTGGTGTTTTTTCTAATTAAAAATTGGTTGATTGATTAAGTACGAAAAATTTTCGTGGCTTATGATGTTTTTTCGTTGCATCGGATTTTGATTCAGAATTTTACGGGAAATGAAAATGAAGCTGAGAATTGTGATTTTTGATCAAACGAAAATGAAAATCTAAATGCGCTGTTCGATTTAATATCTGAATGCTCAAAGAGCAAATAATCAATTTGCGAATAAATGTAGATCAATACAGAAAGTCCCAGTGAGATATTCCGCAGTTTATAGGATGAATTGTAACTCGAATATTTTGATGAAATTAAATCAGGATTGATTTCACTTAAATAATCTTTTTCTTTTTTGTATGTATCATAGATGAAATAAGCACTTGAGATTAACGATAGAGAAAAAGCTGTCGCTACTAAGTAACCTTTCGTCTCGTTTCTTAGATAAATGTTTCCCCAACCTGGCAAAATTAAATTTCTCCAAAGTGCTTCTCGGTAATTCTGAAGTTGAGATGAATATTTTATTCTCTCATTAATTAAAATCGAATCGATTGAGATAACTGAAGTTTGTTTTTTGTTCTGTTTGTCAATTGAAAATTTTGTTTTTAAATCATTGAAGTAAGAAACAATTTTTGGTGAAACATTGATTGTATCCAGCGAAAAATTCTCATCTAAGTTTAAGATGGATTTGAAAGATTGTTCGCTCGTTTTGATGTCCCATATATTGAAACTCGAGAGAGCCTTATAATAAAGAAGACTTAAAGAGTCATTTCTGCTCAAATTTTTTTCATTGATTAAAATTGAATCAGCAAGTTTTATTACAGAGTTGTAATCGAACTCTTCAAATTTTTGTTTTAAAAGTAATTCATACTTCGAAACTGTTTGAGTGAAGATAGAGGAATTTGAAAATAAAATTATGGAAATGATGAAGAGGAATTTTTTTATCATTTATTTTAAGAAAACCATTTTCTTTGTGAGAGAAATTCTTGTTGAACTAAGCCTGTAGAAATAAATTCCTGCTGAGACACGATTGTTATTTTCATCAGTTCCATCCCAGATGATTTTATGTTCGCCGCTTTCGATTTCATCGTCAATTAAAGTTTTAATTCGTTTACCAAAAATATCAAGAATTTCAAGAAAAACCTTCGATTTTTGAGGAATTTTGAAGGAAATTGTGGTGCTGGGATTAAATGGATTTGGATAATTTTGTTCAAGTGAAAATTCGTTTGCATAAACTGGTTCATCTTTCACTTCAGTGACGAGGTCAAGTTTTTCAACAGTGGAAACAGTTTCTTCGAACTGGTTTTCGCCACCAAAGACATAAACTGAATTTTTGTATCGAACTGCTGCAAATTCTTTTCGAGGATTTTTCAAATTCGGACCAAATTCGATTGAAAATGAATTTCCACTTTGATTGAAAATTTCTGTTGTCTTTAATGCTTTGAAATATTCGTTGTATCCCGCAATTACTAAAACCTTCGATTGATCAATCTGAATTGCTTCAGCACCAGCTCGTGGTTGGAGTAAATTAATTGGTAATCGAGTAATTGATTTTGTGTTTAAGTTAAATCTAAAAATTCCATTCATTATTCCTGTTGATACGCCACCAAAAATGTAAACATCTGAATTTGTTTTACAGATTGCTTGATGAAAAGGAGTTTCAATCGATTGTGGGAATCTTTCGATAACAAATGAAATTGAATCTTTCAGCACATCATATTCGACCATATAATAAAAACTTGTTGTATCCATATGAACGGGAATTTTCTTCCCACCGAAAATATACAACCTGTTGTTGTTCATAAAACCTGATGAGAACTTTCGATTAAATATTGGATTGTATCTCCAGATGTAAGGATGGTTGTTTTTCTTCCAGACTTCAAGTGAATAGTAATCTGAAATATAAGATGCACGATTAACGCCACCAAAGATTATTAAACTATCTTGTAATTTATCAGCAAAGAAGTTTACTCTTTTGAGTTTAGTGTTTCCAATAATTCTCCATGTGTTTGTTTGAGGATTATATTCTTGAATAAAGTCAACTGGTAGATTTAATGAATCAGAAAATCCACCAATTATTAAAATCACGGAATCCATTACAACGGCACGATGTCCTTTTACAGGAATTGGCATTCGACCAATTTCCTGCCATTGTAAATTCTGTCCAATTACAATAGAAAAGCTGAAAAGCAGAACTAAATATGTAAAAATTATCTTTCTCATCATTCTAAATAAGTCAATTATTGTGCCAGTTTTTAATGTTATTGAAATTTAATCGATAGACCAGTGTTTCACCTTTTTGAGTTAAAATTGTATCAATAAAATTTCCAAAGTTTGGATTATAAATATTCAAAATTTGTTTTCCTGGTTTCAAAATCACAGGTTTTGGAAGGGGAGTAGTGCCGAAATTTCGGTCGTTAATTTTTATCTCTCCCCATGGAATGATTTGAAACTGGACATACGAAAAATTTTCGTAGAAATTGAAATCAAAACGATTAACTCGATCTGATTGAATTTCAATCGTTCTCTCGAGTGGGGGAAAATTAGGATGAACGAGCTTTAATTGATATTTGCCAGCTTTTAGTTTGATTGGTTCTTTTAGTGGCGTTGTTTCAATTTTCAAGTCATTGATATAAATGTCTGCCCATGGTGAACAAGTTATAAATAATTCACCTTCTTTTTCTGTTGCATTGTTCTCAGATGGTTTAATTTCTCTAATCTCCTGAGTGTTTTTTGTATTCTGATTGATTTGTTCATCTTTCTTTTTTAGTTCTTCAGATGATTGCTTCATTGTTTCATCTGTAAAATTTTTTTCAGCTGTTCCTGTAATATTCGGACTTTGAGTTTGTGAAATTTGAGTAGAAGATCCTTTTCGTGAATTTTCAAAAAACAGAATCAATCCAATGATGAAAATCAAAATAGAAACAGTTGTCAGAATTACTGTTGTTGAGAATTTTAGTTCAAATTTTTTCCTTTCAGGTTTAATATGAGAAGTTTCAACCTTTAATCCGGTTTCGAGAAGAATTTCTTTTGTTGATTTGTATCTCTTCTCAATAGATTTTTCAAGACAACGAAGAATTATGTTCTTCCACTTTTCTGGAACGCTTTCAAGTTTTTCTTCAAGTATTTCCTTTTCAAGAAACAAAATGTTGTTGATTGTTGCAGCTATGTCTTTACCAACAAAAGGATTTGTTCCTGTAATAATTTCGAATAAAATTATTCCTAAGGAAAAGATGTCGCTCGCTGGAGTTAGTTCTTCTCCTCGAATCTGTTCAGGCGACATATATGATGGAGTTCCAACGATTGATTCTTTCTGTGTGACCTGAATATCATCTTCACTTAATGCGAGACCAAAATCTGCAATTTTAACTTTGAGATTTGAGTCGATTAAAATGTTTTCTGGTTTTAAATCTCTATGGATTATTTTGTTCGAGTGAGCATAATCAAGTCCTGATAAAATCTGATTAACAATTTTTTCGAATTCGTTTAGATCTGGTTTTTTCTTTTTGAGAAATTCCCTTAATGATCCACCTTCAAAGTATTCGAAAGAAATGTAGAATTGATTTTGATATGTTCCGAAGTCCAATACTTTGATGATATTTGGATGATCAAGCCGAGCTAAAATTTTTGCTTCTCTCTTGAAACGATGTAAAATTGACTCATCCTTTAAATTTGAAGTATCAAGAGATTTGAGAATGATTTTCTTGTTCAGATAAATGTGATTTGCAAGGTAAACTCCAGTCTGTGAATCTTTCTTCAAAGTTTCGATGATCTCGAATTTTTCGAATAGAGTTTTTGCTTCACTCATTTTCGCTGAACTCATTAGAATTTATTTCTTTCAATTTTATCTGTACCCATCTGACAGAAACGCCGAGTGATTTTGCAGTTTGGGTTCGATTACCATCATATTCTTTTAGTCTTTTTAAGAGCAAAAGTTTTTCAAAATCCTCAAGTGTCCCTTTGAAATCGAGAAGACTATCTTCTTCTTCAATAATAATATGATCTGGTGTAAGTTGATTTGAGTCACAGAGAATTAAAGCTCGTTGAATTACATTTTCAAGTTGACGCACATTGCCTGGCCAGTAAAAACTTTCTAATTTTTTCAATGCTTGCGGGGTAATCGAAATTTCTCGGTCAGAATATTTTTTGATGAAATGACGGACCAAAATTGGAATATCACTTCTTCTTTCACGAAGTGGTGGAATTTCAATTGGAAAAACATTCAAACGATAGAAAAGGTCTTCTCTAAATTTATTTTCCTGCACAAGTTGCTTCAAATCTTTATTTGTTGCAGCGATAATTCTTACATCAATTTTTATTGGCTTTGTATCCCCAAGACGAATGATTTCTTTGTTTTGAAGTACTCTCAAAAGTTTTGCCTGAAGTGCGGGAGAAATGTCAGCAATTTCGTCAAGGAAAAATGTTCCACCATCAGCAACTTCGAATAATCCTTTTTTATCAGATGTTGCACCAGTAAATGCACCTTTTTTATAACCAAATAATTCGCTTTCAAGTAATGTATCTGGAATTGAACCGCAAAATTGGGCAATGTAAGGTTTATCTTTTCTCTGACTTAAGTTGTGAATTGACCTTGCAACGAGTTCTTTTCCAGTTCCACTTTCACCTGAAATTAGAACAGTTGCATCAGTTGCTGCAACTTTGTGAATCAATTGGAAAAGTTTTTTGATTGCTGGACTTTCACCAATAATCTCTGGAATTTTTTGAGTCGACTGCAACTGATTTTTGAGATAAAGATTTTCTTTTTCAAGTTTTTGAAGATTTAAGATTTTATCAAGGGCAAGTGAAACGAGATTTGAAAAGAAATCGAGAAATATGAGATTTTCTTCTGTAAATTCTTTTCGATTAATTTGACTATCGACAAGAATAACTCCCCAGACATTTCCATCTTTGATTATTGGAACTCCAAGAACTGATTTTATTTTGTGTATCTGAACACTATCAAATTGCGAAAGGGCAGGATCACTCTGAACATCATGATAAAGAAAAGGCTTTTTGTTCTCAACAACTTTTTGAAGAATTCCAGATGAGAATGAAGATAAATCCTGAATTGATTCTTTTTTAAGATTTCTTGCTGCGATTATTTCAAAATCTTTTTTTGAACTGTCATATTTGGCAAATAAACCTCTTTCAGCGTTCACTACATTAATAACTAAGTCGAGAGTTTCTTCAATCAAGCCTTCTTCGTATTCAAGTGAGTTCAATCTTCGGCTGATATTATAAAGCAATTCAAACTGTTCTCGAGTGATTGATTTTATTTTTTTTATTTCGTCTGAAATAGCCATATCTCTTTTCGATTTTATTTCACAACAAAAGAACCTGGTTTTGATCTTGCACGATTTAAAAATTGATCAACGCACCACACAACCCAGTAGTAATTCCCAGCTGGCAAATCTGAATCGATTTGAGTTCCTGTTTCGTCCATTGGTATATTTTCTTTTGACCAAACTGTTTTTGGTGGAAATTCGTCATTGAAAACTTCCACTGAATAAGAGAATTTAAAACCAGGAGTAAATCTTCTCCACCTTAAGTATGGCTTTGTTGAAACTGTATCGTTGTTTAATGGTGCCTCGAGTGTGATTTCGTTTTTTATGACTCGATTTAGTTTCTCCTCTCCGATTTTGAAATAATCTCCAGAAAAATCTCTAACAAGAATATTGAACTTAATCCCGATGATTTCTGAGAAATCTTCAACATTAAAATCAAGTTCATCAAAACTTCTTTCATAAAATTTTGTTTGTGGATTATAACTCAATTGAAATCTTGAATTGTTCGAAGAGTTTTCTATATAAACTGAATCCACATCATTATCTCGGTCACTGATTTTTATTCTAATGTTCAAAGTTGTTGATTGAAGATTTGGATATTGATTTAAAAGTACAGAGTAAAATTCTATACTATCTAACTTTGGAATTTGGTTAAGATAAAATTCTTTATAAAACCTGTTCGAGTTCCACTGGATAAAAACTGAATCCTGTTTGTAGCCATTATAAATTACTTTGAGCCAACCATCGGTAAGATTTTGAAGATCAATTTTGAAGTAGCCATTTGATCCTGTCAGGACGGCTTTATTTTCATTTTGCCAGATTACAAGTGCATTTGAAATTGGGAGTCTTGGAAGTGAGAAAGTAAATACATAACCATCAATGCTGTACGATTTTTTTGATGGATTTTGTGGATCGAGTGGATTTAAATGTGGTGCATCGCAACTCAAATTGAGCAAAACCAAAGTAAAACA
>Ga0123519_10012198_pt1 | contig 12547 bp, 11 predicted proteins | sample YelNatPaOPRAMG02_FD_87396 | JGI IMG/M metagenome (GOLD analysis project Ga0123519, IMG submission 87396) | Hot spring microbial communities from Yellowstone National Park - Yellowstone National Park OP-RAMG-02 (version 2) | ecosystem: Environmental > Aquatic > Thermal springs > Hot (42-90C) ...
CTGCGAAGAGACATTGAACCGAGGGATCCAATAGGAGACTAAACTGTATTCAACCTTACCGCGTTCGACAATATCTTCGCCTTCTACTTCTACGATTGGTGCGAGAAATGGAAGCTTGTCGGACCCGTGCAATTCTATGCAAGCTCGAAATGCGTTATGGACGAAGCCGACGTCCTGCACTCCGCAATTCGACGTAAGTACTTCGGGGATGGATATGAACTCGTTTCCAGTGCTAAGTTTACTGGCGGATCCGCTACATACTCTCATCGGTTCACCAACAGTGTGTACGCTGTGCTACGCTTCTTTCGATATATAGTATACTGATCTTGCGCTACTTGATCTGAGGGTTCCACCATTTGTTTATAAAAGCATTGTCTAGCTGATCGTGGGACGGATTCTCGCCGAGGGCATCCAATGTGCCCCGACTGATCTCCCCCACAAAGCCGATCTGCGTAGTTTCCGGTCCACCAGGGATTATCACACCCCGTAGCGCGACTCCCCGCACTTCCACATTGGCAGCGCACGCAGCGCGAGCAATCTGCCAAGCGGCCTGCAGAACCTTGGCTTTGGTTAATCCACCAGCGGGGGAATAGGGCAAAGAAAACGTGACAATAACAGTTCCATTTCGCGGGTCAGCAATCACATCGTCGATGGTGACGCCCAATCCGCGCAACGTTGTTGTTTCCACTAACCGAGCCTTAACCGCGGATTCTCCTGCGGTTCTGGCAGTTGCGGTCGAGACGATTGGCTGCGCGCTAGGAGTCGTTGGAGCGCTCGTCACTGCTGTTGTTGGCGGAACCGGAGACGGCTGAGTGGCGGGCGCCTTGATTTGAGTCTTTCGGCTGACTGACTCCGCAGAGCTTCTGCGTGACTTTTGGGTGCTCGCCGGTCCTGCGATAAACCACGTTACCGACGCCGTCAACACCACAAGAAGTAGCACACTTAGTCCGATCACTACCATTTGCTTTTTGGTAAGTGTGATTGACGCAGCCGGTTGAACACCGCCGGTTTTGGCTGAAGCGAGCAGTGCCGTAAGCTCAGGCTTGCCGACTGCGTTTTCGGTATCTTCAGCGATTTTCTTTCCGCAGTTTGGGCAAAACCTGGCGTCGGATTCCAGTACTATCTTGCAGTCCTCGCAAAGACGCATATCCACTCATCCGGTTTCAGAAGCTGGACCTCTTGTCACTCGCTTTGCTTAGCATCCCTTGTTTTGGTGGAGGGTAGCTGTTGCCTCGCAACCCCCATTCGGGTTGATTACGAATTGGCTGTGCCGTACTTTTCCGCCGCCTTCAGAGTTTGTTGAAGCAACATTGCAATAGTCATGGGGCCTACTCCCCCGGGAACGGGCGTGATCCAGCTGGCTCTGCTGGCAGCGCTCTCGAATTCGACATCCCCGACGTCCTTGTCTCGTCCCTCGACTTTGTTATACCCTGCATCTACAACAACCGCACCTGGCTTTATCCATTCGCCTTTTATGAATTCTGGCTTTCCCACAGCTGCGACAAGTATATCCGCTCGACTAACTACATCGGGCAGGTTTTGAGTTCGCGAGTGGCAAATTGTGACCGTTGCGTGTCTTTCGAGCAATGCCAGGGCAGCTGGCTTGCCAAGTATGATGCTGCGACCCACCACGACAGCTTCTTTGCCCTTTATTTCGATACCGTAGTGTTCTAATAGTGTCACTATGCCAAGCGGCGTGCAAGCCACGAAATCAGCCGTTCCCAAGACAAGTCTCCCAAGGCTCAATGCACTGATACCGTCGACGTCTTTTTCCACGGCAACTGTCGACAGGATGTCAAGCTCGTCCAGGTGTTTGGGTACGGGATGCTGAACGAGAATTCCGTGGACAGTGCGGTCATCATTTAGTCGTTTAATTACATCCTTAACTGCTTCTTGTGTGCTGTCGGCAGGCAGTTCAATCAGATCGCTTATCATGCCTGCCGCTTCGCAGGCTTTCTTCTTCATCCGGGTATAAGTAACTGATGCTGGATCGTCACCCACCAAGACAACCGACAACCTAGGTGTAATTCCACGCTCGGACTTGAGGCGTTCCACCTGGGCAGCGATATCAGCCCGAATCTGTTTGGCCAATGCGGCTCCGTCTAGAATCTGTGCAGACAACTCCAAGCCTCCTCTATTCGCTTTCTGATTGTGATATCCTTTTCAAGTAACTAGCCAACACTCCGTTTACAAACTTGCCTGATTCTTCTGTTGAGTATTTTTTTGCCAGCTCAACTGCTTCGTCGATCGCAACAATCGGTGGCACAGAATTCACGTAGCTAATCTCGTACATCGCCAACCGGAGTAAGTTTCGGTCGACAGCTGGTTGTCGTTCGAGCGGCCATCCCTCCGCTAGCTCTGCAATATGTGAATCCAACTCGCCGAGGTGCTCTTTAACTCCCCGAGCTAGAACCTGAGCATATTCCTTAGCTGCTTCAGCGCGCACAGGATCGCCAAGCCGACTTAGGTCGGCGTTTTCAAGCGCGGTTGCAAGTGCTTCGTCGAACGGAATCTTCGCGGAATCCCATTGATATAGAACGTTTAAGGCGATTTCACGAGCCGCTCTTCTCGCGGTTTTCATCCTGCGGCTACCATACGTCTCGGAATGAAAGTAGTCGAAAGCTCTCCGTTTCGGAAATATGGGTTCGAGATAATACGTCTTTGATAGTCAATATTAGTTTTAATGCCTTCGATCTCAAATTCCGACAAGCTTCTCAACATGCGCGCTATTGCTTCCTCGCGCGTCTTGCCCCAAACTATCAGTTTTGCGAGCATCGCGTCGTAGTAAGGAGGAACCTGGTATCCGGCGTAGATGTGCGTATCTACTCGCACACCTATCCCGCCAGGCAAAACCAAGTGCTCGATGCGCCCAACAGACGGGGCGAAGTTCGCGTCCGGATCTTCTGCGATAATTCGGCACTCTATGGAGTGTCCGAGCATACGAACGTCTTTTTGGCTGATGTCGAGCTTTTCCCCAGCTGCTACTCTCAGCTGTTCCTTAACTATATCCACCCCAGTTACAAATTCTGTTACCGGGTGCTCCACTTGGATCCGGGTATTCATCTCCATAAAATAGAAGTCACCGTTTTTGTCCAGCAGAAACTCGACTGTTCCGGCACTTACGTATCCAACTGCCTTGGCAAGCTTAATTGCCGCTTCCCCCATACGCTTTCTGATGCTCGGTGTCACCGCAACCGAAGGGGATTCTTCGACAAGCTTTTGGTGGCGTCGCTGAATTGAGCATTCTCGTTCTCCGAGATGGACGTAGTTTCCGTGTTCGTCGCCGATTATCTGGATCTCAATATGTCGGGGCTCTTCGATCTCCTTCTCAATATAGAGCTCACCATTTCCGAATGCAGCCTCTGCCTCAGCTTGTGCCACCTTTAGCGTTCCTGCAAGCTCTTCCTGGCTGTGAACAACCCGGATTCCGCGTCCGCCTCCCCCTGCGGTAGCCTTTAGTCGCACAGGATAACCCATCTTGGATGCTATTTTGAACGCCTCCTGCTCGCTTCTAATTGTCCCCTTGCTACCCGGAATGACCGGAACACCCGCTCTTGCGGCTGTTTCCTTGGCTTGAGCTTTGTCTCCCATCAGTTCTATAGCATCTGGCTTTGGACCAATAAACTTGATGTTGCAAGCCTCGCAAGCTTCGGCAAAACTGGCTTGTTCGGAGAAATACGCATATCCCGGATGAATCGCTTCGGCGCCAGTTATTATTGCGGCGGAAATGATATTTGGCATGTTCAAATAGCTGTCTTTGCTAGGCGCAGGTCCGACGCATACCGCTTCATCTGCGAGCCTGACGTGCAGTGAGTCTCGATCTGCTTCGGAGTAGATTGCAACTGTTGCAATCCCCATCTCCTTGCAGGCTCGAATTATCCTTATGGCTATCTCACCCCGGTTGGCAATCAGAACCTTCTTAAACAAATCTCAAACCCCCGACTGAAAATTGACCGCTTATCAGTAAGTTCGCGCAGACATCGACTAAATTTCAGCGCCTTGCGACATCAATAACCCGGATGTGTTTGGCAAACCACCTTCCCCGTGGCAGGATCATAAGAGTAAGGTTGGTGTGACACAGGGCAAGTGAAGAAATCCGATGAGACACCAAGTCCAATATCCTTCAACGAAGGCGGGTTTGCCTCTGTGGCATTCGTTGTCTTGTAAGTCTCGATACCCTTTCGTATTTGGTCAAGTCTTTGACGACACTCCGCTGCCTTAGCAGTCTCGAGTGATTTGCCGACCACTGTCTGTTTTGTGCTTGATTGATCGAGCAAAGGGCTGTCTGACTTCACAGTGCTTACACCCCCGCCCTTTCCAAAGAACACAACAACGGCTATCAGCACTATCGCTGCCGCCGCAAGTATCCCGATGAGCGTCCAGTTGCCGCGATTGTTCAGCTTCATCATTCTTCCACCTCTATTCTATAAAGCGGTTGCCCATACTCGACTGGTGCTCCATCCTCGACCAGCACCTCGCGGATTACACCTGTGAATGGGGAGACGACGTCATTTAAGAGCTTCATAGACTCTATTGCTCCTACCACCTGACCGCTCGTCACTCGTGCGCCTGGTTCTGTTAGGTCGTCAGCCGCGTGGAAAATCCCGACCATCGGAGCCGTGATGAACTGCTCGTTCTTTTGTTTCCGATCCACGGTGACCGATTCCTCAACAGCACGTGCTTTCCTTCGGGCAGGTTTGGAGCCTCTTTTTACGTGAACGCTAAAGGCTCCCTTTCGCACAGTGATTTCTTGGGCAGTTGAAGCTTCCAGCGTTTTGATCAGTTCTTCAATTCGTTCTATATCCACGCTCACACCTGCAAGTCAAATATTAAATACTCAAGAGCTTTTAAAGAGTAACTTATCGCTATGATTGTAAGCCAAATGATTGCAAGAATGGTCAAGACTGCAATATCACTTCCGACGCTTGCTTCTTCTCCTTTGGGATGATAAGTCAGGAAGCTGAGGAAACGGTCCGCATTGGTCAAAACACGGCCTATCGCAGCGCTCAAAAAATCGTAGTAGATCCATATCAAAGCTAATACTGCTGGGAACACCATTGGGCTTAGCAAACGATACTTCTGGTGCTGATGTTCGGCGTAAATCGAACACTTCCTGCACCGCTGTCGCTTTACCTTCATAGACAGTGAATCCTGGCTTGTAGAAGAGCCTACTCCCAGGCTTTCCATTATCCCGCGCGCGTGCCGGTTATCCTTGCTATTAGCGGTTATGGCTTTAAGTATGGTTAGTTCATCGCAGAAGCAGCCAATTTTAATTCGCCAACAGGACTTCTTTTTGGCGAAAGCTGGACAAACTCGCCGGACGTACTCGCGACAGAATTCCATATCCCAGCAGGCAGCAAGAAGCTTGGCACGCGGTTTTGCCGCTGTGCTGGGCTCCGCAACAGGTTTGGCTCGGCTCCGCCGTAGCATAGGACCTGCCAAAACGCGCAATATAGCGTCGCGCACTACGAAAACCACTCCAGGGATAAGCGCAATTCCGCCTACATTGCGCACTGCGTTCACAATACCTAGTCCCAGGGCGCTCCCGTTTACGACTTTACCCTGCAGAAACCAGCCCAGCGCTGGCGGACCTCCGAAATACAAGGCAGCTCCCGCAAAACACAGTATCTGTCCCAGAGCTTCTTCCCCAGGAAACCTTAGTACAAGTGAAGCGACGAGCACTGCTCCAGAGATGACCAGAGCTCGGGTAGCGAACACCACGCTCTGTTCAAGATAGACCCGCTCCAAAGTGCCCGGTTTTAGAGGGATTTTGAGATGTCCTCCAACTACGATCGCCACAAGATATACGAACGACAGGCCGCATACCAAGCCGCCAAGCTTTACTCCCAAACCGGTCAGCTGATCGAACAACGCGAAGACCTGACTTTTCGCATGTGCACTGACCTTCATGCTGGTGCCTTTGTGCCTGTCTAACGACTAAGCCTCTATTTTGCCTTCTTTCGTCCGAGAGGCCAAATTGTAGCAATGTAACAGCGCGAACTGGTTAAAGCTTCTAATCCTTGCAGCGTTCCAAATATTCCCCTGTTCGCGTATCGACTTTTACGCGGTCTCCGACCTCTATGAAGAACGGCACTTGTATGACCGCGCCGGTTTCAAGCTTTGCGGGCTTGCTTCCACCAGACACAGTATCGCCTCGAACGCCAGGATCCGTTTCGGTAACGACTGCCTCGACGGTTATCGGAAGCTCGATGTTGATAATCTCACCTCTATGGGTAAGCGCGGTGACCTCGAGTCCTTCTTTCAGGAACTTTATACCGTCTCCGATTTTCTCCTTAGGTATTGGCACCAGCTCGTAGGACTCGGGATCCATAAAGTAGTAGTCGTCATCCTGCATGTAGCTAAAGACCATCGGTTGCCGTTCGAGGATAGCTTGTTCCATCCTTTCGCCGGCGCGCCAGGTCTTGTCGATCACGGCTCCCGTGCGGACGTTTTTAAGCTTGCTTCTCACAAAGGCTCCGCCTTTGCCGGGCTTAACGTGTTGGAACTCTATGATTGTATAAATTTCGTCGTCTACGATGATAGAAAGACCGTTTCTGAAATCGCTCGTATCCATCTAACGTCCACAGATCCTCCGGTTTTTGCGTTGCACGCTGGAATTATAGCATACCGCGCAACGACTCGGCAAACACCGAACCTTTGGTTTAGATGGTTTTCATATTGACAATGGGGCATCCCGAGGAGTATATTACCATTAGAGTTGCGTTGCAGCTCGGGGCGTAGCGCAGCTTGGTAGCGCACCTGAATGGGGTTCAGGGGGTCGCAGGTTCAAATCCTGTCGCCCCGATTACGCCATCGAAGGCGAACGTTGGTGGCGTAGTCCGAGCGACAGAGATCAAACCCTCACAGTGTAACGGGCTATAGCCTGCTTGTTATGTGCCCCATAATCGAGAAGCCGGCTCGTAGGCATTATTACCTGCCAGCTTGCCAGCCGGTTTCTTGACTACTGCTATAGGTGCGTAGTACAATGAATTTGCCGCCACCTGCGGCGAGAAAATCCATTTGCCCGAGTTTTTGATTCGGCTTGTTGAGATGCAGGGCGGTTAGCGGGGTTTGGCGGTGTGCCCCCTTAGCTCAGAGGATAGAGCAACTGCCTTCTAAGCAGTAGGCCGCCCGTTCGAATCGGGCAGGGGGCGCCATAATCAGGTCAGAAATTCTTGGCAGAGAATAAACTCGTCAGGGATTAGCGACGTGCGCGGCGGGAATAGCTCAGCTGGTTAGAGCGCCAGGTTGTGGCCCTGGAGGTCGTGGGTTCGAATCCCATTTCTCGCCCCAAACTTGACCTTGTTGCACAACACTACATGGTTCGTGCCGACGCAGAAGGCTTAGAATTCGACGTCGACGGGTTTGTCTGCGTCGAGGGTAGCCGATTCGGGTGCTGCGTCGGCTCGCACTTTTTCCTCTCTGGTTGCCCGCCGGAAGAGTTCGGCAAATCTTCCGAAAGGCAGAACATTTACCTGCCGGGGTTTCCGAGCTCTCGACATGACATTGATTTCTTTCCAAGCTTGGCGACTTTGTCTTCTTTTTGGTTGATCAAACATAAAAAAATTGCATCAAGCAATTATGCCCCTTGACAAATACTCGTACTGATACCATAATTCTAATTGAGTGAGCTTCTACAAGCTACACTTGGGGTGACCAGAGGGGGTATCAAAGTATGACTAGGTTTGCTCTTCGTAAACGTGCCTTCACACTCATCGAACTGCTCGTGGTAATCGCCATCATAGCGATCCTGGCGGCCATACTCTTCCCCATCTTCGCTCGCGCACGCGACGGCGCTTGGCGGAGCGGCTGCAAATCGAACCTCCAACAGATTCACAGAGCTATGACAATGTACGCATATGACTGGTCAGGGCGTCTGCCGTACGCAAACGCATGGTACTACACAGGCTCGTGGTCACAGACGACAGCGCCTCCGCCTGAAGAAAGATGGGTCGGTAATGTGCTGAAGAAGTACTCCAGCAACAGCTTTGCCGCTTGGGAGTGTCCAGCAAATCCCTACAAGATGTATGATCCATCCTTCCCTGCCTCTTGGAACCATGTCTTCTACTACAACCTCTTTAATCCTAACCCAGGCAGCCCACTGGAATGTCCAGATCCAGACTCGCTTGCTGGTCAGCCTATGGATCGTCCGGACTTCACGGTATATTGGATGCCCGACAAGAACGGTCAGCAGCGTTCGTGGGTTTACACTCCGGTGAGTCGCATTCCAGTGGCTTGGGATCAACGGCGAACGGTGTGGGATCCGGTGAAGAATAAAAGTGCGACAGATCGCATATATCAGTTAATGCACTATGACGGCTGGAACATCCTATTCTTGGATGGCCATGTCAAGTACTATACGGAAAAAGATCGTAGTGCCTACATGCCCCGCTAACAGCCCCAGAAGCCGCTTGTAAATTGTTCGGAAAGTGAAAGGAGAATGTGAGATGAAAAAGTCGTGTGTATTTCTATTGGTATTTATCCTGGTGGTACTGGCTCTGCCATCGTGCCTTGCTGGATCTTACTCGGCAGTTTGTCCAATACCATATGCAGGAGTAGCAGACAACCGAGGAATCGCCGTCAACAAAAACCCAGGCAGTCCATACTATGGCTACTTTTACGGTGTTAGCAGTAGCTTGGCTGCTGTGGCGATATGGAGGCCTGAATCCGGTGGAACGAACGCCACTAGCTATGTGGATACAGGTCAGACTCTCAGCTACGAGATTAAACCAGCCGGTTGTCTATTAATGCACGCGTTTGTTGGACCGGATGACACTGTTTGGGTCGCCGACTACGGTGCGAAACAGATCTGTGTTGGTCCACCGGGAGGTGGATACTTAACCGCGGTGATAGATTCAAGTCTGCTTACATACAAACCCCGCAGCATATATGTAACAGGTAACTACGGGCAGGCTGGCACACGCGTTTACGTTGCCGAGTACGAATCGAGCACAGCCCGAAACTGCGAAGTATTCGAGTTCGATGGATCGAGTTGGTCGAGGATCGCAAGTCTTGGCCACCTTGGACTGGCACAGCCGTGGTTTGTTACAGTGGACTCAGCTGGCAACAGTTACTGGGCAAATGTTACAAGCGCGGCGCCTTATGTAAAGAAGGTCAAGCCTGACTTCACTGAGGACACCAGCTGGTCATTTACAAAGCCATCCTTCATGGCAACAGGGTGGTCACCAAGGGGCATAGCATACGTACATAATCCGAATGATCCTCAATACCCTGACGTGCTGTATATCTCAGGTTATAACAACACGTCCTGCATCCGCTGTGATATGAACGGCAACTACATCGATGGCTACGGAAACACGTCAGGTATGACTGGAACTCCGCCAGCTGGAACTTGGACGTCGTTTGCTCTGTCGGGTCCTGGTGGAAACCAAACTGTCTGGATAGCAGCGGATGACGTGGGTAATACGTACTTGGCCGTCAAGTACCCGGGCACTGTCACCCAGGTTTACAAGTTCCACCTACAGGGTCCGCCACCGCCACCAACAAACTTATCCGCATCGAACGACATCTATGGTCAGATTAAGTTGACGTGGACTCCTCCGCAGGAAACTTTAGATGCACCAATAGGGTACAAGATTTACAAAGGGACCGTGTCAGGGGGAGAAACCTACTACGCAACAACGGCGGATGACTATTGGAAATGGAAGGATGCTGCGCAAGGACAAACTCCGGGCACTTTCTATTACTACGTGACGAGCTACAACGGCAGCGGGGAAAGCGCGCCTTCTAATGAGGTTGGTCCCGTATCGGTAGTTGCTCCTTCTGCGCCTGCACCTCGAAGTCTGGGGGTTGCGCTTAACTACAGCGAGCTGAACGCCGCCGACACGGTGAATAACCCGACCTATGACAGCTTGTGGTTGCTTTACGACGAATTTCTAACTGCGAGAGGCGTAACCTACACAACCATATATGATGCTGATCCGAACCATCCAAACATCGAAAATGACGACATAGCTGGGTACTCAGTGTTGATTCTGGGGCCGCATCGAAATATCACGAGCTACACTGCTCGGTGCATTGCAGACTACTGCAAATACAGCCGTGGCAGAGTGCTTGCGTGCTACGTAGATTCCATTGCCAACCGCAAAGGTATTAGGCAGTCCAATTTCGCGCTGCGGGACGTTTACAGACTCAACGCCAGTACAGCAGGTTCGGGTGGTTCGCCTTGGGTATCGGATCCGAAATACAGGTACCTTAAGCCCATAGGCGCACCGGAAGCAGCGGTGTTGTTTGATGGTCTGATGGGTCCTCCCGGATGGGACGGAGCACAACAGTGGAACTTCAACAACTATTTGGTGCGCGCCTATACAGATGGCACCGCATCCGAGGTTGCAAAGTGGTACGACAGCGCGGGTAATCAATCGATCGCGGATCCAGATGATGTAGGGTTGGTGGTCGGATATACCGATGCTACAAAGACCGAGGTACAATCCATTTACTTGGGTTCGAACTGGTGGAGCCAAGCGCGAGGTTCGTTCTCGGCTTGCAAACTGTTGGAGAACATTCTGACATTCCTTGGTGTCAGTTGGCAACCCCCGAGTGACACGCTTACTATCGGAGACGTAAAGACAAGGGCAAACGGCAGTGGAGTGTTACTGAAGGGCAAGGTTGTGACCCGGCAGATGCTCCAGCAGGTATACGAACCGGGTCCGCAGACAGTTAGAACCAACTCAGTGTTGTATATTGAAGAACCCGATCGATCCGGCGGTATAAAAGTTCGCATGCCGGAGAATCTATCGGTGACGGAAGGGGACGTTATTGATGTTGCCGGTCAGATAGCTGCCGATCAGGTTCAGACTTCACCTACTGGTCAGACACCTACATATGCTGCGTTTGAAAGGTGGATAACGCCTATAGAATGCAGGATCTTGTCAAGTGGCAGTGTACCGTCTCCTCTGTATGTAGCTAACAAGAGCGTGGGAGGCGCTACCCAAGGGTCACAGATAGGTGTCACGGGCCAGGTAGGCTTGAATAACGTCGGACTTTTGGTGAAGGTGGTCGGCAGACTAACGCAAGATACCCAGATGGATGCCGCTGGCAACTTCTACTTCCTAATCGACGACGGCTCCGGGTATCAGATACCGTCTGAACCGGTAAAGGGTATCAAGGTGATCGGGTTTGCGCCGACAAGCGTGCTGGGTTCGATGATTGAGGTCACCGGCGTTATTGGTGCGGAGTACAACGTTGATCATTCCCAGCCTCCAGTTCCAACGAACGCTGTGGTGCCCGTGATCAGGATGGGTGCTCCAGATTCGGCTCGCGTAATAGATTAGTAGATTAGCGAACCTTTGTGAGAACGCATAGTTCTTGATATCCTGAGACGGCCTGGGTCTCTGCCCAGGCCGTTCTTTTCAAGTGTACAAATTCCAGGACCAGACCACGAGTAGGTAGCTCCAATCTGCTTTCCGTTCTGCTGTCGCTTCACCAATCAGCTCTTGGGTGATATACTATTTGTCGAGGATGGGAATCTGGAGGCTACGGATTGCGAAAGGCGGTACAATTTGGAGCTGGCAACATAGGAAGGGGATTTACTGGGCAACTTTTCAGTGAGTCTGGTTTTGAGGTAGTTTTCGTTGATGTGGTCCCGGAACTAGTCGAACTTCTAAACAAAAGGCGTTCCTATCCTATCCGCATTGCTTGTGAAAACCCGGAAACAATTATAATCAGAAACGTGAGAGCGGTCTGTGGAACTGACATAGCCGCTGTCGCGGACGAGATTAAGTCCGCGCATCTAATGTGCACCGCTGTCGGTGTTCACGCTTTGCCGAAGGTAGCGCCTGCCATTGCTGCTGGCATAGAAGCTCGGGCGAAGGCTGGAGTCACGGAACCCATAAATATCATCATTTGCGAAAACTTGCAGCATATGGCTGAGTTTCTGAGTAATGAGGTGAAGAAGCATCTACCGGCAGATCTGCACCCGTATCTGACTGAGAATGTCGGATTTGTTGAGAGCGTGGTGGGTCGAATGGTGCCGGTGATGACAGAAGAACAAAAACGCGAAGATCCGTTGCTCGTAGTAGTCGAACCTTACAAGCATCTTCCCATCTCAAAAGCCGGGATTAAGGGGGAATTCCCCCAGATTGTCGGAGTTGAACCGAAGGATAACTTTCAAGCTTATGTCGATAGGAAACTTTACACCCACAACTGTGGCCACGCTGCTGCAGCTTACTTTGGTTATCTGAAAGGCTACGAGTACGTATACGAAGCCGTCAAGGATCAACAAATTAACTCGGCTGTTCGGGCAGTACTTGCTGAAACTGGGGAAGCGCTTATTAAGAAACACGGGTTTTCTCCGGAAGAGCACCAAGCCCACATCGAAGACTTGCTTTCTCGGTTTGCAAATGTGGCTCTTGGAGATCAAATATCGCGTGTTGGTGGAGATCCAATACGTAAGCTGGGACCAGAGGATAGACTAGTAGGAGCCGCAAAGCTTGCATTGGAGTTCAATATATTTCCAACTAACCTCTGCAAAGCAATCGCTGCGGCGCTGCACTTCGATCTGCCCACCGATCCAACAGCTCCAAAG
>Ga0123519_10012200_pt1 | contig 12546 bp, 9 predicted proteins | sample YelNatPaOPRAMG02_FD_87396 | JGI IMG/M metagenome (GOLD analysis project Ga0123519, IMG submission 87396) | Hot spring microbial communities from Yellowstone National Park - Yellowstone National Park OP-RAMG-02 (version 2) | ecosystem: Environmental > Aquatic > Thermal springs > Hot (42-90C) ...
GCCATCGGCTCCGGCATAGCAAGATGCAAGGGCAAACCCATCGGCGCAACCAGGATAGCTTAACGCCAAAGGGGACACATTCCCTTTGCAGTTATGGGGACACTTTCGCGTTGCTTAAACAGAGAAATAGCCTATTTAATTCGCAGCAACGTGCCTTGACTACAGGGACGCGGTCAGAGGGCAAGGAATGATATACTGGTTTTGCCTTGCGATCGATTATTCTCGAGAGGGCACTTGGAAGAAACATCTACGCAAATCTTGCGTCTACCAATGTGGAGGTGTATGCCAAGTAATGAAAAAGTTCATAGTACTCTGGGTGATTGCGGCGACTGCCCTGTTAGTCAACACCGCAGCACAAGCAATTACTGCAAACGACATCTTGAAGAAAGTTAAGGCAGCAGAGGTCTCATTTAGAGATTTCCGTGCCGAGCTAGTTGTCGAAGAAGCAAACAAAAAAGCTGTAGCCGGTATGGGCGAAGGCTACGACGAAATACTCCGATTGGAAAAAGCAGTCGTTTGCTACAAGAAACCGGACAAGATTCGCTATGATGGCTACGCGCGCGGTATAAAGGTGACGTATATTCAGAACGGATATACCAAGTTGATAATCGCGCCTATGGTCAAGCAGAAAGTAAACGTTAAGGATGAACCTGGAAAACGCCAGGATACGCTTGATTTGGGTTTCCTTTCCAGCCGTCTTTGGACGGACAACCATGTAAGCGTGGTCTCGGTAGGACGCGACGGAATAGTCAAGTTGAAGTTTGTTCCCAAGTTTGGTCCCAGAGACAAACGTCACGACCTCGTTTGGCTGGACTCTAGGACTCTTCGGATGATCCGACACGAACGGTATCGTGGAAACGGTGAACTCCGTGTGCGCGCAGTATATCTCGAACACGCAAAGCTAGGTTCCACATTACCAATCGCAACAAAGTCAGAACTGTTTGACGGAAAGGGACGATCCCTAGGAACCGCCTCGTACAGAAACCTCGAAGTTAACATAGGACTTAGCGATTCACTGTTTTCGCTCGCCCAGTAAAAAATCCGCGCGCTAATCCGAAAATCCTGGTAGGTTGAACTGTGCCTTGCAAACCTTAAGCACGGAATAATCTTACTGGGATCAAAGATGTCGGCGCGCGTGCCTTTTATTAAATCTCGGCTCTCATCCCGTCGAGGCTTCACGCTCGTTGAGGTTTTAATCTCAATGAGTGTGTTTGTGGTCCTCACGATTATTTTTGCCGCCTCCGTGCCATTGGCACATCGAAGTGCAAAGCTAAATGGCCAGTACTCCCAAGCTATTAGCTTGTGCCAACACAAAATAGATCAGCTCCGAGCAGTCGGTTACGGGCGAATCAATTACACTGAGCTCTCCGATGCCGGAATTATCGACGACTCCCCTACGTCTCCACCTTACCGGTTCACCGAGGTAGACAATGTAGATGATTACCTGCCTGGCCCCGTTACAAGCTTGGCATTACAGTATGCTACGGACAAGATAACCGCCACGGCAACCATCAGCTGGCGAAGTGGTACGCAGAGCTCTAAGCGCAGCACGGTAACCATTGCCGCGATCATAACCAATGTCGAGTAATTAGGTGTGAAGTAGATGAGAAACTGTGCCGGATATACGCTCCTGGAAGCAATGATTGCAGTAGGCGTGTCTGGATTGGTCGCCGCGGCTGCGCTCGCTTTGATGGTGGCATCTTTTACAAACTTCGAAGGTGCCAGCACTGAATCGTTCACAGACGCCGACGCCGTGATAGCTATGCAAACCATTGTAAATGACGTCAGAGAAGCCAAGAGCGTCAATATATTGGCAAACGGTCGCAGACTACGCGTAGTTTTCCCGAAAACAACACCAGAAGGATACTATGACCGCCACGAGGCTGATTCGGCTCACCAGATAGATTACTACTTGTCCGATTCGACAGGCGTACCAGGTCACACAGGTAGTTGGCTCTGGCGAGGTAAGAGCAACATCAACAGAAAGATGGTTAAAAAAGACGTCGTGGCGCTGGAATTTGAGCAAGACACATCGCGCTCCGTAAAGATAACCGTAACCACCAGAAACAATTCAGCCTCGGGACCAAAAGAGACTAGGCTGACTCAACGCGTCGTTTACTTGAGAAACTATTGAGACAAGCCATGCACACGGCCAAGCATAATTCGGGTACGGTCCTTGTAATCGCCCTCATAAGCCTGTTTCTGGTAACCTCCGCCACAATGGGCGTACTAATGGTTACCGCAAACGCGCTGCACTTAACTAAGCGGCAAGCCGCTGGCGCAATCGCGTTCAACATAGCCGAGTCCGGCGCGGAAATGGCTGCGTATTGGCTCAAAAACGCCGCCTCGCCACCTACAGAAGCCGTTGATCCATTCGGCGGTCCCGTTCAAATGAGCGGAGGCGAATATCAAGTAACCATATATCCGCATCCAAATAATGCCACTGAATACCTTAAGACGTTCAGGATAGTATCTCAAGGTACAGCTCAAGGGGTTACGAAGACCGTTGAGGTTGTAGTCAAACAAGCGACTTTCGGTAGATTTGCTTACTTCACCGACAGCGAAACATCCAGCATAACCGGAGGTGCAATTTGGTGGAAAGCAGGTGAGACTGTTGACGGTCCGGTGCACTCAAATAACAGAAACGGTTCAAACTTCAACATCAACTACAACGGATCGGTAGCTCCAATATTTCTAGACATGCTCACAGCGTCCGGCAACACGATCAACTACTCACCCACAAGACCCAGAGATGAAGCCACGTTCCAACGTATCTTTCGCGACGGGAGCAAAGGCTTTAAGCTTGGCGTGCCACAGATTCCGCTGCCGCCATCAACTGATACGCAAAAAGTAGCAGCTTGGGGATCTTCATCTGGTTTTCCGAGCACCAACGGAGTGTACTTGCGAACAGGACTGGGAGGAGGCATATACATTCGTGGTGATGCCTCAATTCAACTCCAACTTGACACAAATGGGAATCAGGTCATTCGCATCACCCAAGGCTCAAACACCACGTCGATTACTCTCGACAAGGTAACCCAAACCTCTTACGCTGTCGGACCCGTGGGTCCGGGTAGTCCGACGTCTGCAGCGTCCCTAGGAACGGGAGTCATTTACTGCACTGGAAACATAACTTCGCTGAGCGGAGTAGTAGCTGACAACCGTGTAGTAGGGGATGAGATAGTTACGCGCACGGCTCTGACTATCGCAAACGACGTGAACGCGGGAAAATACATCAGGATTACCGACAACTTAGTTTACAACACCAAACCTGATAAGACACGCGATAGCTCCGATCCCGTTAACTTGGCTGCCGGCACGCTTGGTTTGGTGAGTAAGGACATACGGATCGCGTCGACCGCCCCAGCTAACCTTGAAATAAATGCTGTATGTCTCGCTGGCGGATCAAACACTAGTGGCGGTAGCTTCTATGTGGAGAACTATGATAGTAAGAGGCCCACGGGTACCCTGCGCGTGTTGGGAGGAATCATTCAAAAGGCGAGAGGACCAGTGGGCACTTTTGATCCCAATACAGGTGTCACGTTGACCGGATATTCAAAGGCTTATTCCTACGATCCCCGCCTAGCCATCAACCCGCCACCTTACTATCCCACCACCGGCACCTATGAGCGCATATCCTGGCGTGTATTGACAAGTCCGTAGCATTCGCCAGGAAAGCTCAAACTCAGGATCCTCATTCGTCTAAAAGACCATACCGCAAACCCATAGGCAGTGGTTTCGGTCTCTTGCAAGTGCTCTCAAGCAGAATATGCCTACCCTGATCGGAAGACTCGTGCAGGGCACACATTATGTCTAGAACGTGAAAGGCTAGCTCACCGTTGGTTCGGTGTTCTCTACCCGTCCTCAGACCGTAAGCCATATCGGCAACGCCTATCCCGCGACTGTTTTCGTGATAGATGTGCGACAGGGGCATCTCTACCCATTCACCGCCCGGACGCTTAATTTTGACAGGACCACCGAACCCGTTGGGGTCAGGCACGCTCATAGATCCCTCCGTGCCGTAGATTTCTATTCTTGGCAGGTTGTGCGCCCAAACGTCAAAACTCTGAATAATTGTAGCTATGGCACCGTTCGCGAAATCGATTGTTCCAGCGACATGTGTGGGCACATCAACTTGGATCTTGGTGCCGTATTTGGGCTGACTCGTGATAATGCGCTCAGGGAAAGTAATCCGCGCGGAACTAGCAACCCTTTTAGCAGGACCCATCATTGCCACCAAAGCTGTTATATAGTAAGGACCCATGTCGAACACGGGACCTCCGCCTAGTTTGTAGTAGAACTCTGGGTCCGGATGCCAACTCTCGTGTCCGTGACAGAGCATGAATGCAGTGGCGCCGATCGGTTCGCCTATCCAGCCATCGTCAATCAGTTTGATACAGGTCTGAATACCTGCGCCCATAAACGTATCCGGTGCACAGCCTACCCGCACACCTTTCGACTTAGCCATCTCCAGAATTTTCTTGCCTTCCTCTCTCGTAATCGCAAGCGGCTTTTCATTGTGCACGGATTTACCAGCTTCGATAGCCTTCAACGCAATTTCCGCGTGCGCTGCAGGAATTGTAAGGTTAAGTACGATCTCAATTTCCGGATCCGCCATAAGCTCTTCAACAGTCACCGCCCTGCAGCCAAACTCCTCAGCCTTTGCTTTGGCACGGTCCATAATGAGATCGGCACAGGCAACTATGTCGAGTATCTCGAAAACCTGACCAGCTTTGAAATAAATCCCGCTTATGTTCCCACAGCCTACTACGCCAACCTTCACTGGCTTCATATCTTCTAACCTCCACTTAGTCCCAAATGTAAACTAGACTCCACTATTCACTGTCTCCAACACACGGACGCGGCAGACTACCTCGCTGCCCAGAGCATGCCTCGCCGCAAAATCTCCCTACACTCAGGCACATCAAAATCCTTTGCCACGTGTCCTAGAGACATGTAGAATACGCGCCCCTCTCCGTACATCCTCTTCCAAACAACCGGCATCACACAGCCCTTGATCCAAGGCGCGTCGATTCCGGAAAATGTGGTCGTTGCCAATACTTTGTTCGACGGGTCCACGTGCATGTAATATTGCTCCGAAACCATCTTAAAATCGGAGAGCCCGACCGTAATCGGATCTTCGTGGTCGATTATGTTAACCTCGTACTCGACAATCCCTCCTGGATGAGCGACCCATTGTCCGCCTACCATAAACTGATACTCGGTGTTAGTACGAAAAGCGTCGCCAGCCCCGCCATGCCAGCCGGCGAACCCTACGCCACTCCTCACTGCGTTCAAAAGTCCTTTGCTTTGTTCACCAGTTATTTCACCCATTGTCCATACAGGAATAAGCAAATCCATAGACTTGGTCTTCTCTTCATCTGCAAACGAATCCAGCGTGTCGGAAATCTCAACTTCGAAGCCTTCTGCCTCGAGTAACGAAGCTGCTATCTCAGCGGTCTGCTTTGGCTCATGTCCATCCCAGCCACCCCAGACAATAAGCGCTTTTTTCATATCTAACCTCTCCCTTAGCTATGAGCGTTTAATTGTTGGCGCTCCTGGGCGCCACGCACTAGGTTAGCACGCTGTACTTCCACAATGCAACTACCTAAATACACCACGCTCAGCATTTGCTCTGCCGCTGCCTGCGCGCCTCATAAAGCAGAATGCTCCCAGCCACGGCTATGTTCAGCGAGTTTAACCGTCCGTACATCGGAATGCGCACTACCTCATCTGATAAATTGCGCACCGTCTCAGAGATTCCTGTGTGTTCGTTCCCTACTATCAATAGTGTGGGTTTGGTCATATCCACTGCCGTGTAGCAAGTTTCTGCCCTGGCTGAGCTTGCCACAACCTGAACACCATTTCCACGCGCCATATCTATGACTCGAGCAGATTCCTTCTGGATACAGATTGGAAGAGTAAAAACAGCGCCGCGAGATGCTCTGACCGCACGACGGCAAAAAGGGTCCACCGTATCCGCCGCAAGAACCACACCGTCCACGCCGGCTGCATCTGCCGAACGCAGCAGCATGCCCAGGTTATCCGCGTTCTCACCAGCCTCCACCATAATGATCAAAGAACAAGACCCGTGGAGGACCTGGGAAAGTGGCACCACCCTTCGCTCGACTATAGCCAGACACTCCGGCGTCGGCTTTGACTCCAACACCTTGGAGATTAGACCTTCAGAAGCTGTGTACGCTGCGATACCCGCCGAACCTGCCCTCTCCAGAATCGCTCTTGCAACTCCGGACGACGCGAAACCTTCACAAAAGATCACATGGCGAACGCTCGCTCCAAAGTCAAAGGCTCGGTTTACCAATTCCTCGCCTTCGACGAAAAATAGTCCGTTCGCTCTGCGACCTTCCTCAGTCGTCAGAGAACGCAGAAGCACAATGACGGGATCCTTCTGTCCTGAAACCCGGGAAGGCAAAGCGTCCATTAATGACTTCCGTCCAATCGCTCCCCCACTTGCGATAACGACTCACCATATCGCAGGGCAATATAGCACCACAAAATGACGGCGCACGCAGCAGCGGCCAATACGCCCGAATCGTTGAACGCGAACGCCGCGATGGTGCCAACCAATCCACCTGCAAGTGTTGCATTTTCAACTCGATTCTCAGCTCCAAGCCCGCTGCCGTGCTTCCGTCTCGAAACCGCGTACATTACGAGAGACGCAACAACACTAAGACCAAGAAGTTTGCTCCAGACGCTGGTTGAAACGAGCATAAGGTTCAGTGCAATTTTGCGCTGTGCAATCACCAGGGCGCCAGCCAATTTTCCACTACTGGCAGCTTCAGCCAACCTGCCGATGTGCGACTGCGCACCACCTGCGCGCAGTAAATCAACAGCGAACATACTTGCCGCCGCTAGCAAAGCAACAGCAACCACTACTATTACGCTCGAAAGAGAAAGTCGGAACCCCCATAATACGAATAACGCAGCTGCTAGAGCAGCGGCTGTCGACATCGCCCCTCCCATATTCGCCCCCAAAGTAGGCCAACCAGTAAATACGAACACTATCCCCAAGATCACAGCGAAAGCTATTGCCGCACGACGCAGCTCGCGCTCCCAGTGTTTTAATACCATCCCAGTCCCAGCCAGCGCTGCACCCAACAGCGAGCCCATAAGCTCGTTGCCAAGCCCATAGTATCGAGCTCCCTCGACTAAGCCGTAGCCTGCTACGCAAGAAGAAATCAAAACTGCACCGCGCAACAAATCAATCAGAATACTGGCGATTAGTACAACGCACAACCACACAAAGACCCGCGTCGGCTCTTTCAGCGCGTACCCAAAAACCAGCAGAACTAAAACCGTTAGCCCAGCTATTGCCATTGCGGTGCCAAGCAACCCACCCGAGTACAACAAGGGCGTGTATACCACAGCGAGGACCATTGCCGGTGGAATTAAAGCAACCCAGCAAGCAACGCGAATGGTTCTAGCCTTAGCTGAACCCATAAGTAGCGCAAACGTTACCAATACGACAACAGCCGAATAGAGAATGCTTGTGGCGCGTACAAGTATCTGTCGCTGGCTTTGTAGGATCGCGCGAAGATTGAGATCCAAAAGAAACGGGCGTGGATCTTTATTTGGGACTGCATAAACGGGTCTACCGGTCATCTCATTTGGTATGCGCAAACCAAGAATAGAGAGCACTGTTGGCGCCACATCGCAAATCGTTACTATGCCGGTTCTCCTCGTTGAAGGTGACGTCAACAGTCCTCCACGGAACCCGGGGCCATATATGACTAAAGGGGTAAGGCGTTCGCCTTCCATCTCCGTCACTGCTCGCGGGGAAGGCGACGCGAGAATTAGGCTATCAGCGTCAAAATCGAGCCTACTCATAAGAAGTCCAACAAGCTTGTCCAGCCGACCAATCGCCCAGCGCCGAATGATGGCAGCCTGCGCATCAGTGCAATATTCGCCATAACGATCAGCCCGGTACGTATCGCCAATGTCGACCACCACGAATCTACACCTTACCAGTGCGCGATCTACTATGCGGACGACATAGGCCAGGTTGGTACGTATGCTATAAGGGGCATATTCGTCAAACTCCTCAAGGTTTCGCGAACTCACGTCGCCAAGTGCAACGGTCCCCCGTTCGTCCATCACTATAGCGCACGCCTCTGCGTGCTGTTCACCAGGTATACTGGAATTGCCTATAACTGCTGTGCGCACACCAGCCAAGCGCAAAACTGACCCAAGTAGTCCAGGCTTGGCGCGATACGTAGAGGCGCCATTGATGCGCTGAATCAGCGCAATTTCCGGGTGAACTACTTCATCTCTGCTAAGCCGCCCACCGGTTCTACAAGCCCAAAGCTTCCCAGCCGGGACCGACCCAACCAACTGATCTACATTCGCAGCGCGTCTCACTTCGGCACCACCGACTGCCATAGCACCGGCGCCTATTGACACACAACGCCCCTCCATTCCAGGCTTTTCCGGGATTTCCATAAGCTTGTTGGGTCGCCCTGTGCGCACGTTCATCAAACCAATAGAACCCAAGCCAAGCAAGCGGTTTATGTGGGGAAACTTGGGATCAGCTAGGTCGCGCACGCTTACGTTTCCCGCCACAACCAACACGATTCGACGATGCCGCTCAGAAGCCGCAACAGGAGCAGATGCAATAGCCACCAGACAGGCAACTACCAGACCTGAAATCCAGAAACGCAGCAGGTCAAAGCTTTTCACGACGTTTCGGGAAAACAGCCTCTTTCGAGGGCAAGGCACGATCCTAGTCACCGCTTACCCTCGCTGTTCCGGAGCCGATTTCCTGCGGCTTCTTTTTGCCAAAGAAAACGTCCAGAATCGCTCTGCACACAGGTGCAGCGCTAGTGGCACCATGCCTACCGTGCTCAACTATAGCAGCTACGGCTATTCGCGGATTATTTAAAGGAGCGAAGCATATAAACCAACCGTGCGCAGGCCGTGGCGGATCCTCCGCCGACCCGGTCTTGCCGGCAACAGCTACGTCTGGAATATCAGCCATCCTGCCTGTGCCCGAAGTCACAGCAAGCCGCATTCCTTTTCGCACCAACTCAAACTCATCGGCCGGAGAGTCAACAACGTGCTGGACTTCTGGCTTGGTACGCCTTACCACTGTGCCGTCCGGTTTGAGCACTTCTCTTACCAGAAACGGCTTGTATATCTTGCCATTGTTAGCCACCGCTGCACTCACGAGCGCCATCTGGAGAGGACTAACTTGGATATACCCTTGACCAATGGCGCAACTCAAAGTCTCACCAGGCCACCAAGGCTGATTGAACCGTTTTCTTTTCCACTGAGTATCAGGAATAGTGCCCACTCCTCCATCGCGGCGCCGACTCTCATGTGGTAGATCTATACCGGTCGCAGATCCCAGGCCGAACTCCCGTGCCACCTTTGCCAACCGATCTATGCCAAGGCGATGCCCTAGCTGATAAAACCACACATCACAAGACTCGGCTATGGCTTTCATAAAGCCGACGCGTCCGTGCACTCGCCAGCAGCGAAATCGTCGTCCAAACATCAAGTACCCCGGGCAGTTCACCGTTGTATTGACGCTGCACAAGCCGTAACGAAGACCTGCAATCGCAGTGACTGGCTTGAATGTAGACCCTGGAGGGTACACGTTGTAAACGCAACGATTTTGCATAGGTCTGCCCTTGTGTCGGATAATGCGCTCCCAGTCCGAGGCTTTGACGCGCTTGACAAAGATATTTGGATCATATGCAGGACTGCTTACCATGGCTAGCACTTCTCCATTCCGTGGGTCAACTGCGACCGCAGCTCCAACTTGCGAACCGAGAGCCCGCCTGGCAGCAATCTGAAGGTCACGATCTATCGTCAGCCTCAACGTCTTCCCCGGAATCGAAGGCTTCTCTCCTAGGACGCGAACAACCATTCCGAGCGCGTTTACCTCTACCTGCTTACCACCGTCTACACCACGCAACACGTCCTCGTACTGCGCTTCTAGCCCATCCTTGCCTACGTAATCGCCAGGTTTATAGTCCTTGCCTGCCTTCTCGGCAGCTTCTAGCTCTTCCTTACTTATCTCACCCAGATGCCCAACAATGTGCGCCACCGATGTGCCATCCGGGTAACTCCGGATCTGGTCCAGCTCCACGCTCACCCCGGGCAATTTCATTCTCAGCTCGCTAACACGCGCAACAATTTCCAACGGCGCATCAATCATCACTCTTACCGGCGCGCCAGGGTGTCCGCCACGTCTTGCAATAATAGTGTTCAAATCCGAGGGAGTAATCCCTAACACTCCGCACAATGTCTTAAGTGCTTCCGGATTTTCCCTAAGCTTCGATGGTGTTGCCAAAACAACAAACTGCGGTCGGCTGGTAGCTAACACCCTGCCCTTTCTGTCGAGTATGGTCCCCCGAGGAGCCCGCATTCGGATTAGCTTGATCCTATTGGCTTCCGACTGCATAAGAAGCTCTTCGCCGAGCACAATTTGGAGGTACCACAGCCGCGCTACGAGGATGAGAAACAAGATGATGACTATGACGGCAAGCTTTCTGATGCGTGCTATCTGGAGTTTGCGAATCTCGTGCTGCGTGAGCATGGATAGAAATGTTATCCCCCTACGAAATCGCTGGGGCTACCTGCCTTCAGGTCGTTTATGAACAGTACATACGTGTGTCGGCACTTCATCCACCGGTATGCGTTTCTTAACAGTTGGACAATAGGGTCCGGCGAGCAGACCTGTTTCTGCACAAACATAAACCGTCGTAAGCTGTCGATCACTCGTTGGCGATTCCACAGTTGGTGCTGCCGGGGCCTCGGCGTGCCTCTGGGTCTGGTGAACCGTACAATACGATGTCGGCGCATGCCCAACCTCAAAGGTCTCCACGTGAGTTGCAGGGCAATTAGGAGTAGCCAAAAGTCCGGTTTCATCGCATATGCGATACGAGCGAGTGCTGGGTACTCTCACAACTGGTTCGCGATCGCCGCCGCCACTAACATCTCCCGATCCTTGATCACCCCGGATGTCTCCACTATCCGTTTCCGGGATTGTGCGCCGATCTTGTTTCCTTTCTTCCTGCTCGCGGCGAATCCTATCGTATATAGGGATCGCCTTCAACATAAACTCCCGCCAGATCGGGACGCATATCACACCACCATAAGCCCTGCGCATTGGCGAGTAGTCGTCGTTACCCGCCCAGCAGGCAGCAACAAGCTTACCCGGAACATATCCTATGAACCAGGCATCTCTGTCGTCGTTGGTAGTGCCAGTCTTGCCACGCGCCTCTGGAACATCCTTAGCTCGAAACCCCGTACCGCCTCGTCCAATGATTACAGCACGCAAACACTCGTCCATCATTTCACAGGTTCGCCTGGAGATGACTTGCCTGCCCTCGGGCGAAAAATCCTCAAGGGTTTCGCCTCGGCTGTTGGTCACGCGAACCACACAAGCTGGATCTACATAAATTCCCTCGTTAGCAAATGTACCGTAAGCCGAGGCCATTTCCAGAGGATGTACGCCTTTCACTCCCCCAATCGCCGTCGAAAGATACGGCTCCAGTTCTGACTTGATGCCCATAAGCTGAGCATACTTAATAACCCTATGGATGCCTATTTTATCCGCCACCTTGATTGCAGGTATGTTTATTGATCTTGCTATTGCGTCCTTGATTGTAACCCAGCCGTGGTATTTGCCATCGTAGTTCTTTGGACGCCAAGGCTTCCCACCAGCACCAGGACGAACAAAGGGTGCATCCAAGATTCGGTCTGACGGCTTCATGCCGCACTCTTCAAAAGCCGCCGTATAAACGAAGACCTTAAACGCGCTTCCCGGCTGTCTGCCGTGCCCCTGTGTACACCGATTAAAATGACTGGCGGGATTCACACTCCCAACCATCGCCCTTATGTATCCCGTTACCGGTTCAAGCGCTACAAAACAGCCCTCGGTAACGTGGCGCTCCTTTGAGTGGGCTCGTATGATTGTCCGCAGTGCACGCTCCGCGATTTTTTGCATTTCGTAGTTCAGCGTCGTATATACTCTGAGCCCGCCGGCAAAGATGACATCATCCGGATAGCGTTGTCTGAGCTCTCGGACTACGTAGTCCACAAAATGCGGCGCACGATAGGTGCTCCTTCCTCGCTGTCTCGGAACTATCTTAATGGGTTGCTTTTTCGCCTCTTCAAGCTCCTCTGCCGTAATATAGCCAAGCTCGTACATCCGGTTGAGAACCACGTCACGCCGTCTCAAAGCAGCCTCGAGGTTCTCGTGGGGCGAATACACTGATGGCTTCTGCGGCAGCCCAGCCAGCAGAGCACACTCCGATAGGTTAAGCTGGCTAACGTCCTTTCCGAAATAAATGCGTGAAGCTGCTTGAACCCCAAACGCTCCGCTGCCGTAGTAAACGCGGTTGAGATATAGCTCGAGTATCTTGTCCTTGGTAAAGTTACGCTCCAGTAGAATGGCGAGTACCGCTTCCTGCGCTTTGCGCTCTACGGTCTTCTCCTGAGTGAGGTAGACGTTCCTGGCTAGTTGCTGGGTGATAGTGCTTCCACCCTGTAGTATCCTATGCCCACGCAAGTTCTGCC
>Ga0123519_10012205_pt1 | contig 12543 bp, 14 predicted proteins | sample YelNatPaOPRAMG02_FD_87396 | JGI IMG/M metagenome (GOLD analysis project Ga0123519, IMG submission 87396) | Hot spring microbial communities from Yellowstone National Park - Yellowstone National Park OP-RAMG-02 (version 2) | ecosystem: Environmental > Aquatic > Thermal springs > Hot (42-90C) ...
TGAAGATCGTTTCCACATAGGAGAAAACCGTTCGCTTCGAGTCGTACTCCGCAAGGCCCGAGGCCTTCTGCGCAATGGCTCCTGCGGTAAAGGGGTCGACGTACTGGATGACCGAACCGACTCGGACCCCCCGGCCGATCTTGATCCGATCGGTTGAAAAGGGGCCCACTGCCTCCAGAACGGCCTTCTGTCGGGTGTAGCCAAGGGTGTTCACGTTTGCCAGATTGTGGCCTGTCACCTCCATGGCCCTCTGGTGGGCCATGAGAGCCCCTTTTCCGATATTGAGGATGCTGCTGATACTGGACACGATTCCACCCTACCTATTCCACCCTTCGATCAAGGGAGCAAGAAGAGAGGGCCACCGATCTCGTCTGACCGTTCTTCGAATAGACCGGGGAGCCTTTCAACGGATCGAGCAACAAGGAGAGGAAGCCCCTTACCAAGTCCAGAGATTCGACAACAAAGGCACGGTTTCGCTCGTTGACCTGGGTCACCCAACGCTTCAACCGGGTCAGGGTTTTTTGATAGAGTCTGATTCTTCGATGGTGAACGGGAGGAAGAACGGCGAGAAGGGATGAAAGGCTGAGCTCGCCGTTTCGTCTTCCCAGGTCCTGGAGGATCTGCCCGATCAGCCCTTCTGTCCTTTTTCCGAGATCGCGAAGTGTGTCGGTTTCTTCGCGGATCTTCTGCAGGGATTGGATGAGCGATTCGGGAGAAACAGGCTTAAGGTATGTCGAGACCTTCTTCACCTCTTCAAGGAGATGGCGGTACGCTTCGATCTGTCGTTCCATCAGCTCGTAGAGCAAGTCGACTCTTTTTTCGATGCCTTCGGTCCTCATCCGCCATTCTCCTTTTCTCTGGGACGTCGAAAGAAGATCACCTTGCCCTTCCCTTTTGGATTAGACTCGATTCCGACGCCTCGGGGCCTATTTTTCCCTCTGAGGGAGCGCTCTGGCTTTGGCGGAGCATCTTTTGGAGCATCAACTTCGTCAGCCCGATTCCCCCGGCTCTGGCCATGTTTCGGCTCAACTCCTCATCGAGCATGCTCTGACAGAGATCGCGGGAGGATCCCCCTCCGAAAAGGTCTGAGCGAGGGACGGTTTCTCGCATGCATTTCATCAGATATTGGATAAAAAGGGCCTCGAAGTCGGAAAGGGCCTTCTTCAGCCTCGCCTCTTCGAACGCCTGATCTTTCGGGTTTGTCTTTTCGATCAACGAATAGGGCCCGACGGGCCCCTTCAAGGAATCTATCGGCATCTTTTCCCTTTCCTTAAATGGTCCACTCCACACTCCCTCAGAGGATTTCCAGATCGGCCTGAAGCGCGCCAGCGGCCTTGATGCTCTGGAGAATCGAAATCAGGTCACGGGAGGTGGCTCCGATTGCGTTCAGGGCTCGCACAACCTCCCCCAGGCTCACCCCTGCCTGGAGAACCACCATAGGCTGGTTGTCCTCTTTGGCGGAAACCTCCGAATCGGGCGTGATGACGGTGGAGCCCCCAGGAACGATGACAGGGCCTGTCCCGCCTCCAGGGGGTAACGCCATCGGCTGGGCCTGACGAGGAGGCGAGGGTGAAAGCGGGGGCGGTTGGGATACGTTGAGCTTCTCCTTGATCTGGATGGAGAGGTTCCCATGGGCCACGGCCACGGTGGAGATCCGGACGTTCTCACCCATCACAATCGTCCCGGTCTTCTCGTTGAGGATCACCTTGGCGACTGTGTCCGGAACCACCTCGAGCCTCTCAAGAGAGGAGATCCAGGAGGCCACCCGGCCTCGAGCTGGTTCGGGTATGGCGATTCGGATCGTTCCCGAATCGACGGAGCGGGCAATCTCCTCTCCTGCCCATTGGTTGATCGTTTCTCTCACCTTCTCCGCTGTCGTAAAATCGGGGTTGAACAAGGTGAGAAGAAGCTCCTGCTTCCCGTCGAGATGAACCGAAACCTCCCTTTCGACCACAGCACCTTTTGTCAGGACACCCACGGTAGGATGGTTCTTTTGAACCCCTCCGCCCGCGGCACCGCTGACCGCGAACCCTCCGGTCACGATCGGTCCTTGAGCTAAGGCGTAAACCTGTTGGTCGATCCCCTTCAGAGGCGTGATCAGCAACGTTCCTCCCTGGAGGCTCTTGGCATCACCGATGGAGGAGACAACGACATCGATCCGATTCCCAACCCTGGCAAAGGGAGGAAGGTTGGCGGTCACCATGACCGCAGCGATGTTCTTCAGTTTGACCTGGTTGACCCGTTCGCTGTCCACATGGATGCCCATCCGCTCCAACATGTTGACAATCGATCGAATGGTGAACTCCGTGTTGGAGCCGTCTCCGGTTCCGTTGAGGCCCACCACCAGCCCGTACCCGATCAGGGGATTGCTTCTCATCCCCTTGAAGGTGGCGATGTCTTTCAGCCTCGCTCCCCAAGCCGGGCCCGAGGCCGTGAAACCAAGGATTCCACAAAGGATGAAAAGCAAGAGACAAAATCTCTTCACGACATTCCCTCCTCGCGGGTTCAGAAAGGCCAGACCCAATCGAGGGCTCTTGCGAGCCACCCTGGCCGCTGTTTGTCGCCAATGGCGCCCTGGCCGATCAGCTCGATCTTGGCGTCCGAAATGAAGGTCGAAAGGATGATGTTTTGCGACGAGATGTCCTCGGGTCGGATAACGCCCTGGATGTGGATGAATTGATTCTCGTTGTTGAGCCGGACCTGACGAGAGCCCTGGATCACGAGATTGCCATTCGGAAGAACATGAACCACCCGGGCGGTAATGTAGGCGCTCATGTAGGAGCTTCGTGTGGTTTCGCCCTTTCCATCGAACTTGTTCGCGAAATCGACCTTGTGCTGATTGCCGATCGGCGAGCCGTGGATCGTGAACCCGCTGGTCAGGACATCGAAGAGACCGCTCCAGTTTGCCTCGAGCCCCGAACTTCGTTCGGTGTTGGTCGTCGCGTTTTTGGAGGCCTTGGCCGATTCCACGATGTTGATCGTCACAATATCGCCCACGTTTCGGGCCTTCACGTCGGCATAGAAGTTCGAAGCGGTCTTGGAAGACCAGAGGGAGCCCTCCTCAGAGGGCACGGAAAAAGAGGCCGCGTTGGAATCAAAAAAGGCCGTCGATCGGTTTGGAGCCGGCTGGGGCGAAACGCAACCCCAAAGCATCGCTGTGAAGCAGAGCCCTATCATTCCTTTAGGGATCTTTTTCGTCTTGACCATGGTCGTTTCTTCTCCTACCGAAAATCGATCTGGACCGTATGAGCGTCGAGCACCTTTCCATAGACTTCTTTTCTGCTTGCAAGGTTGATGAGCTTGAGCCGATCCCCCTTTCGGCCCGCCTCTCTCGCCTCGCCCAGGGCCGTGATCCGGAACCGATCGCTCTCGATCAAAAGAACGACTTGATCCCCTTTGTTGATCAGGGGAGGGATCTCAACCATTCCCATTCTCAAAACCTCGTTGGGGTTGACACTGAGGACGGTCCGTTTCCCAATCAGCTCTTGAGGCTCTGTGACCACATCGGGTGGAAGAAGGGAAAGGTTTCGGCTCACCGCCTGAATATCGCCGGCCTCGATGACATGGTGTCGCTTGAAGTGCCGGGTGGCGACCCAAACCGGGCCATAGATATCGACCCGTGCCCGAAACCTTGCCTTCTTCACCTCGCGACCGTTCACGGAAAAGACGATGGTGGGGGAGATCGCCCCCCCTCGGCTGGCCTGCTCCGGAAGGAGGACCTCGTAGGTGAGGACGCCTGAGGGAAGGATGATCTTCTCGTAGCCCGCAACTTCTTTGACCTCGACCCGTTTCCGTTCGTCCTGGATCAGTTCCTGAAAGTGGGCTCCGATCACCGAGGCGATCTCCTCCATCTCGACCGTTCGGCCTGCGGGGCGAAGTCCATTCGAGGTTTGACCTTGAGCCTCTTCTCCCTTCATCACAACAAGAAGGAGGATGAGGAAAAGAAAAAAGAGGGATCGAAGGGCTTTCATTTGACCTCCTCCTAACGCTTCAGGTTGTTGGCCATCTGAAGCATGTCGTCGCCTGCCTGGATGACCTTGGCTCCCAGTTCGTAGGCTCTCTGAGCCATGATCATGTTGATCATCTCCTCCACCACATCGACGTTCGACATCTCGAGGAAGCCTTGGGACAACGTTCCGAACTCATCCGTTCCGGGATTTCCCTGAACCGGATCCCCGGAGGCATCGGTGGGGATGAAAAGGTTTTTCCCGAGGCTCCGGAGGCCTGCAGGGTTGGGAAAGTCGAAGAGCTGGATCTGTGTGCTTCCCAGCTCCTTCCCGTCGGAGCCTGAAGCGACAAGTTTTCCACCCGAGTCGACCGTGATGGAGGCCGTTTTAGGGGGGATGGCAAATTCGGGTTGGAGGCGATTGCCACTGCTGTCACAAAGATAACCCTCTTTGTCGAGCTTGAACGCACCGGACCGGGTGAAGACCTCCTGACCGTTTTGGAGGAGTTTGAAAAACCCTTTCCCCTCGATCGCAATGTCAAGAGGGTTCTTCGTCTGGGTGTAGTCACCCTGGAGGAAGACTTTTTCCACGGCCGAAACCTTCGCTCCCATTCCCACCTGAATGCCCGCAGGGAGTTGGCCGCCGGAGGAGGTCGCTGCACCCGCCGTACGGAGGTTCTGATACATCAAATCCTGAAAGTTCGCTCTGCTCTTCTTGAAGCCGTTCGTGTTGACATTGGCCAGGTTATGGGCCACCACGTCGATGTTGGTTTGTTGACAGGACATGCCTGTGGCCGCTGTCCAGAGTCCCCGTATCATGGTTCGTTACCTCCTGTTGGCTTCCTCATTCTTGGACCTCTCAGATTCTTCCAAGCTCGTTCGAGGCCTTCGAATCCATCTCGTCGTTCGAGTGGATCATCTTGGCGCAGGATTCATAGCTCCGAAGGCAGTCGATCAGCTTCACCATCTCCTGAACCGGGTTGACGTTCGAGAGTTCCAGACTTGCCTGAAGGAGCTGGCTTTCCTCCGCGGGGGCCTCGGGCTGGTTTCCTTCCAAACGGAAAAGGCCGTTTCCTTCTCGCTTCAGAGCACGGAGGTCTCGAAACGTGACCGGAACAATTTGATCGATCTCGACGCCATCCGCTTTTATCGACCCGTTTTTCTCCACAACGATCTCCCGGCCCCTCAGCGTCACCTCACCCTGTCGACCCAGAAGCGGGAAGCCACTTTCATGGATGAGGGTCTTCTCTCGGTTCATCCGGAAGTTGCCCGCTCTCGTGTAGCGAACGCCGGAGGGTGTTTTCACCCGAAAGAAACCCTCTCCTTCGATGGCAAGATCGAGAGGGTTCCCGGTTCGCTGAAGCTCGCCCTGTTCGAAAACGGTCCCGATCTCTTCCTTCGTCTGGAGGGAAAGGGGTGCCTTCGAGGCGGAAAGCACTTGCCTGAAGAGAGGGACCTCTCTTTTAAATCCCGCCGTTTGAACATTGCTGAGGTTGTTCGAGACGACGTCGAAGACGTGCATCTGTTTCTGAAACCCCGCAGCGAGCAAAGCCGATAACCTTCCCAAGATAGTTGCTCCTTTCAAGACTTACCCCGGGAAGAGCAAACTTTGTGCCAGAAGCTGGGCCTGATTTGGACGGGATATGTTCTTGGTCTTATGATGGAGGAGGATGGAGCGATTCTTTAATATTTCTCATCCATTACGAAGGCGTCGATCGTTTTAGCGAGTTTCTGCGTGGGGCTTTTCGTCAACCCGGATCTTGTCAGGAGATTGGCGTTGGGGAAGACAAGAGCATGATATTCCCCGCTGGCCAAGGCAAGAGGGAATTTTTTGCCTATCGCCCCAGAAATGAGAGAGCCATCCCTTTTAAGGACCCCACCAACTCTTTGAGGATCAAGGGCAGGGGGAGCAGGAGGCAATGGATCTCGGCGAGGAGGGATTGGGGAAGATAGGGGGTGGTCAGACCAAAATCTTTCAGCGGAGGGAGCCCTTTGGGAATCCATCGAGGGACCCTTTTCAAATAGTGTTGATAAGGCTCTCCATATTTTTCGAGAAGATGGGCCTCTTCGTAGCCAATGACAAGAGAGTAGACGGTAAAGGAATATAAAAACGTTATGGGAAGAAGCCAGAGAAGCTCCGACATCACGGTCGCGGCCAGAAGGATAAGGATGTTCCCGATGTAAATCGGGTTTCGGACATAGGCATAGGGGCCGGTGGTTGTGAGCACTTTATGGACCTCTATCCGATAGTGAAGGTGTTGCTGGGCCCAGATTCGGAGGGCGAATCCGCAAAGGAAAAGAAGCCCCCCTATGGGCCAGATCAGCTCGCTTTCTGTCTCATGGTGGAAAGAGAAGGTCGCAACGACGATCGGCAGGGCCACGAGGTATCCTCTCATCCGATATACCCATTTGAAAGCTGCCATTTGGGCGAAACCTCCTTTCGTTTGGGCGGGAAGGTCTTCGGGCCTTTCTCCTCCCTGCTTCTTCAGTCTACCGGATCAGGATTAAATCGGGATGAGCTTGGCGTTAAGAGTTCTTAACCCGATTGGTGGGCATTTGGGGGACTCTTATGGGAAAAAATCGTGGATAGGGTCGAGCGACTGACTCGGGGTGCTGATCGCGACTCAGCATCTCACAGAATGAAAGGAAGATGAGACCGCGAAAAAGATCCTGGTCGCAGTCCAACCCCAGAGATTGCTTCGCTTCGCTGGCAATGACGACCTTGGGGATGAAAGACCTTCTTCCTGTTTCCATTGCGTAGGTCCTTCCTTCTTGTCATTACAGGGCCTCGGCTTGTCTCTCTTTCGAGGCCCTTTTCTCCCCGCTCTTTCGAGGCCCTCTCCTCCCCGTCATTGCGAAACGCTTTCCGTCCTCGTCGCTGCGAGCCGCTCTTCTTTTCGTCCTTGCGAGCGACTCTCTAGTCGTCGCGAGGCGTTTTTCCTCTCAGTTCGAGCCACTTCTCCTTTCGTCATTGCGAGGCACGTCCCTTTCTCGTCCTCGCGAAGCATTCTCTTTTCTCGTCCTTATTAGTATGGTCATATTCGTCTGGACAAAGAAAGGGAAAAAGAATCTTCCTCGCCCCTTGGGGAGAGGATCGAGGTGAGGGGGCAATTCCAAGGGAACACCCTCACCCCAGCCCTCTCCCGCCAAGACGGGAGAGGGAAATGTCTGTCATTTCTATTTTGAGAAGATTAGTACGAGGTGCCCTCCCTCTCGTTGTTGCGAGGCTCTTCTCCTTTCGTCATTGCGAGGCACGTCGTGCCGAAGCAATCTGGGGTTTTGATAGGCATTACGATCGCACCCTTGAGGCCAACCCACGATCTTCTGCGTATGCAAAGATCTGCCTTCGGAGAGAGGGAGAGGCCGGCTTTTCCCATGGACCCGGCATCCTTTTTCGCCGTTGTTCGGAGGCGGTTCCTTGGACATGAGGTCATGCTTTGACAATGCACCAGAGCCCGATCAGGATAAAACCCGCACCGGCAATCCAGGAAAGGTATTTGGGGTTCATATATTTCCCAACCAGTCCGCCAAACAATACCGCGACGGCAGAGGCCGTGATCAGCGCAGCGGCTGCTCCCCCGAAGACGAGCCATTTGGAGATGTCTTTATTCGTTGCGAAAAGCAACGTGGCCAATTGAGTTTTATCCCCCAGCTCAGCAAAGAGAACAGTCAAAAATATGCTAAAGAATATTCTCAGATCCATTTTGTTTTTTCCCTCATTATGAATAGGTCAGGGAGCAGCGTTTTTTGCCGCTTTCCTCTCGAGCGAGTCTTTGGCCCGCAGCCATTCCTGTTCCGTTTGGCCCACCCGTAGCATAAAAACTGACGTGGGACTATTAAAGAGTAACCTCCACCGGATTGAGCGAAATGGAGTTTAGACAAGATTCCAGAGATTCGGTGTAATTGCATATGTTAAGGGACCTTCCCTTTAAATATACCAGACAGGAACAAATCCGATCTTTGTCCCTTGAATTTCGGCTTTCCCCCAGAAGCCTTTTGTAAGAATAAGAGCTCTTTGTGGTTTATATTGACTGATAAAACTTCTGAAACCACGAGACATCTCAGGCGACTTAAGCTTTGAATATTTGACCTCGATGGGAAGGACTTGGTCTCCTGTTCTTAAAATGAAATCGATCTCTGCCTTTGCAGTAGTTCGCCAGTGCCTAATCTCGTCGTCACCTTTTTGGGATAATTCGGAAAGGACTACATTCTCAACTAATTTCCCCCCATCGGGCCTGAGTCCGGTCTCATTAAAATTTCTGACAATATAATTCCTGAGGCCTGAGTCTACAAAATAGACCTTTGGATTTTTTTTGAGCTCTGTGGATAGGTTTTCCGAATAAGGCTTCAATATTCTTATCACGTAAGTCTCTTCCAGTATGGAAAGATAATGTTTAATCTGTCTGAAGTAACTTTTCCCATCGGAGGCCAGACTGCCGTAATGGATCAACCCGCCCATGCTATTCGCCAGAAGGGTGACAATTGTCCTGAAGGTGGAGACATCGCCTAATCGAAGCAGCTCCACGATATCTCTCGTTATATACGTATCGTAGATATTCTTAAGAACAATCTGTTTGGTTTCAAGATCATCCGTTTTAATGACCTCGGGATAGCCACCAAATCTTACATACTCCTCAAAACGCCTGAGAAAATCCTTTTCGAATATCTCTTCTTTGAGTTCAAAATCTTTTCCCTCGATGACGAACTCTCTGAGAATTTCACTGTTTTCCCTGTAAACATGGTACAGGTTTCGCTCCTTTGTTTCTAAAAATTCCTCCAGGCAAAATGGAAATAGATAGAATGAGAATACCCTTCCGACAAGATATCTTGAAGTGCTCCCAGTCAGTTCAAGGGATGACGACCCGGTGATGATAAATTTTATATTTTCAAAAAGATCGTATAGGAGTTTAAGCTTCTGCCCCCCCTCATGAAGATAATGAAACTCATCGATTAAAAAGTAAAACCTGCGATCTTGTTTTCCCCCGATATAACTCTTTATAAGAGCCACTGGGTCTCGTGATAGGGCTTCTAAGACATCGATATCTTCGAGGGTAAGGTATAGGACCTGCTCCTTTTCCACTTTTTTTTCTAATACGAGGTGATCCTTCAGCATCTGCAGAAGTGTTGTTTTACCCGACTGACGGGGTCCTTTGATCGCTAAAATTTCCCGCCTATCAAGCCACCTTTTAAGTTGATCGAATAACTTTCGATGGAGATATTCTCTAACCATAATCCCTATTAAATATGATTTGTTTTCATTAAAAATAGCATTAAAATAGACAATTTGTCAAGTTATATTCTTGCTTGTCTTCTTATTTCATCCCGAATTCCCCATTTAACTCTTATCAAAGCGTTTGCGCCTGTCTGTCGAAAAGTTCATTGAGGCGAAGTTCCCCTCTGAACGAAAGAACAACTTCCCGATATGAAAAGGGTTTTTTAGAAATTTGACTTTCACTCACATGGCAACAGCCCCAGGAGCTCAAAAGCCCGTTTTTTGAAAAGGGGCCGTCTCGGTTGTCTGGTAAAATGCTGATCCTTGGACGTCAGACCGAATCCGGTATCGATTCCGATACCGAGTCTCCCATTCCTCTCACAGCGTATCAAAACTGTGGACCACCAAGCCTTCTCCGGTCCGCTCATGAGCCTTCTTCTCTCTGGCGGAAACCGACGGCTTCGCAGGCTTCACCGGATCCTTTCCTGCTTACTCCGAGAACCGTTGGGAGGTCGTCAAACATGGCATAAACAGTATAGAAGCGTTCCCTTCAGGTCTGCGGATTGCACGTTCAGGATGATTTAGACCCTTACTGGATCACCATGTCATAGAGGGCCAACAAGAATGTTGTAAGAAGCCCCCCTCTTCTCTTTAAGTTGGATTCTTATTCCATTCTTCTCGTCTTGAAAAGAGTCTTTTTTGCCGATATCAAAGGCTGCACCTTCAAGATGGGGAACGGAAGGATCTGCATTCACGAGTTTGACCGGTGCTTTCCCGTGGCGACACTCTGCAATGGTGTCATCGGCATACATGATCAAGACTCCGCTTCCAGGCAGATGTTTATCGAAGCCAACAGGTTGGCGATTTTCGATCAAGTAATAGGTGGTTTCAGAAAGGGGTATCTTGACCACGACGATCTCAGATGAACCATCCTGAAGAGGACCCAAGGTAACTTCAGCCTTGTCGCCCGGTTTGACGACCTTGATCTTTGATGGATCCATCCAGTTCAACCTCATCTTCGTCCAAGAGGAAATGCCTGGTGGCGGCAATTCCCTTTTATAATAGTGGCAGGACATGGGGTCCCAGAATCCCATGTTTATGGTTGCATCGACAAATGTCTCCCGCATGGGGCCTGGCTTGGCCTGTAGATCATGGTCGTAAAGGCAGGGGACCATTCTTTTCCCGCCCTTCACTCCTCCAAGAATATGAGCAATGTCATGAAAGAGTGTTCCCAGATGTGCCTGGAAGCTGAAGATCGCCACTCCTCCTTTCACCACTTGACCGCTCTTCGTTTTCAAAGCATCTTGGCTGCCCCATCCAAGCATCCCAGGATATCCGCAAAGACCAATCATTCCATAATCTGTCAGCTTTGCACCCATAAGAATGGCTGTAAAAGAGTATGGGGAGAAATCGACGTCTCTGTCTACGGCGTCAAGGGCGTCATCGATTAACTTCCGAACCCTTGATTTGTCCACCTCCAGATTCCGCGATGAAATCTTGTAGCGGCTTATAGAGTCCGTCATTTTATTCCATTTTTTTGTTACATCGATCTCCAAAGAAACCTTGTTATATGACATTTCCTTGATATAATAATTCAACCCACGGGAAAATCTTTCTTGAACAAAGTTTCTTTTTACATCATGCCTTACATCCGGGAACTCAACAAGGATAATGAGCCCCTTCTCGACAGTCTCTCCATGGGTTATGTCTTGGGTCGTCAAACATCCGAAAAGCGCCATTAAAACGGTGATGGAAAAAGAAATAACCCTTGCCATATCATCCTCCTTTCTGCTCGATCCCCATGTCAAGCTGGGCTGATCTCATATTCAGTTCCTCCTGCGCAAATCCAGCATCGCCAGGATACCCCGGTGCGCCGACAGGATCTTTTCCACTTCAATTCTGTCAACGCGGCTGAAGGCCAAGATTACCTCGGGCAAGAACGATCCGCGATCCGGTGGAATGACTCCTTCGGCCCGGACAATCGCTCGAGGCCAAAAACGGATGCGGTCATTACGCGTCAGCCGAATGGGGTCGAGGGCGTAAGGTCTCGTTTATCGCCTTTACGATGTTTCGTGTTTCTTCACTGAATAAAGCCAAATCGCTTTCTGAAACGAGACCATGCCTACACCACGCCGCCAGCTTCAAGAGTGCCGTACTTCGTTTTAAGTCATCAAACATAATCCCAATAGAGGCATCTTCCTTTTTCAACAGATCCCAAAGCGCCATATACACTTCGTAATTACTCCTCCCTTTCATCTGCAGGGCCGACTCGACAGCCTTAAGAATTCGAGCGCAAGCGTCCTCTAACACACGTGACTTCATCGAACTCATGAGCTTCCAATCTCTTTCTGGTATGGTTCTCATCGTTCGCGGCCTCCTGATGTTATTGGTAAGGGCTAAAGATGGGCTTATTCATCTTCTCAAAATAGAACCGGCAGAGACGTCCCTCTCCCGCCTCAGCAGGGTAGGGCGCGAGGGTGAGGGTGTTCCCTTGGAATTGCCCCCTTCCCTCGATTCTCTCACCAAGGGGAGAGGAAGATTCATCTGCCCATTCTTTTCAGACCGCCTCAGGGGCTAGGGAACGATCTCAAAGGGCACCGAATCGGAGCCCACCTTGTTCGTCACACGCAGGGTGTAACCCGTCCCTGGTGCGAGCCCTTTGGGGACGGTGAACTGAACCTCTCCATCGGTTGTTCCGGAAAGGGAGTCGACGGGCCAGCTCAGCACCTTGCAACTTTTTGTCTTCAGGCTTCCGCCCACGTTGTAGTCGAGGAGGACCTTTCCCTTCTTGTTGCTGAAAAAATTCCCGTGAATGACGAGCGGAGTGGGGTCGCCCGACCTTCCCCTTTCCGGGGCTGCCGTGATTTCAGGGGCCCGCACGATAAAAGCGCCCGGTTCTGTGATGGGAGCGGCCCCCTTGGGAGATTTGGGTTGAACCACCACATCAAAGGGCGTATCGATTGGTAAAACCTTGGTGAGGCTTCCTCGAATCGACTCCCTTGTCCACTCGAGGATTTTAAGCGGTGCGCCTCCGACCATCACTTTCCCCTTGGCGTCTCCGAACCCTGAACCTGCCAAGGCGATTCCAGTGCCGAGCGTTCCCTGCTCAGGGTCGACAAGAAAAGAGACCCCTTTGCCCGAAAGATCGACGCTGATCGGGTCCTCGTCCGAGTCGTTGGAGCCCACCGCAAAACTCCCGCTAAAGATTCCCCGGCTGACGGGCTCGAATCTCACGACGATCGTGCAACTTGCTCCGATGCCCCCTGGTGTCAGCACTTTTCCGTTTGTGCAGGTGCTCGAAAGAGAATCAATGGAAAAGGGTGGGGGAGGCGATTCCATCGTCTTCAGAACCAGATCTCCTGTGCCCACATTCTCGATCGTGAAA
>Ga0123519_10012210_pt1 | contig 12539 bp, 10 predicted proteins | sample YelNatPaOPRAMG02_FD_87396 | JGI IMG/M metagenome (GOLD analysis project Ga0123519, IMG submission 87396) | Hot spring microbial communities from Yellowstone National Park - Yellowstone National Park OP-RAMG-02 (version 2) | ecosystem: Environmental > Aquatic > Thermal springs > Hot (42-90C) ...
AAATAATCGATCCCGTTTGAAACGCAGATCCGTTTATTGTTGTGGGCGCCAAAGAAACAGAATTCGACACCAGCAAGATACGTCTTCGGGGTTCTGCTCCCAAAAACTCCAGTCTCTTCTGCATCCATATAAAACGGCCTTGGAGTCGGACTTGAGCCACCTCGGCTACTGGTTCCCATCGAGAATGCGTAACAGTTTAGCACGGAAGCAGCGTCGACGGATCCGAATCTCTCGACTTGATCTCCAGCCTGGGCACTCCTTCCGGTACATGTTTCATCGTGAAAAATTATCGAATTCCACATATTCCCCATCAAATTGAACGCCGTGCGCTTGTGTGTGCTGCGGACAGGCTCCTCGCCGAAGCGATCAACCGGACCAAGACCCTCGTTGTAGAGTTTGGCAACGGAAGCGGACACGGAGAATACGGCATCGAGGGGAACCCCCTTTACCCCGAAACCGCATGAACGGTGCGATGAAGCAAGCGTTCACTTGTCTCCGGGCGGCGCCAGACGGAAGATGCGTGGTCGACACACGAGAATACCTGACTAGATTCAGGTGCCATCGCTGTGAAGGGCTCGCCAATGCTGTCCGGAAAGAAATTGAAATTGGAGCGAGGCTTAGACCGCGACTTCTGCCAGTGCACGACATGCGTCGTCAAAGGCCGGAAACTGCGAAATCGGGACTTTTATACTCTTATCAAGATCCTTCTACCGCTGACCACGGGACCTGAGGGGAAAGAGATTCTGGCGTATTTCAAGCGGTAAATAAGCGAGAGGAACAGGAAGCAATCGTAGAAAAGGCGCGTGAGGACTGTCGTTCGTGACTCTGGGAAGTCACCATCATTTTAGAGTATTCGCCCGGGTTCGCCAGGTAAACCCGTTCAATTCCATGCTGATACGAAAGGATTTCGACGGAGCGCCTTGGCAACGCATGGCCAATGCTGGGCAGTAATACACAGAAAAGTGATTTCTGGACTACATGTATCACCGAGCCATTCTCGATTTTCCTTCGTTTCTCTAGCAGGCGTTCAACAAACCCAACGTAGACGAGAGCTTCGATAAAGGTCACAGAAAAACTTTATGATACCACAGCTGCCTTGCGGAAATCGTCTTACTTGTCCAAAACGGATATGCGACGGTCAGCTGGCAAGTGATTTACGCTTCTCGTACGCCGAATCGTGAACGCCGCGCAACCAAATCCGAATATACTCGACGCAGCCGAAAAATTTTTCTTCTTGTCAATCCATTCCACTCTACGCCTTGTCTACAAAATATTACCAAATATGCGACAGGATCTGAAGATTGCGTACCGTTGATACGACCGTTGATGAAGAGAAACGGAAGAACAAACAAAAAGCACGCTTCTAACAGAGACAATCCCGCACTGAACAACACACTGTCGATTTCGCACTGAAGTGCACATCCTTCTTGCAGGACGACAGCGCATTCGTCCTACTCGATGATACATGCTCCGGATGAAACGGTCGGAGCGCATATGGGCATTGGCGGAGCTGGGCGCCCGTTGTGTGTATGAGCGAACTCGAAAAGGACGACGACATCGTCCTCTGTTCGAGCTGCACTGGATTCAAGTAACGGACTCAGTTTCGCTCGTAGAGAGCGCTCGTACAGCAGCACAAACCACTTTGACGAATCATTGAGAACTTTTCACGTGAAATCTGGAGACATCCTTCAACTGGACAATGTGGCACTCGACCAGTCCGATTGCGCTCGTGCGTTTGCTCATTCTCTAGGGATAGAGCTGCTTTTCATTCCTACATGCTCACCGTGATTCAACCGTATCGAAAGAGTGTTTTCTATCGTAAAACATACTGATCGTTCAACTGAGCGAATCGCTGAAGCTTTGAGCACTCTTTGACAGACCAGGGCACATTAAATCTCTCTTCAGAGGGTCCTTCTTGCTCCACGAAGCTCCGCACCTGAGGGAATCAACAAATGCGTTCATTTTGAAGAAATAAAAAATCCAGTGGACGCCTATGGGCATCGAAGTTGAGGGTCCTGGAGGCCCGGTATCTCGGATTTCGACAAAAAATTCTCTCGTCGCCGACCATCCAGCGATAAATCGCGAGTGACGAAGAGGATGCAATAGAACAGTGGCTATCGTCTGGGAAAGGAATCTGCCCGACGAGCCGATAACGTGACTGCAGTCTCGCAAAGTGCACAGGCCGCAGCAATCATTGCATTGGTGAGTTCAACCAGCGTCAATAAAATCATGGAGTCTCTGAACCGAGACTTGAACGCCGCCATCGATATCAGACGATGTGCGATGCTGATGCCGAGACTCGCGGATCTGATGCGGTCCAGCCTTTTCGACCAGCTTCTCAGACTCAAATTGTACAAAAAGGAGCTGAAACGACAGCAATTGGCCTGTCAAAAGAGGCTGGGAGGCGTCTGTGTGCGGGTAAATAAGTACCTTACATGTTCGCGGATATTTTTGCGTTCCACTGTCATGCATATGCAGTTTGTGAAATAACTGCCGCTCACTTCGTCACGCTCAATGAAAGAACGATACTTTTGACGCGCACGAGTTTGCGTTGCATCTCACGTCACGATTCCCATGTATTGGTTACAGACAGAACAAGATACGCTGCGCGGTACTTCATAGGCACCTCGCATGTCGCTGTGCCGCGAACGCATGCCGCATGACCTCTCATCACGCAATCATGCCCGTTGCGCTTCTGCGAACTCTGGTCCGTGCAGAGATCACGTGTTTTTAAACGCACAACAGTTATGTTCGGATTTTGAAAAGCAACAAATTTATGATTCGTTGAATGCTGTGTACGAACGGTGTAGGGTAGTTAGGGATCATTCCCAATTCGTGTGAACAGCAGCATTCATGCCGCGTCATCACGTGGCAGTGCTAGCGCACCGCGACGGGATCGCCCCGACGCGGTCTCGGAAACATCGTACTTGCGCACCATCGCACCGCCAGTGAAGTCACCAGCACCACCTAGACCTCTAGTTCCCAACACAATGCTTTCGATTCAGTTCGATTTGAAAAAGCCGGTAAACTCTGGTGACTAGAAACCAGGCCACCGCGCTCTGCGAACACCAGATCTCGCCGCGCATGCCTAGTCGTGTTTCGTGGTTCGTGAACATGGGGATTTTGGACAAAGCGTGCTCCAGGTCGACTCGCGGGATGCGTCGCGAGCGCTTTTCCCTGATGAGCGATCCGCGTCTCGCAATCGCATACGATAAAGGCGTGCGCGGCTGCGATTCGAGTCTCCAGTATCGGGCACGACCAACGTAGACGAACGCACAATCCGTGTGCTCTCGCAGAAATTCTTGCAGGAATTTCCGAGGCGAAGCGAACATTCACGGTGTCGTGGTCACCAGCTTTGTTCTGGATGAAGCCGTTCGTGCACAACGCTTTGGCTCTGTAGAGGGTCGCGGCTGGCCAAGAGCCCTTGCCACGAAGCACAAGAGTCGGGTCCTGCTTCTCGAACAAAATCAAACACCCCTGAGTCCATAAAAGCGCACGATACTCCCTGCTCACACTATGCATCTTTCGACTTTTCCGATTCCTGTCGTCGCAACTCTGTTTCTGCGAGATCCATCAGCGCTTTTTTCCAAGGCAGGTCCCGCTCCAGCGATATCGAACGTCGCTCTCGAGTTGCCGGGTCGATGATCCACATGGGACGCTTGCCCGTGCCTTCACACCGGCGACATTGATGCCGGCCTTCTCCGTAACAAACAGTGCAGACTTCACGGTCTCGTTCGGGAAAATCTTCGGGCTCTGGCCCCACGACCACGTACCCTGCCCCGTAGCAATGCATGCAACGTATGTAGCCTTCTCCTAAACAAACCACGCAAGGATTGTCGGGCCGCATGTTTATATACCAGGACGGATGCACTACTGAGGCGTCAAACGGCCGGGTCGGTTTCGACGGCACCGGCTCCCCGTACCCGTGCACACTGCCCGAGCTGTGACTAGAGCCATCGACCTTTGAGTTCGACTCCTCTGCTGTTCTCGAGTCTTCTGAGCCACCCTCAGCTCGCAGTGTCCCTGCACGTAGGCGCCGCCGAGTGCCGGCAAGGCGCGTCAGGAGCCCCGGTGGTCTGTGCTCGTCCACGCTCGTGACGTAACTGATGCAGAACGCCGACGTTTGCGAACAGGGCAACGTCAGGATGAACCCCAGCCTCGCTGAACTCGAGCATAACTTGCACTTGTGGGTATCCATAAACCCCAAAAGCACCTGTGGAACAAGACGGAAGCACGAGCTACAATAACCAGGAATTTATAGATCGATTACTCGCTACGCAATGAGGGGCCTTTCACCCACAGTGCATCGCTTTCGCAGGGACGATCGATCGCCGGCGCATCGCCCCGAGCCGCGCAGTCTCGCCTGCGCTGCTGCTGCTGCTGCTGCTGCTGCGGCAAATACGCATCCGTCGGCGGGGGAGGCGTGCTCATAGCTACCGCGGTCGCTAGCGCTGCTGCGAAGCGCAACTACAAGTAGCACGGGCAGCATTGGGTGTTTCTCTTGGGTTCATTGACCCTTTTTGCGAGGATTTTGTGCTGGCTGACGCATTTGTGTGTGTGTGTGTGGCGGCCTGCACATTAGAACTGGACGATTTTTGGCAGTTATAGCTCAGGAGAGGCTGGCTCTGGCGCCCTGCACACAACGCAACAGCGCGGTGCGAGAAGCGACGGGTGCTTGCCCTCCGCTAGCGGGCGAGCGTTGCCCCTGGGCGCGCACCGCAGCTGGTTCAGGTACACAGCGGGTGTTTCCGTCGGTTCTCTTACTGTTCGCTTGCACGCAGCAGGAGTGTGCCTAGGAACTGGAAGATGAAGCTTCTCCGAACAACGTGCGGCTTTGCTTTCTTGGCGAAACCGCTGGGTGCGTCAGGAGTCGCGAGAGACGTGCGGAACTGCCCGCTTCGATATCAGCCGTGGGCGTTTGGGCGTTTATCGTTTTCGCGTTGCTGGTTGCACTTTCTGACGGGAAATTCGGGTGAGCGAAGTTTCCTCGCGCGGCGCTTCGAAGTCGCCACACATCCGGTCGGAGCGAGTCGCCCACAGCGAAAGCAACCACGCTCAGTGAAACTGCTCGCTTGTTCTGCGGCTTCTGAGACGCAAACCAGTCTCCGCACACATGTGTGCGGTGCGCTCCGCTCCGAGCACGTTGGATGCACCGTCACCGTCTGCGGCTGGGCGCATACCATACGAGACCGGGGTGGCGTCACTTTTCTGCTTTTGCGTGACCGACATGGCATCGTCCAGGTCACGATTGACGCTGCAAGCCCGGAAGCGCTTCGGACTCAGGTGAAAACGATCCGACGAGAGTCTGTGGTACGCGTTCGTGGAACGGTACGTGCTCGAGATCCCGCGAACGTCAACGCTTCGATGCCGACCGGCAGTGTCGAGATTGCAGCCCATGTCATCGAAGTCCTGAACAGGGCAGACCCTTTGCCCCTAGTTCTAGACATGGAACGCCCCGAGACAGGCAATACGACAACGGGCCGTCCGGGTTCTGGTCAGCTGGCGACCACGGGTGCCTCGGAGGAAACCCGACTGCGATATCGGTACCTGGATTTGCGCCGAGCGTCCCTGCAGTCTGCTCTGATCCGCCGTCACGAGGCCACCATGGCTGTGCGGCGTGTTCTCGATAGCCTCGGATTCGTCGAAATAGAGACACCGATACTGACGCGAGCTACTCCAGAGGGCGCGCGAGATTACCTCGTCCCTAGCCGCGTGCATCGTGGAAAATGGTATGCGTTGCCACAATCCCCGCAACTTTACAAACAGTTGCTCATGATTGGTGGTATGGATCGGTATTTTCAAGTTGCGCGCTGCTTTCGCGATGAAGACCTGCGGCAGGATCGTCAACCGGAGTTTACGCAAGTCGATTTGGAGATGAGTTTTGTGGGCGCAGCTGATGTGATGCATACTGTTGAGCGCGTTGCCGAAGCGCTTTTTTCTAATGTATTATCAGAGCAGGAGCTCAAGAACGATGAAGTGTTGGTTCGCAACACTGCACGACAAGGTTTGCGGTTCCCGGTGATGACCTATGATGACTGTATGGAGCGTTACGGAACCGATGCGCCAGATTTGCGTTTTGGTCTCGAGTTGCAGCCTATCTGGTCTGCGAATCAGGGAGAATTCAACACAGCGCAACACTGGCATTTCTTTGAGGCCCTCTGCGCTGTTGCGCCGTTTCGAGGCGCAGAAACCATTCGGGCTCTCGTGGTACCGGGAGCCGCGCCACACACCTCCAGAAAAGTCATCGACGATTATACTCAGTTTGTGAAACAACTGGGTTTATCTGGGTTACTCTGGGGCAAAATTGGATCATCGGACGGGCGGCCTACTATAAACAGCGGACCGCTCAACAAACTGGAGCCAACGGTTGCAGGGCAGCTTGTGGAGCAGCTGGGAGCGCGCCCTGACAGTCTCCTCCTGGTGGCGGCTGGCTCGCGACCCGTCGTTCTCGGCTCCTTGGGTCGACTTCGTGTCAAAATTGCCAAGGAAAGAGGATTCGTGGATGAAACAGATTATCGATTTTGCTGGGTAGTCGGCTTTCCGCTCTTCGCCTGGGACGATGAGTACAATCGACTGACTAGCGTGCATCATCCATTCACCTCGCCGCGGGAAGACCAGCGTGATCTGCTGTTGACGCTCGTTCAACGTATACGAGAAAAACCCGATTCATTGTCCAAAGACGCTACCCTGACGCAGGAACTTTTGAAGCTTCGAGCGGAGGCCTATGATCTGGTATGCAACGGGACGGAAATCGGAGGAGGCAGCATCCGCATTTATGATCCGGCGATTCAAAGCGCTGTTCTGAGCGTGTTAGCGATCAGCGATGAGGAGCAGCAGGCCAAGTTTGGGTTCTTGTTGCAGGCGCTCCGGTACGGAGCACCACCGCACGGTGGCTTCGCTTTCGGACTCGATCGATGTATTCTCATGACGTGCGCTCAGGCGAAGAGTTTGCGCGATGTGATTGCCTTTCCGAAAACGACGAGCGCCAGCGAATTGATGACCGCGGCACCGAGCGACGTCGACGAGAGACAGTTAGCGGACCTTGGCATATCACGGGTTGCGGCACATGAAGAACGAATCGACCAGATCGACGCGCCCAAGGTGCCGCAGGATTCGCAGGAGACGATGCCAGTCTAGCGTCAATGGAACCAGTGGCTGATTATCCCTCTACGAGCCTATAGGCCCGGTTTTATGTGAAACCACGCGTCAGAACGCTCAGTGCCTATGGAACAGCTGCTCAGCTACATCCAAGCGAACTCTTGGTGCCGTTCAGATCCCCGTTGCTGTCGAGGTTGCGCATGCGGAGCTTGCAGGCCGTTCCAGCTTGTCCTGCGGCGATACATTCCATCGTATGGTTGCATGGAGTGGTCAACAGGCGACCCTGGTCCCGCGAGCATGCATACTGGCGTCAAGAAACTCGATTCATGTTCGAAATCGAATCCTTTCCGCTAGAATGCCGAGCAAGCGAATCCAAGCCCCGTCATTTGCGGATGAAGCGGGATAACGCCAGGTAGAGCACCGCTTAATGCGTTCCGCCCGCCGCAACGCCGGTCGATGCGTGCATGCGCGTACACGCATCGGACACGTATGCTCGATTGCAAGCGTGCGTGCGAAATGCGCGGGAAACCCGAGCACGCTTCTTGAGTTCAATGCCGGAGGATTTCGTTGTATAGGTGCCAGGAAGTAGAAGCTCATGATTCTTAACATGGGGCGGAGGTCGTCTCGCAGCTCCTCGAACGTTCGTATCCGATCACGCTTGGGAATGGTGTTTGCGCTGGTGTAAACAGAGTGTTTGGTTTCGATGTGTGGCGCCATGTCGCCGTCAATACCGTGATCAAATCTTTACAAAACTTGATCAACACGAGCGCAGGAACGCGAACTGATCGCCCAGGGCCATGATGAACACGGCATCGACAGGGGCATGTTCCAGTACAGTGTATGGTCAAGGCAGGAGACCTCGAATCTCTGTTGCCGTTCCAGACGACTGCCTCCGAAGGGCAAAGCGTGACCATCGCTCGTGCGAGCTGCAGTTGCTCGGTTGTTGTGCATGAAAAATGAGGTATAGGCGCAGCTGCAGTCGCGCCGATACCTTGGAGCAACGCACGTCAAGTCCACCGAATCTGCGAATGCGGCGCCTTCTCACTTCTGAAACTGTAAAAGTTCTGTTCCGTACGAAACGCCAATCGAAACGGATGAAACACGGCGTCTCACATTGATAGGTCCTGTGCGTCGGATGCATCGATGCTGATGAACGGTTCCGTATCGTGTGGCCGACGTCCGTCGGTCCACCCATCCACTGCGCCCGCGAGATGCCACCGCCAGTTCGCATGCATGTCAGCGTCCAGCACAACACGATAACGCCCCGTGCATCTATGTATCTTTTCCAGTTCCCAAGAAACAGTCACGGTATTCCGTAAAGCTAAGTTTATCGGGAACCGGGCACGCCATTGAAGCCGAGGCCGCGGGCATGCTCATCCAAATCGCTGAGATCATTCGTTCAACACAACCAGTTTCCGCGGGGCATATTGCAAATCGAGCAGTATTCAAAGGTTTTGCATACGAAGAACCACGGATCGATCGGTGTGCTCGGTTGAGTGATCATTTCGTCAAGACGCAGCATTCGATAGCGTGGTCCAGGTTTCTGCGCTGTCGCACGCGTTCGTGTTACGGTTCCCGAGGGATCTCTTGGACAGATGGCCATTCGTGTGCGGGGCCGATGCCCGTCTCCCGCGAACACCACAAGAGACGTCGCGTCTTCGTACAGGCCAGTGAAGCGGTCGTTCTTTGCGGTACCGAGCCCTAACAGTCTCCGCCGCGTAAATCGCCGCCCCGACTGGAATGTGCCGCTTTCACTCTATATTGCACGTGAATGCCTCTGACACCACCGCAAGGCTGGAACGAACATGGAATATTGTTTGAAACGCAAGTCGCGAAACACGGAAATCTCATTCAGTAATCTTTGCAGTCTTGAAAGAAACTCTAAACTTTGCCACTAACGCTTCATCATAAAGGTTCATCCATTCGGTCCATACATTCTGAGCATATCAACTGTCGTATTGGACAATGCTACCATCATCATCAGCAGAAGCAGCAGCAGCAGCAGCAGCTGGTTACCATCTCTCGCAGGAACTCGTCAAGTAAGACGCCTCTGCTCCGTAGCCCGATCACGCTGCCGCGTTTTCGAGCGCCTCTACGTAATCCTTTTTAAGTCGCATTCCGGTTGTATCAATACCCCGTTTCTCGGCCTCTGCCTTGAGATCCTTCAGCGTCAACGAATTCCAGTCGCTGTGCGCATAGTCAGAAGGCGCCTCACGACGCTCCGAGCCTCGCCCTTCGTTTCCATGCCGAGAGCGCTTGTACGAGCCGTTCACTTGAGCGCGCCCGTCATGGTCTTCGTCTGCACCGTAAGAGCTGCCTGGACTATCTCGCTGATAACCATCATCGCCGTCATCATCACTGTTACCATCGCCATGCGAAGCATCAGAACCTCCGTCGTGGTGTCCCGAGTCATATGCATCGCCCGCGAGACGTCGTTTTTGCCCTACAGACGAGCCCGCGTTGTCGTCATCGTAATCTCCGTAGCCTTCGTCATGCGAATGCTCACTGTAGTGCTCGTCTTCTTCAACGCCCTCGGAATGGAACGGTCGCTCCCTACGATTCTCGTACGTCTGTTGCTCTTCATTTAGCTCATTGCCAAAGTCGTAACGATCGTCTTCGCGCCCTCTGCGGTTTCCAAAGCCTGCGCCACCCTCGGACACGTTTTGCGCTCTGTCAGAATCCCTGTCACGGCTGTACGGCTCTTGATAATGACCAGAGCCCCAATCGCGACGATCAGGCCTCGAGTTCTCACGGCGTCCTCTGCTGCCATACGCGTTTCCATCGGGCCCCGCAGCAGATGTTGTTGGGCAAAAGCGCGCAAGGTGGCCGCTCTCACCGCACTTGAAGCAGGAGCGCGTCTCCGCGCCGCGCCCAGTACTTGGATACCCGCGCGGGCCAGAGCTGCCAGGCCCGCGATCTCCCATGTTGCCGCGAACACCCCTCTCAGAGGGGCACTCACGCGACGTATGTCCAACGCCGCCACAGTTGTAGCAAACGCGAGCGCCACCGCTGCCGGCCCGACCGGGCCCGCCCTCTAGTGGACGCCTGCCTTCGGAGCCGTACCGAGCGGCTCCGCGGCCTGCACCGCCACCACCCAAACGCTCTTTCTCCTGACGTACAGGGCAGTCTCGCACGCGATGGTCCATAGATCCGCACTCGAAGCAGCCACCCGATGCGCCAGCGCCAGATGACGCCTCACCAGCGCGTTGCTCCGTCGAGGCATATCCCTTGCGAGAGCGTCTGCTCCATTCTACACGAAGCTGTAAACCGTTTAAATTTGAAAGCGGTCCACCGCTATTTATTTGGTTAAAAGCCTCCTCCGCGTCTTGCGGGCTTTCATAGTCGATGAACGCGTACGTCGGAAAGAGGTTGATCCGACAAACACCGAACGAGCCAAACAGCTGGTTGAGGCTTTCTTCTGTAACATCGCGGTTTAGGCCGCCAACAAAAAGCGAGTTTGAGCTCATTGCACGTATCAGAACTCCCTCCTATACAGAGAAAGATTATCGAGCGAATCCGCTTCGATGAGGTGCCGGTGTCCCGTAGACGCGGGTATCCTACGGATGATTAGCGTCGCAACGTGGTGCGCTGCAGCTGCGCCTGCGCTGGAATTGCGCCGCCGCCGCCGCCGCCGCCGCCGCCGCCGTCAGTGATCGTGAAGAATCTCCACACGCGCGCCAGCGATGGCATGCTCTAGATTGCCGCTGCGTTTGTGTGTGACGTGCTTTGCCTATCTGCCTGGGTCGTCATCGGGTACAGCGTAGGTTTGCGCAGGAGCTGCTGCGCGATGATTCCAGTCTCTTTTCTGTGCGCTATCGAACGTTACAAGTCAGTATAGATCGTAAAAGATCTTCTCTGGAAACAAGGCGAACCGTGTAGGTCCCTGCAGAGGGCGTATCTGCCGACTCCGCTGACACAAATAAAGCTGAAAAAATGCGTGCAACTCACGCATGGCCGCTCAGGGGGCGCTCCAGTGACGTTGTGAGCGTCCGACCTCACAGCAAGGAGGAATGCATTGCTTTCATCTCGCAGGCGATGACGGTTATCCACGGATCCAGAGCGCTGTCAATGCTTTCAGTCTTCTGAGAGACGCAAATGGAACGCTCAGCTACTCGCTCAGTTCCTAGCAGTCGATCTTTCGGAATTTTTTTATAAATTTGGAGCCTCTACATGCCAACTGAAGCAATGAGTGCATAGGGATGCACGTGTCGAGTTCGGATGCTTGGTCGTCCGCTCGGAACCGTTCGTTCGACGCGTGCCCGATGGAATTCTGTACGTCATCCGCATCGAGGCGATTTTCGACGTCCTCGAACAAGATTTCATACGGTGACCAATACCAGTATCCGATTCACACGTACAAGCCTTCGCGTTACTCCTTTCCTCGCGTCTCGCACGCTCAAATAACGCATTCTTCAAGTTACCCATGTTTGTAATTCACTGTAACTCGCGGGCGCAGCAATTCGAGCCCCTGGATTGGCGGGGCAAATAAAATTGACGTCGTCTCTTGACGAGATGTTCACAAACCCATGCCGCAACCACACTTAATTTGGCAAGTCAAACAATCAACGCCATTTGGAAGACAAATCGTTCCCTGTTTCAAGGCATCGACAAAGCAGCACCCGACAGCAGCATGATGCGCCTCGCAGGTATGCTTCCAGTGGCTTCTGTGTCATCCGTTTGTGTGCAGAAAGGTCTTGGACTCCGCCTTGTGTAATCGCAGCGTTCGCTTCCGTTGGAGAGTTCGTCATCGCTTTGCAAGCAAAGAGAGTAAAGGTGGATCGAATCTTCTCTACTTTTTCTGGAGCCTGGACTTTCTTTCCGGGTCCTTGTTTCGTCATGGACAAGATCGGTTTCCTCAAGCCCTTTATCGAGTGGAACAGCATGCACTTCCGCATGCTGCGGACAGAATACTCGCCGAAGATATCGCCCTGAGAAAGCGCGTGGTCACACACGAAACAGAGCCTGGTACGAAACGGTGCAAGGCATCCACACGAACCTTCTGTGCCAGTGAAGGGTATGTACCGAGGGATGAAGCAATGGTTTACGCGCTGCAAGGCGACCCTTGAGGAAGGAGGCTAGGGACATGGTGTATTGCATATATGAAAACACCGGACCACAGCCAAGCGTCAGCGCTGCACAGTGCGCGCCGAGTCCATGCTCAAAGCAGATGCAAAAGGCAAGCGAAGTGTAGATCGCAACTTCCGCATGTGCATCAGACGCGTAGGCAAGATCTGGAACCCTCGAAATCGGGACTTTAACGCTCCAATCAACATCATTAGACTGCTAGCAACGGTACTGGGGGGAAAGGAGAAACCGGCTTCCGCAGACAAAGCCGGCCTTGAGAGGGGGAACAGGAAGCGGTCGCAAAACGTTCCCACAAAGCACGTTGTTGATAACCCCGCAAAAGGAACAAAAACGTTAGCACGCACGCCTGGTTTAGT
>Ga0123519_10012214_pt1 | contig 12538 bp, 8 predicted proteins | sample YelNatPaOPRAMG02_FD_87396 | JGI IMG/M metagenome (GOLD analysis project Ga0123519, IMG submission 87396) | Hot spring microbial communities from Yellowstone National Park - Yellowstone National Park OP-RAMG-02 (version 2) | ecosystem: Environmental > Aquatic > Thermal springs > Hot (42-90C) ...
ACAACTTTTGCCTGTTCCATAGTAAAAACAGAGGTCGATCTGGAAGTGACTCTTTATGTTGTCTTACTTCAAGTTACTTCCAGTTATATATAACTACATATATTATAACCTATTAGGGGGTGAAAATGAGTAAGGTCTTAAAGCAAAAATATGAAAGGAGGAAGTAGTAAAAATGAAAAAATGTACTATAGTAGTGTTATGTCTGTTATTGACATGTTTAGTTTTTGCTCAAGCAAAAAAACAAACAAAAGAAGAATCTGAAAAGTCAACAAGTGTTCTTTTTTCAGAAAGTTTTGATAACATTGCTTCCTGGAAAATATACAAAGCTGAAGGATGCGATGCAAGGAGTTCAAAATCACAAGGTAAAGATGGTTCTGGATTAAAAATTGACTATGACCTTAAAAATAAAGATTGGGTTGCAGTAGAGAGAGAAATAAAACCTGCAAAAAAGTTTCCTGAAAGTTTTGTAATAAAGTATAGTTTAAAAGCAACAGGTGAAGAAAATTATCTTGAAACAAAACTTGTTGACAAAGACGGTTCTGTCTATGGATACAAATTTTTGTTACCTACAGATAATAAATGGCAAAATGTAGAAATTACAAGTGAACAAGATCTTTCATACTGGTGGGGCGGGAATGAAAATCTTGATGAAGTAGCAAGGATAGGGTTTGCAATAAGTAAAAATGTTGGTGGTAAAGGTGTTGTTGAAATAGATAATATTGAGATTGTAGAAGTACCAAAACAATCACAAACAATAAAAAAATCATCGCCTGATGTACTTGACGATTTTGAGGATAGAAAAGGTTGGCAAATATTTACAGCAGAAGGTGCAAAGTTAAATTTAAAAATTGTCCCCGGTAAAGATGGTAATGCTCTACAAGCACAGTATGACTTGGCAGATGGGGAAGGTAAATGGGTAGCATGGGAGAAAAAGTTTCCATTAGATTTTTCAAAAAATAAAACATTAAAATTCTGGGTGAAAGCAGAAGGCGAAAACAATCGTCTTGAATTTAAAGTTATTGACAAAGATGGCAGTGTTTTTGGGCAAAAATATGAAGATCTTGAAAACAAATGGCAAGAAATAACAATTTCTGTTGACCAACTTGAATACTGGTGGGGTGGTGATGAAGAGTTAGCCGAACCTCAAAAAATAGGTTTTGCGGTAAGCAGTATCGACGGTGGCAAAGGTTCTATCTATCTTGACAAATTACAACTTATGAAATAGTGCTATACTGGGAAATTTGACGCATGTTTTTCTCCTTTTGAATGCCTCAACTTGTTGAGGTACGAGGGAATTTTCTTAGATAAAAACAGTTTAAAGCGTTTACTACAATGAAAGTACTATCACATCTTACTGGTATTGTTTTTTTTCTATCTTACTTAGTTTTTATGCCTCATTGCTATGCTATTGAAAATAATATGGTTGAATATCTAAAACTTATTCAAGACACTTCTTCTTCAGAAAGAAAATTATTACCTTCAATGGAAGACAACTATGCGCATACTTTTAACAATGCAGTTGCTGCTATGGCTTTTATACTTGAGAATGAGAAAGAGCGTGCCGAAAGAATCTTAGATTTTTACTCTGAAGCAACAGTTGTAGATAACGACGAAATTACATTACAAAATTTTTTCTATAAAGGAGATCCGCGGGGATTCTATCAACAAGTTATATTAAACGATGTTGTTGTTTCAACAGAGCCATATAAAATAGTAAAAAAATATCATAGAATAGTAGGAACTTATGGCGGTGATAGATGGATTGGCGATATGGCATGGCTTTTAATTGCGTATAAGTTTTACGAAAAACAATATAGATCAGATAAATATGAAAAAATAACTAATATGTTGAAAAATTTGTTAGTTTCATACTACAAACCTGCAAAAGTTGGTGGATACATTCAACATGGATGGCGACAAGATGATAAAAAACTTCATGAGAACTATGGCCATGAAGAAGGCAATATTGATTGCTATGCTGCATTGAAACTTTGCGGTGAGAAGAAAATTGCAAAAAATATTAAAAAATGGTTAGATAATAGGTTGAAAAAGAAAAAGGGTTTACCATTGGATTTATACACCTGGCGGGTGCTCGCTTTTGGTAAAAAATATAGTGACTTGCTAGATTTGGTAGAAAACGATACAAGATATAAAAAAACAGTAAAATTTAATGAGCAAGAAGCAGTTGGTTTCTTTAGTGCTCCAACCGAAGTTAACAACATCTGGATTGACGGATTGGGACATATTTCCTGTGCATACTATTCTGTTGGAAATTACCAAAAAGGAGATTTTTATAAACAACAGATGGAGAAACTTTTTATAGAAAAAGAAAAAAATGGTGTTAAAGTAAAAACTTTGCCTTATACTGCAAACAAAGATGGCGGGTATGAATGGGTTGATACAAACAAAGGATTTACTTCAGCAGTATGCTGGTACATTTTTGCAAAACATAAGTTTAATCCATTCACATTAAAAAGTGCTAGACGATGAAAGGAGATAAGTAAACGGTGAATAAAAGATTATTAATAGTTATGGTGATATTATTTTTGTGCAATTTACTATTTTCTTTTAGTGATAGAAAAATAAAAAAATATACTGATACTCTCCCAAAAGAACAACAGGCTGATGTTCTTATTGAATATATATATGATTTCCCAAAAAAAGAAAATATAACACATGAATGGCCGAAAGATGACAGAGAATTTCTTCTACTTATTGCATCTGATACATTTAAATATTTTTTGAATATTGTTGATAAGAACACGCATCTTCCATTAGATAATATTCAAATTTCGCCAAAAAAGTTTGTCGGAGATTATACTAACATAACAAATGTTGGGTTATATTTGATGTGTATTGTTTCAGGTTATGATTTAGGATTGATATCAAAAGAAGAAGCAGTTAAACGAATTGAAAATACAATAAATATAATTGAAACAAGAGAGATGTATAACGGGTTTCATTATAATTATTATGATACAACAACAATGGAGAGGACATCACATTTTGTATCATTTGTAGATAGCGGTTGGTATATCTGGGGACTTGTTGTTGTGAAAGAGACATTTCCAGAGTTTGCACCGCAAGTTGACAAAATTCTTAAAAGGAGCAATTTCAAATTTTTCTATGATGAAAAAGAAGGATTGATGTTCCACGGATACGATGTCAAACAAAAAAAATATTCTGATTATCATTATGGTATGTTAAACACGGAAGCAAGAGCAATCTCTTTGTTGGCCATTGCTAAAGGTGATGTTTCTGTCAAACATTGGTTTAAAATTTATCGCACATTACCTAAAGATTGGGCCTGGCAGAAGCAAAAACCTAAAGGAGAAACAAAAGCATATTACATTGGTAATATTTTTCGTAGAGAAACAGTTGTTTCTGAAAAGAATATTTTTTTGAAATTGAAACTTTTCAAATTTGAAAAAATGAAAGTTTTTGAAGGTTATTACGAATATGCTCACCTTAAAATAGTCCCTTCCTGGGGAGGAAGTATTTTTGAAGCACTTATGCCACTTTTAATAATTGATGAACAAAACTGGGCCAAAGAAAGTTTTGCTATAAACAATAAGAATTGCGTTTTAGCACATATAAAATATGCGGAAGAAAAAGGTTATCCTTTATGGGGAATGTCACCATGTGGGACTGTTGACGGATACGGTGAATTTGGTGTCCCATATATTGGTTCAAAAGGGTATGGCGATGGCGTAATAACTCCACATGCAAGTTTTTTAGCTCTTTTGGTTTCACCTGAAGAAGCAATTAGAAATTTGAGAAAGATATTAGAATTATACCCTGAAATCTATGGTGAATATGGATTTTACGACTCGATAAATTTGTCCAGTGGTGAACTTACAAAAAAATACTTACTACTTAACCAGGCAATGTCATTTATTGCACTAAACAATTATCTTAACAACAATATAATACCTAAGAGAATTGAAAAAAGCGAATTTGGCAAAAAGATTAAATGTCTATTAAAGGCAGAGAAATTTTATTGAGGGGGTGTTTTTATGACATGTAAACCAAGGAGTAAAACAGACAGAAGAAAAGGCGAAAGACGCTACATTGGAGGTGAAAACCCGCTTGGGTTTGAAAGACGCTCCGGCGATAGGCGTCTTGGAGAAAGAAGAAAGAAAAAGAAACTTATATAATAATTTTTCACATTGTTATAATTCAACCAAACGACAAAGTGACATAGAAAAAATGAAATTTTCGTATCATATCTTGAGGTATTTTTGTCACTAATCCTTACTTTCTTATCCCCGGCTACAGTAAGAGTCATTTTTTTGACATATACAGAATAATTGACAATTTGGTTTACTTCAAGAAATCGGAAATCACAGTGGAATTTAGGCTCACGCATTAAAAGGAGGCAGGATGAAAAAATATATTATCATTGGAATATGTTTTGTAATTCAAATTCTATGTTTTTCAAGCGCTTTTTCAAAAGATACAAAAAAAATACTTACAGTTTGGGCAATGGGTGCTGAAGGAAGAAAAATAGGAGAAATGGCAAAACTTTTTGAAAAAGAAAATCCAGATGTAAAAGTGATTACTCAAGCAATTCCCTGGGGTGCAGCACATGAAAAACTAATGACCGCAGTTGTTGGAGGAATTCCTCCTGATATTTGTCAACTTGGAACAACCTGGATGGCTGAATTTCATGCTATGAATGCACTTGCTCAACTTGATGACTATATAAAAATTTCAAAAGTAATATCACCTGAAAAATTCTTTAAAGGTTCCTGGAATACAAATGTTATAGACGGAAGTGTGTGGGGAATACCGTGGTATGTTGACACAAGGGTTTTGTTCTATCGTAAAGACCTGTTAAGAGAAATAGGTTATGAGCATCCTCCAAGGACCTGGAGTGAACTTTTAGATATTGGTAGAAAATTGAGAAAAGACATTGATGGCGATGGAAAAATTGACAAATGGGGGATAAGTTTAGCTGCAGGAGGTGGCGGTGTCTGGACTGATTTAGGATTTTTTGTCTGGCAAAATGGTGCTGATTTTCTTACCCCGGATAACAAATTTGCTTCTGTTACAACAGAAGAATTTCGTGAGGCCTTTAAGTTTTATGTGAATATATTTAGAGAAAAAATTGCTCCTGTTGAAGCAAGTGTAGATGTTGATCTGTTTCATGCATTTAGTTCTGGTTATTATCCAATGTTTATTTCAGGCCCATGGATGATAGACCTTGTGAACAAAGAATGCCCTGACATAAAGGGTAAATGGGATGTAAGTGTTTTGTGGAAGAAGAAAAAGAATACATCTTTTGTCGGCGGATGTAATCTTGTAATTTTTGAAAAGTCAAAAAATAAAGAATTAGCATGGAAATTTATTGAATTTATGAGTAGGCCAGAAAATCAAGTTGAGTGGTACAAATTGACGACAGACCTTCCATCTGTTCGTGATGCATGGAAAGATAAATTTTTTGATGATAAGCCAATGGTAAAAGTTTTTGGAAAACAGTTAGAAGACACTGCAAGTCCACCAAATATTCCTGAATGGGAACAGATAGCCAATATTTTTGGACAAAAAGTTGAACTTATTACCTGGGGTGGCCAGGATGAAGACAAGATTCTTAAAGAAATAGAATGCCAGATTAATAAAATTCTTGAAAGTAAAAGGAGAAAACATTCTGGAGCAACATTGGTGTTTTTGATTTTCTTTAGTGTAATTTTGGTTCTTTTTGTTCTTTTCTTAGTATTTGGTAAAAGATCTGAATTTAAAAGGGTAAGTTATACACCTTATGTTTTTATTTTTCCTGCAATCTGTGTACTTTGTGTATTTTTGTTTATCCCAATTGTTGCTTCTTTTTTATTGAGTTTAACAAACTGTGACATTTATACTATAACTGACTGGAAAAGAATTTTATTTGTTGGTTTAGAAAACTATATATCTCTTTTTAAGGATGAAGTGTTCTGGAAGTCATTAAAGAACACATTTATTTTTGTTGGTGTAGGTGTGCCTCTTTCAATAACTGTTTCACTTTTTATGGCAGTCATTCTAAATGAAAATTTTATAAGATTCAGGTCTTTTTTTCGAGCAGGATATTTTGTTCCCGTTATAACTACAATTGTTGCGGTAGCAGTTATATGGAAATGGCTTTACAATCCTGATTATGGTCTTATAAACTGGTTTATAGGACTATTTGGTATTCCACCTCAGGACTGGTTAAGAAGCACAAAACTTGCATTGCCTTCACTTATAATTATGGCTGTCTGGAAAAATTTTGGTTATAACATGGTAATTTTTCTTGCTGGTTTGCAGGCAATTCCTTCTTCTTTATATGAAGCAGCGTGGGTAGATGGAGCGGACAAATGGCAAAGTTTTCTTCATATAACTTTGCCAGGTTTAAGACCAACTACATTTTTTGTTACAGTCACGACTTTCATTGGCTACTTTCAGTTTTTTGCTGAACCTTATGTAATGACTCAGGGTGGACCAATGAATAGCACAATTTCTATGGTTTTATATATGTACTATCAGGGTTTTAAATTTTTCCGTATGGGGTATGCATCAGCAATTGCTTATGTTTTGTTTGGTATAATATTTATTTTTACAGTGTTGCAATTAAGACTTCAAAAAGAAAGTCAATAACGAAGGAGGACATGAAATTATGCACAAAACAGAACAGAAATTTAACAGATTGCTTGTTCATTTATTTTTAATAGGCGGTTTAATAATAACCCTTGCTCCATTCTTATGGATGATTTCAACATCTTTTAAGTCAACAGAGGCAATTTTTACAAGGACACCAAATTTGATCCCTGAAAAACCAACTCTTGAGAACTATCAGCGACTTTTTGGTATAGAACCTCCAGAGATAAGAGAAAAAAAGGGAACAATAGGACTTAGTTTTGGAGTTCATTCAAAAAATAGTATAATAGTTGCAATTTCTATTACTGTAGTAAGTTTGTTCATAAATTCCCTTGCTGCTTTTGCTTTTGCAAAATATAATTTTCCTGGTAAAGAAAAAATATTTGCATTGTTATTAGCAACCCTTATGATACCCAGTCAGATGACGATGATGCCCGTATTTTTACTTTTGAGGTCACTTGGACTGCTTAATTCTTATTTGGGTCTTATAATTCCTGCTTCTGCAAGCGCTTTTGGTATTTTTTTAATAAGACAGTTTATGCTAACTATTCCGAATGATTTAATAGAATCAGCAAGAATTGACGGTTGTTCTGATTTTAGAATTTACTGGAATATTGTTTTACCACTTTGCAAACCAGTTCTTGCATCTTTAGGTGTTTTTACATTTATGGGTGCGTGGAATGACTTTCTCTGGCCATTGATTATTATGACAAAGGAATCAATGTATACTTTGCCTGTTGCACTTGCAAATTTAAGCGGTGAATATGTGACTGAATATGGACTACTGATGGCCGGGTCACTTGTTGTTGTTGCTCCTATAATTATAATTTTCTTGTTTGCACAAAAGTTTGTAATAGAAAGTTTTGCCCATACAGGGTTGAAAGGTTAATACTAATTAGATTGTAGGATTTAAGTTATGTCTGAAATTAGAAATGGTATGTTTATTCTGAAAGGCGAACCATTTTTTATATATTCAGGTGAAATTCATTACTTTCGTATTCCAAAGAACAAATGGCGCATTCATTTGTCGAAAGCCAAAAAAGCGGGGCTAAACACAATTTCTTCTTACATTCCTTGGTGTATTCATGAAAAAATAGAAGGAGAATTTGACTTTAGTGATTTGTTGGCATTTTTAAAATTACTAAAAGAGATGAACCTCTACTTTATAGCAAGAATTGGACCTATTTCTAATGCAGAGATGACATTTGAAGGTCTTCCGGATTGGTTATTGAAGAATTACCCTGAGGTCTATGTAAAAGGCAAAGAGCTAATTACTTTGCCTCATGCAACTTTAGTTTCTTATAACAATTCTACTTTTTTAAAATTTGTTGAAAGATGGTACTCAAAACTTATTCCAATAATAGATGAATATCAAGTTCATAAGAACGGAATGATAATTCTTGTCCAACTTTGTAACGAGATTGGGATGATACACTGGTTAAACAGATCTGCTGACTACAGTGAACAGACAGAAAAGATGTATAGAGATTTTCTTCAAGAAAAATATGGTTCTATAGAGGAACTAAATTCTTTTTACAAAACTAATTACAAAAATTTTGATGAAATAAAGCAACCAAATAACGAAGTTGAAAAAGATAAATTTCTATTATATCGTGACTGGATTTATTTTTACTGTGATTATTATGCTAAATATTATGAAAAACTCTTTAAGTTTGCAAAAAAATATGGAGTTAATGTTCCTGTGATTGCAAATATTCCGCAGTTTTATGATTTTGATGTAAGAGGTAGAGGTGTCTATAGCCCAATGACTACTTTGATGTTCAGAGATTTTTCAAAATATGTCCCTGATGTAATATTTGGTGGAGCATATCAAATGAGACGACTTGATTATGAAAATTTTCATGATGTTTATATTACAACAGAAGTTGTCAAAATGATAACTTCACCTGGTGTGCCTGATATTTGTTGTGAATTGCAGTTTGGTAAATTAAGTGATAGACCTAAGATATATCCTTCAGATGTTGAACTCAATTTAGTAACTTCTACTGCTTCAGGATTACAGGGACTAAATGGGTATATGTTTTCTGGAGGTAAAAATACAGAAGGCACAGGTGGTATGGGTACATATCATGAATGGCAAGCGCCTGTTAGTTCGGATGGTAAAGAAAGACCACATTTTGTTTCAGTTCAGAAATTTGGCAGGTTTGTAAAGATTTTTGGTGATAAACTTGTTCAGACAAAAAAACATAATGATACTACAATTGGATTTTATCCACCATATTATGCAACTGAATTGTTAGAAGGAGATTTTATAAAAAATCTGGAAGAAAAAAGGACACTTTTGTTTTTCGACGGTATTGCACGTCTTATTGAACTTGCAGGTTTTTCATATAACATTATTGACTTGGAAAGAATATCTTTAGAAAATTTGAAAAAGATAAAAACATTATGGGTTTTTTCACTTGAGTTTATGGATTTAGAAATACAGAAAAAATTGTTAGAATACATAAAATCGGGCGGGAATTTATTCTTAGGGCCAAAAGTTCCTTATAAAAATCTGATGTTTGACGACGAAAAATTTTTGCTGGATTCATTGAAAATAAAATTAGAAAGTGAGATAGATGGCAAATTAGTTTATTCTGATAGTAATGAGGAAATCTTTGTTTATGACAAAATTCAAACTTTTTCTGGACTTAATAGAGAAGAAATTTTGTTTAAAACAAAAGATGGAATCCCATGCGGGTTTATAAAAAATTTAGGTGAAGGTAAAATTTTTGTGTTTGGTTCTGGTTTAAACCATACTTTTGATTATCATATAGACATTGTAAAAAAAATTGCTGAAAAATTAGGTGTCAAACCTTCTATAATAATAGAACCATTTGCTGAAGTTGATGCTCTCTTAAGAAAGAATAATGAATTTGGTTTTTTATTTTTAATAAACTATCAAGAGTTAGACAAATTTATTAAATTAAAACTTGTGTTGCCTGGTGAAAAAAAATTTATCAAAATTCCTCATAACGGAACAATTTTTTTAAAACAGAGAAATTCGTTAATTTTGCCTCTGAATGTTCCGCTAAATGATAAAGTTCTATTGAGATATACTACTGCTGAAGTTATGAGTTATAAAACAAATAAAAAGAAAGATGTCGAATTGATATTACAAACGAATGAGTTGTCATACAATGAGTTAGAATTTTTTGTAAAAGAAAAGCCGAAGTATATAAAAATTAATGATAAAAAGTATAAATTTTCTTATGAAAATAAGATTGTAAAAATTGTTCTTCCTAAAACAAACAATGTTCAAAAAATAATGCTCACAGTTTGAAAGGGGGAATAAAAATTAAGTATGAAATTATCGCGTCATTATCTCAGGAAACTTTTCAAAACAAAATATGGATATTTTACTGAAGATGGTAAAGAATATGTTATAACTCGTCCTGATACCCCAAGGCCGTGGATAAATGTTATCTGTCCGAAAGAATATGGTATCATTATTTCACAATCTGGTTCAGGTTATTCATGGTATAAAAATGCTGCATTGTTTAGAATAACAAGATGGGAACAAGATCTTGTGAGAGACAACTGGGGGAAATATATTTATGCAAGAGACAATTCCTCAAAACAGATATGGTCTATTGCTTGGATGCCCGCATGTAAAAGACCAGATTCTTACGAATGTAGACATGGTATTGGCTATACAACAATTGCATCTTTGAATTATGGTGTGAAAAGCGAAATGACAGTATTTGTTCCACCTGAAGATTCTTTAGAAATATGGTTTATAAAACTTAAAAATGAAAATCCAATGCCACGTTCGCTGACTTTATTTTCTTATTTTGAATGGTTTCTTGGCAATATCGGTGAATTGCATAGGGAACTTTATAAACTTTTTATTGATACAGAGTACGATGAAGAAAAAGGTATAATATTTGCCCGAAAAAATGGTTATTTTAGCGAATATATAGGTTATCATACAGCAAGTATGAAGCCTGTCTCTTTTGATACTGACAAAGAAACATTCGCTGGAATGTATGCTGGAGTTGACGAACCACTAATCTTAAAACAGAAAAAATGTGTACAGCGGATTGGCAGAGGAAACGATGCAATAGCGTGTCTTCAAATAGATTTGAATTTTAACCCGTATGAAGAAAAGAAAATAGTATTTCTTCTTGGAGTTGAAACAGAAAAACAGAATGTTTACAAAACTATAAATAAATATAATTCGCCTGAGAAAGCGGAAAAATTTTTTGAAGAAACAAAAAAGTATTGGGAAAATCTAATCAGTAAAACAATTGTTGAAACAGAAGACGACGCTTTTAATATAATGACAAACATATGGCTAAAATATCAGTCGATATCTTGTCGTCTGAATGGAAGAACAGCATATTATCAATTAGCAGGTGGAATTGGTTTTCGCGACCAACTTCAGGACTCACAGATATTTTTACCACTTGAACCTGAAAGAACAAAAAAGCAGATTTTGCTTCACGCACAACATCAGTACAGAGACGGCACAGTACAACATTGGTGGCATCCAGTAACAGAGGAAGGGCCTAAAAGTAAACATAGTGACGATTTGTTATGGCTTGTTTATGTCACAATAAATTATATAAAAGAAACTGCCGATTTTGATATTCTGAAAGAAAAAGTGCCCTTTCTTGATGATAAAAAAACTTATTCTGTTTACGAACATTGCACTCGCGCAATAGATATGGTTCTTTCAAGGTTTAGTAAAAGAGGATTACCTTTGATAGGAGAAGGCGACTGGAACGATGGGCTTTCAAATCTTGGTAAAAATTGGAAAGGTGAAAGTATTTGGCTTGCAGAATTTTTGCACTGTATATTAAACGACTGGTGTGAATTGTTAAATAGAAAAGAAATCAAGAATAAATTTTCTAACATGAAATCTAAAATTAAAATCTATAATAAAAAAGCAAAAAAAATAAAAGATGCTGTAAACAAACTCGCATGGGATGGTTCATGGTATATTTGTGCTACTTCAGACAGTGGTGAAATTTTAGGTAATTCAAAATGTAAAGAATGCAAAATTTACTTGAATACTCAGACATGGGCAATTATAAGTGGAATTGCTTCGAATCAAAAGATCAAAAAAATTGTTTACAGCCTTGAGAAATATTTATACCGGGATTACGGACCAATACTTTTCTATCCAGCATTTAAACAACCAAATCAAAAAATTGGATACATCACAAATTATGCACCCGGGGCAAGAGAAAATGGTGGAGTTTACACTCACGCGGCAACTTGGGCTATTCTTGCTGAATGTAAATTAAAAAGAAGCGACAAGGCCTGGGAACTATATAAAAAAATATGTCCTATACACAGAGGAATGAAACCAGAAATATATCTCTGTGAGCCATATGTTACACCTGGCAATAGCGACGGACCTGATTCTCAGTATTATGGCAGAGGTGGATGGACTTGGTATACCGGTTCATCTGCATGGCTGTTTAAGGTTTCAACTGAATGGATACTTGGTATTCGACCCACCTATGAAGGACTAATTGTCGATCCATGCATTCCTTCACACTGGAGTAAATTTAGGATCAAACGATATTTCCGGAATTCAATTTATGAAATAGAAGTTTCTAAGAGCAATAAGAAGGAGATTATTGTTGATTCAGAGAAAATATCAGGAGATATAATTCCTGTATTCTCAGATGGAAAAATACATAAAGTGAAAGTTCTTATAAAATAAAAGTGTGGATTTGGTGTTTGAGTATTAACTGACCAAATTTTTTTTTGGTGATATATAATATTTTTCGCACATTTGTAATTAATGCTTGACAAATAAATAAAAAAGGCGTATCCTCTTACTTAGAAAAAATCAAAAAAGAAAGGAGGATACGCCAATGGTAAGTATAACAAAAAATAGAGAAAGAGTAAAGCCCCAGGAATTAAATTTTGATGAAGAGACGATATCTGAGCGTCTAACAAAGTTAGT
>Ga0123519_10012216_pt1 | contig 12537 bp, 11 predicted proteins | sample YelNatPaOPRAMG02_FD_87396 | JGI IMG/M metagenome (GOLD analysis project Ga0123519, IMG submission 87396) | Hot spring microbial communities from Yellowstone National Park - Yellowstone National Park OP-RAMG-02 (version 2) | ecosystem: Environmental > Aquatic > Thermal springs > Hot (42-90C) ...
CCATCCATAGCCTTTGTCTGTATTATCATTTTCATCTCTTAATGTAAATTCAACCAAATAAGAACCGCCCTGCCAATTTCCAACTGGTGCTGGAATTGAAAGGTTAGCAATGCCGTTTGTGTCTGTCGTAACCGTCGGAAGGGAAGGTATTTTATTTGTTACATCTTCCATATTTTCAATATTTATTACCTTAGAAACCGTTATTGATACAACCGAAGAAATGTTACTGGATCTATCATAGAAACAATCATATATACCATAACCTGTATAGTTTCCGCCCGTTGATGTGTTTTTGGTTATATCCTCTATGAACCCGAGGTCGCGTGCATCGCTCACTTTCATGCTTATGTTTGCTGACTCAGATGAACTTATGAACCATCTATAATTTGAAAGTTGGGCGCAAACAGAATATATTCTTACTAAGAACCATGTTTCTGAATCATAATTGTTATTTGCTTTAATTTTTATATAATACCATCCACCGTTTGGGGGCGCTGCGAACTCTACTAATCCCGCTACAACTCCCTTATAAGAAACAAAGGATGTGTTGAACGTGAGACCCGACTTTATACTTGTGCCATCCTGAGTTGCAACATCTACAACAGAGACATTTGTTATATTCATGTATCCGGTTTTGCTCGTGATGGTTGTCAATATTCTAACTACCTGCTTGTTTCCGATGAACACGTTCTTAGGGTTGTAGTTTTGGTCCACGGGCACAGATTCTGCAATAAACTTCCCGACTGTAAATGGTACAACAGTTTCGCTGTTATTCAACCTTACCCGAAGATAATAATATCCTTCGTTTAGGCTCGTGTTAAAATCAAATCTATAAGAGTTATCAGGATACTTTGAGGTTGTGTTTGGAATAGACGCAATAGGATTGAGATTCTGGTTAAGCACAGTAAAGCTCCATGCGCCGCTGATCGTGCTAGTTATAATTTCGCCTGTTGTGATATTGTAAACCTTTACAGACGCATTTACCAATTCATTTTGGAAAAATGTTGATGTCTCGTCTGTGCCTCTGTAAAGCGTCACTTTCAATTCATAGTCTTCAACGCTGAACGTGAATGAAGAACTTTTTGAATTTGAAAGCGCAGATGCTTCAACAGTATATTTACCTTTTGCGTCAGCAACATAAGATGTATTTATCATCGACCCGCTGTATAAAAGTTGGGAAGATAGCGATGTGCCGTTTGGATAAGTGAAATTTATTTTTATTGTTTCTTGTCCTGCATATGCGGTTTTGTTCGCATCAAGTAGACTTATAAATACATAGACTCTGTCGCCGGGTCCGAATTTGAATTTAGGATTTTTATTCTCATCGCCCGGGAACGCTACGATATCAAAGATACTTGCCTCTATGGTCTTTGATGCTACGCCATCGTTTACAACAATTATATACGTGCCCTGAGCACTTGGCAGAGTAAATGACGTTGAATAAGAGCCAGAGCTACCCGTTGTGCCGTTTGCAGACGAAATTGTAGAATAATTACTTGCGTATACAAGTTTAACAGAAATCGGCTCTCCGATTACAACGCTGCCTGTAGAATCCTCAGCGCGGACATTAACAGAGACAGTTTCTCCGGGCGAGTAAAACGCCTTATCAGTTGAGATGATAAATCTTGATGCGCGGGAAATTCTGATTAAACTATAACTTTGATAGGTCGTGTTGTTAAATGAAAAGTTTGCCTTAATATAATATTCGCCGCTCGAAGAAACCGACGCGGTTGAAATATTTTTTGTAAAATTAGCAGGAGATGTTATAGAAACGCTATCCGAGGCATAAACATTTTCCGAGGCGTCAATAAGGTAGATGTCGACGCTCCCGTTGATGTTTGTGTCTATATAACCTGTATAAACTATCGTCTCGTTGATTGTATACCCAAACTTATCCGTAAAACCATAGTATGAAAGCGCATTTACATTCATGGAAAGCAGAGAAAATAACACTATTCCAAAAAGAATATTTTTATTTATCAATTTGTTTATCATAGCACCACCCCTTCGCGATTTCTATTAAAAAAATATAGATTTGTTGATTTATAAAGTTTTAGACGCTCCTCCGGCTCGGCACTTTAGGCACACTTTCAAGCACCAAAAAGCCGCTGCGGCGCAAACGTTGCATAGTTAGCTATCAATAATAGAGATTATGGACAGAATTACGGCAAAGTTGTAATCGCTTCAATGCTTTGCGCTAATTTGTATCTTAACTTTGCCATTTTTCAACAATTCCGCTGGCAAATGAGCAAATAACTTTATCAATTATCGTTATCAAATAATCGCTGACGCGCTTTCAAAGCCCAAAAAACCGCGTGCGCCGACGTTGCAATAAATTAATTATCAATAATAATGGATTGATTTGCGATAATAAAATTCAAAGCGGCAATGATCTTGGACAACGCTGAAAAGCGAAAGATGGCAAGGTTAGATTAATTATATCGCTAGCAAAACCAACTTGAACGACCATTGGAACCGTGCAACATTATAACCCTCAGCAGTTTCGCAACTTCAATTCTGAATTATGTCAATCTGAATAATTAATTAACAGAAAAACAACACCTAAATGGTGGCCGGCACGCCATGATTTTCTCATTTTCTCTTATTTTTGAACATAAGAGATTTTATTGCAAGCGATAATGAAGTAAATTCTCATGAAAAAAATCTATGACTTTTGAGCTAATTGCGGATGTACTGACCCTATAAACATATTTATATTTCATTAATTCATTATTATTAGTGATGGATATGGCAAAGGAAATTTACGTAAAGAAGGCAAACGGGACGTTCGAACCCTTCGACGAGAGTAAAATCTTTAAGACGCTCGTGCGCTCGGGCGCATCCGAGGCGCTCGCAACGAGTGTTATAAAGCAGGTTAAGGAAAAGATTTATGACGGAATTCCAACAAAGGAAATCCTAAACATAGTTTTCTCACTTTTACAATCCCAGCCACACATCGCGGCGCGGTATAGTTTGAAATCAGCGATAATGTCGCTCGGGCCCGCGGGCTATACTTTTGAAAACTTTTTTGCTGAAATTTTAAATGAGTATGGTTATAAGACGCGCGTAAGGCAGATTGTTGCAGGTGCGTGCGTAAATCATGAAATCGATATCATAGCAGAGGAGTATGTTAAGACGAAGGCGGTTGAAAGACCGCTGCCTATTCGATACATGGTAGAATTGAAATATCATAATATTACAGGCATTTATACAGGGCTCAAAGAAACTCTTTACACGTACGCGAGATTCTTAGACCTTTGCGACGGCTGGAAAGCAGGAAAGTGCGAGCGCTTTGACCAGCCATGGCTGATATGCAATACAAAGTTCTCGCAGGATGCGATTCAATACGCGATGTGCAAAAACATGAAACTTTTAGGATGGAGATATCCTTCAGGTTATGGTCTTGAAATAATGATAGAAAAAAGGAAACTCTATCCAATAACGGTTCTTCCTCTCGATTCTGAAACCTTGGAAAAATTTTCAAATGCGCGCATGATGTTGCTTAAAGACCTTTTCAAATATAAGCCAGATGAGCTATCGGAGCGCACTGGAATAGAAAAGAGGAAGATAAACGAACTTATATCAATAGCAAACAAAATAATGATTTGAAGGTGAGCATATGACGGAAGATTATGACCTCGCGATAATAGGCGCTGGTCCCGCTGGTCTCAGCGCTGGCGTTTATGCGTTGAACTCTGGGATAAAAACAATTATTTTTGATAACATCGAACAACCATCTATGATGACGCTTGCTCATCTTGTGACAAATTATTTGGGGCTTCCAGACGTCACAGGCTATGAGCTGTATGAAAAATTTAAGGCGCATCTAACGAAGATGGGAGGGAAAATAAAGTCAGAAGCTGTCGAAAAAATTGAGCGCAGTCGCGATGGATGGAAAATAAAAACATCGGGTGCGGAATACTTCACAAAATCTATAATAATCGCAACAGGCTCGAAGCATAGAAAAGCGGGAATAAAAGGTGAAGATGCATTTTTTGGAAAGGGCGTGAGTTATTGCGCAACATGCGACGGACCTCTCTTCAAGGGAAAAAACGTTGTCGTTCTCGGCGGAGGAAACAGCGCGATTTCAGCAGCAAATTATCTCGCTGGCATAGGATGCAAAGTAACAATTATTTACAGGAGGCGCAGGGAGGATATGAAAGCACAAGAGGTCGAGGTTCAAAAAGCAGAGCGCGCAGGCGCGAAGTTCGTCTTCGAGCGCGAGGTCAAGGAAATTTTGGGCTCAACGCGCGTCGAGGGTGTTCTTCTCAATGATGGAACTAAGGTTCAGGCTGATGCTGTCTTCGTTTATATTGGCGAAGTACCGCTTAGTGTTATCGCAAAAGACATCGGCATAGAGACAGACGAAAACGGATATATAAAAGTTAATGAGAGAAAGGAGACAAACATAAAAGGCGTTTTCGCTGCTGGTGATGTTAGCACAACGCCGCTTAGGCAGATTATCACAGCCGCGGCAGATGGTGCTATCGCAGCGCTTTCCGCAGCAGCATACTTGAGAGGTGTGAAAAATGAAAAGAGAAACAAAAAATAAGCTCTTTGCATTATTCATTTTGCTTGCATTCCTAGGAAGCACGATAGCATATTCCATATCATTCGTTCTCCCGCATGAGAACAAAGTTCAAACAATATTCGACAGACAACTTTCAGAAGAGGAAGAATCGCCCTACTTGAAGAGTAATTTTGTAGTTCTCCGCTTTTATTACACGGATGGCTGTTGCGCGGATGTGGAAAAACAAATAGAAGATGTTTATGAAAGCACAGGGCATAAACTTTTGATAGAGCGCGTGGATATTTCAAAGGATAAGAGCGCAGCTGAATGGTTAAGCAACAGAGTTGACTATGATAAAAACCTAGGTCTTCCGGCAATACTTTTGCGAGGTAGGACAGAAAAACTCATCCAAGGAAATTTTGATAGCTTGTTTGCTGATGCTTGCGGCCTTTATTTTGAAGAGATCCCAGAATGCATGTGATGGACATGGGCAAGGCAGAAATTTTAAAGACGTTTAATCAAAATCCAAAGAGATATTGGCACGTGAAATTGTTTGATGAACTCGGCTTCAAGCGTCAGCAGTGTAAAAAATGTGGAAAGCATTTCTGGTCTCTTACGGAGCAGGACTTTTGCAATGATTCTTCTTGTAGGCCATATGAATTTATAGAAAAGCCTGTAACAAAGAAAAGATTTGATTACTTGGAAGCGCTTGAAGCCATAAGAAACTTTTTCATCGCAAACGAACATTATCCCCTTCCGCCTTATCCTGTTGTTTGCCGATGGTTTCCGGGACTTTATTTCACGATAGCTTCGATAGTAGACTTTCAGCGCGCAGGAAAACATGGCACGGTTTTCGAGTTTCCTGTTAATCCTGTTATAATCTTTCAGCCATGTTTGCGCTTCAACGATATACCTAATGTCGGCGTTACGGGAAGACACCTTACGAACTTTGTCATGGTTGGTCAGGCTTCGAATTATATTGAGGGTAAGGAAGGTTATTGGAAGGATAGGACAATAGAACTTGACTTTAAATTATGGACAGAAGTTTTCAAAATACCTCCTGAAAGAATAAACTTTATCGAGGATGTTTGGGTAGGTCCTTCTGCGTTTGGCAGTTGCTTGGAGTCGCATGTCGCTGGTAATGAAATAGGGAATTCCGTCTTCACGGAATTCGAAGGAACGATCGACAACTTCAGACAGATGCCTCAGCGCGTTGTCGACGTCGGCCTCGGGCTTGAACGTATTGTATGGCTCACGAAAGCAACACCAACTCTTTACGATGCAATTTTTGATTATGTGCTGCCGAAAATAATAAAGAAATATTCCATCGAGTACGATCCCGAAATTCTAAGGAAGTATTCGCTAATTTCCGGAAGTTTAAACTTGGACGAGGTCGCGGACATTAATGCGGAATGGGGGCGCGTCGCCGCGCAGCTCGGCATGAGCACATCTGAACTTGACCGCGCTATTGGCGCAATTCAAAAAGTTTATGCAATCTGCGACCATACGAAGACAATACTTTTAGCAGCAAACGATGGTGGGTTTCCGAGCAACGTCGGAGGTGGATACAACCTTCGCGTTGTGTTGCGCCGCGCGCTTGAGTTCGCGGATGAGTTGGGCATTGATATTCTTTGGGTTTTTGAACAACATAAGAAATATTTGAAGAAGTTTATAGATTTTTCGGATGTTGAAATAGAAAAAATAATAGAGGTTGAACGCGATAAATGGAAGGAAACTAAGAAAAACGTCGCTTCGGTTTTGAGCAAAATAAATAAAATAGATGAAGATAAAATGATAGAACTTTATGATTCATACGGAATTCCTCCGGAGGAGATAAAGAAATATGTTCCGATAACTGTGCCACACGATTTTTATGCACGCGTCACTGCTCGCCATGAGCGTGAAAGCGCCGAGGAAAAAGAGGAGTTTAATCTCAGCGACCTTCCAGAAACAATTCCTCTGTGGCATACTGATGAAAAAATTTTAGAATTTGATGCGAAAGTGCTTCGTGTCATAGAAGGAAAGTATGTTATCCTCGATAAGACTGCTTTTTATCCAGAATCCGGAGGGCAAGAATACGACACGGGTCAGATGGAGGGTGCACGCGTCTATGCTGTCAGGAAGCAAGGCAACTGGGTCATACATGAAGTTGAGAACCCGAATTTCAAAGTCGGTCAGGTCGTACATTGTAAAATAGATCCTGATAGACGCACACAACTCAAGATACATCACACGTCCACACATATAATAAATGCAACCGCACGCAAGGTTTTAGGAGAACACGTTTGGCAAGGCGGAACAAAGAAAGGTGTCGACAAGGCACATCTTGACATTTCTCATTACAGCGCTTTAACAGATTCTGAGATTAAAGCAATCGAGAATGAAGCGAATAATATAATAAAAGCAGCGATTCCAATCAAAAAGGAAGTGTTGCCACGCCCTGTGGCTGAAAAGAAATACACATTTAGGATTTATCAGGGAGGGCCTCTTCCACTTGAGGAGCTTCGCATAGTAAGTATTGGAGATATAGATCATGAGGCATGCGGCGGGACGCATCTCGATAATACATCCGAGGCAGGACGGATAATAATAACGAAGGTTGAACAACCTCAGGATGGTATTGTGCGCCTTGTTTTCGTTGCAGGTCCTGCGGCGCAGCGATACGAAGAAAAATGCAACAAAATCGTGGCAGAACTCATTAAAATCTTTGGAGTTAAAAATAATTTTGAGGCAAAAGTTGACGAACTCATAGCGGAATGGAAAGTTAAACGAAAGGAACTTGAAGAGCATAGGAAAAGATACGCGGCGCAGCAGCGCAGCGAGCTGCGTGCGGTTGAAAAGGGAGGGATTAGATACTACTTTGCTGACTGCGGTGATGTTAGCATGCAACAAGTCCAAGAAATTTCCAAACAGGTTTCGGGTCCAAGGAGTTTCGTATTCCTGTACAGTTCAAAAGAGGACCGCTTGTTCATTTCGTCTGGAGTCGAGACGAATCTAAACGTAGGGAAAATAATAAGGGAAATAAACGAGAAATTCGGCACGAGCGGTGGAGGTTCACAGTTCCTCGGTCAAATCGCGCTCAAAGGAAAACGCTTTGATGAAATTCTCAAACACGTGAAGCAAACCCTTGGGGTGTCTGAATGAACGCAATAGAAATCGTTAGAAAACTTTCGAAGAAAATTGGTTGTGAGGAAGACAATATAATCCCAACAATCAAAAAATTTCAACGTGAACTCGCTGAGATGGAAGAAGAGATTAAAAACTTAAAGAAATCGTAAAGGTCGCTGTATTCTCTTCAAATCCTGACCTCGCTACTTGATACCTTCAGCACTGCGGCCCGCCAATTCGTGGCTTGGAATTTTATTATCGCAAAATAAAACTTTCACCCCTCCATAATCTCTATTATCGATAATTAACTATGCAACGGATTTCGGCGCGTGGCGGCTTTTGGGCACGCTTGAGGGTGTGTTGCCAATTAGTTGATAACAATATTTAGCGGGCAGTGGCGAAGTTAAGCGTAAACTTTACGCTCCGGCGCTATGCAGCTTATTTGATCTCGACGCCAACAGCTTTTTTCTCCTTTTTCTTTTCGGCCTTAGGCACCCGCACCTCTAAAACGCCATTTTTGTATTCCGCGCGCGCTCGTTCTGGTATGACCTTGCATGGCAAGGTGAGCATCTGATAAAAACCTTTATAAGAACTTTCTGCGCGGAAGTATCCCTCTTTTTCGAGCCTCGACTCTGCCTTGCGCTGAGCCCTCAATTTGATCGTATCTTCAGTTATCTCGAGATTTATATCCTCTTTGTTAACGCCCGGTATTTCGAACCTTACTATAACTTCGTCATCTGTTTCTCTAACGTCCGACACTGGCATGCGAAAGCCGCGTTCAATGTGCGAAAATGCCTTTGACTGCTCAGCCAAAAAACTGTCGAAAAGTTTATCCATTTCGCGTCTCATTCTTTTGATCTCCTCGAAAATATCCATACACCTCACCTCCTTTAGTATTAAAGCACAACCATCAACAGACCGGTGGCGAGCGGCACAGAGAGGTTGTCATTTATTTTCGGATAAACCTCGACGCATGTTGTTATAAGTGAAATCAGCAGCGCGTGGTATACATCAACATAAAACAATAGAATTAAGAACGCCGAGACGAAGAAAGCAAGCGAGCCCTCCAAGGATTTCACCTCGTTAACAAAAAACTTATGTCTGCCATATTTTATACCAACAATTGTCGAAAGCATATCTGGTATTGCCAGCACTGCAATCGCTGCTGAGGCAACATTAACAGGGAAGAGTAGAATGCAAAGCATTATCGAAAAGAAAAAATAGAGCGCGCCGCGGAATGGGAAAATTCTTTTCTCTTCCCTTCTTTCGACCAACGAGATTTTCTTTTCGAGCATTTTGCTCTTTATTCCGAACGACCTGTAATATGCATAAAGGAAGAGGAACAAAAACGCTGACAGCGCTAAAACGAACGCCAAGCCTCGGGAAAAGAATATTAATATGCTGAATATTATACCCGAACAGTGTATGAGCTGCCTTTTTATTTCATCTGCCATACCTTCTGCTCGCCTCCGCTTCTAAGAGCTCTCGCTTTAATTCCTTTAGTTCGTTCGCCTCTGCTCGCTTTGTTGCCAGGCGGAACGGGAAGATTATAATTTTTATTATAAAGACGATAAAGTGTAGGAACTCGTACGCAAAAAATAATATCAACGCTAATGCCGCGAATTGAATTCCTGTCTGTATACTAGGGATCAGCGGCGATTGAATTCCAATATATCCTGAAATTATGTATACAATCCATGGAAAAGCAAAACCAGCTGCTGCGAAGCCCACTCCTCTTATGATAACCTTCATTGTCCTGTACAAGAAAAATACGCAGAGCACAAAAACTATTAAGATTATTGCGGTTTGTATGTTCAAATCAGATGGAATAAGAGTTTTTGGAAGGTATTGTGAGATGTCTATCGATGGAATTGTTATAGGAATTTTTATGGGTATATCCCCGATTTTTATGGGAATTTCAATTTCCGGCATAAATTTATTATCGCTTCCGGATTTAAAAATCTTTAAAGATAGTCGGCAAACAGTAAGGATTTGATACAACAAAGCTTAATGCAAAATTGATTTGAGTACAGATGTGAAAGGCCGGGCAGGTGTCAGCGTTTTCGTCTTATTACTATTTTGAAATTGACAACTGGATTTGATAATTTGGCAAACAACAATCATAGTTTGAAGCAGCCCGCGGATTGGGCGCCGCAAAAATGCTAAGTATCTGATTTGTTCAACTTGAAACTCTGACGGACATCACAGGAATTGAAAGTCAAACCTTACTTTAACTTTATGCGGAGCATATTCCGAGACTTTTGATTTTCTAAGTATCTTTATCTTTATTCCGAACCTCTGTGCATAATCTTTCAGCTTTTTCTCGAAATCTGAGAAGTCCTTTGTTTCAGAAATTCCATAAAGATGTATTATCGCATGCTCCTTCGCGGATCTGTGGGCAACGTCTATGTATTGATAGCCTGTTTCCGGAAGTGGCATTATTATTCTATCGAATTTCCCAAGACCGCTTGCCTCTCGAACATCCCAACAATAAACCTTGATTTTATCATCGAGTTTATTGAGCTTAACGTTTTCCGTGGCGTACTGAGTTGCAACGAGATTAATGTCAACGCAAACGATTTCCTCAACATCCTTCTGCGCCTTCGCTATTGCTATCGCGTACGGCGCGACGCCGGAAAACATAACGAGCACGCGCTCATTTGGTTTAACGAGTTTTGCTATGCGCTGGCGCTCTGTTGCTTCACGCGGCGAGAAGTATACGCGCAGCGGGTCGAGCTTTAACAAGTATTTGTTCTCCTTGTGTATTACTTCCGTGTCCTGCGAGCCCCAAATAAGTTTTGTGTTGCAAATCCTATAAACACCTTCCCTTCCGCCTATTTTAAGAAGGATGCTCTTCACATGTTTGTATCTCTTCCTTATCTCCTCAACAGCAGCCTCTGCCTGTTCCTCTGGAACATCTATGACTGCCACTGCCTTTTCCTTTGATCCAATTATGTCCATGGGTATACGCATATTTTTATTACGCGTTATCAAAATTTATATTTATCTTATGACTAAATTTCTTCACCTTCCAGTGAGGTCTTGACGTGGCGCGTAGCGAGGCTCGGGGCGTCAATAAGCAACCTGTTTAAATCCTGGTATTGCTATGAAACCAGATCTCGCAACTTGGGATTTTATTATTACAAACAAAAAATTATCCCTCTTTCATATAAATTCACGCGAAATAATTGCAACGCTTTGCGCCGCGACAACTTTTTGGACGTTGTGGCATCGATTATTCGATAGCGATATTTACTGGATAATGACTAAGTTAATTACTGCAACGCTTTGGCGCTGCGGCTTTTTAGGCGCTGTGCGCCAACGATTATTCGATAGCGATAATTGGCGGATAGTGGCGAAGTTAAGTTTGAACAAACTCACGGGCGTTGTTTGATTGCACTTATATAACCAAAAACCGACTTCTTTCAATTGATGAGGTTAAATTTAAACTTAATCCAATGCTCGTAGACGTGTCCCAAGCAATTCATAATATTCTTCTGCTAACTTTTGCAAAACAGAAATGACTATCTGTGCATCAACGCCTCGGCAAATTAGCACTTCATCGCGTCGCGGGAAGAGCTCGAAGTATGGCTTCGAACCTCTAGGTGGAATAATTTTAATCCTTCCTACGTTTCGGATGGACTCTAAAAAAGGCATGTCAAGATCTTCTGACATAATGAGTTCTTTTGATGTGAACTTTCCGATATAAATATTTTTGTAACGCTTTAGCCTTGAAATGAAAATATCTCTATGTCTCTTAATCACATCGTGCTCGATGTCTTTTATTGCATTCCTTAGCGCTATAAAACGCTTCAATGCACCCGCTGAAACAACAATTCGACATGCTTTATTAAAGCCTGGATATTCATCGAGGAGGCTTGCGACTATCTTTGGGATGAGAACATCATAGGGATCTGCCGCAATGTATACCGAGGTTCCTGCTATTTTATAGCATATCTCCTCGTTACAAAATGGATTGAAAGCGTGCATCTTAAATCACCTTTGGCAAGTGTTTGCGCTTTTACATTTTTTATTTAACAGAAAAAGGCGCGGCAGGGTAACCCAACATCCGTACCTGCGTACTGTAACTTTAGCATTACGCGGAGGCTTAACGTTGCACTCCTCTATTCTAACTTTTAGAACCTCTGAAATCTTATTCAAAAGCTTAAATACCTTTAACTTGTTTTTACTGGAAATTTTTGCCCATCTCGGATCTTTACCTATGATCAAAAATATAAATTTCCTTTCTTTTGTATAAAAAACAAAATCGAGATCTATGTAATATCTTAAGAATTTTCCACATATCTCGACGTCCCAATCTTCTTTTTCCTTAAAATGGACTTCGGCCTCCTCTTCGAGCTCCTTTAACAGATGTCTTTTGTTTTTCCAATAGATCTCCGAGATTGAAGAAATACCACAAAGAGGATAATCAGTTATATCAAAGGATTGAAACTTGAACCCTGCTTTCGAGGTAATATCTATAACTTTCTGAACAATCTCTTTCCATTTCCTAAGTTTAAACTCGCCGCACCCGAATATGAGGAACGCTTGATTTTCTTCCATGATTGCCACTCCTCTACCTCGCACCTATTTTAAAACTTTTTACAACAGGTATCTCTTCGGAAACGATTTCCCCAACTAACCACGTTATCTTCACCAAATCCATTTTATGCGAAAATGCTTTTTCATCTCCTCTTTCTTGCCCGGCGCCTTTTTCTACCCATCACAAAGCCGTACCTACAGATTTTAACTTTAGTACCATATGGCGCTTCGTTCCCCCACTCGCTTATTCGAGCACCCAGAGCATTAGAAAAATCTTTTAAAAGCTTGTTTAACTTTAACTTATCCTCAACCGAAGCTTTCACCCATTTCGGATCTGCGCTTTCAACGAAAAAAGCAAAATCTTTCGCTATATGAGG
>Ga0123519_10012217_pt1 | contig 12534 bp, 14 predicted proteins | sample YelNatPaOPRAMG02_FD_87396 | JGI IMG/M metagenome (GOLD analysis project Ga0123519, IMG submission 87396) | Hot spring microbial communities from Yellowstone National Park - Yellowstone National Park OP-RAMG-02 (version 2) | ecosystem: Environmental > Aquatic > Thermal springs > Hot (42-90C) ...
CCAGCACGCTGTCCAGCAGGCTGCCCAGCAGTCCGCCCAGCATGACCATGACCACCTGCTCGAATCCGAGCGGGTGCACCGCCCACGCCACCGCTGCCACCACCACACTGCCAGCACCGCCTGCCAGCAGACCCAACACGGTCACCCCGCCCGAATCGCCCGGTTGCAGGGGGCGCAGGGTGAGCACGTGGCGCGGTGGAACAGGGGACAACGCGCCGATTTCACTGCTCCATGTGTCCGCGTTAGCGGCGGCGTACGCCCCAACGAAAGCCAGCCACCAGTGAATGTCGCCCGTCAGCGCGTAAGCGGCGATGCATGCCGTCGCCACACCGCCGTTGGCAAGCACCTGCGCCGCCTCACGACGTCTCCCCCGCGCGGTAAGCCGTTCCATGCGCCGTTTGCGCTCGGCACGCCAGCGGCTGAGGGCACTGGAGGTCACGAAGAAGGTCAGTAACACTGCCGCCGCCTGCCAGCTGCCCGATGCAAAGGTGACCCAGCCCACCAGGAACGCCGCCAGCGCGCCCGATGGGGAGAGCCATCGCAATCGGAGGGCAGACAGTACCACTCCCGCGGCGAGAAACGCAGCCAGCAGGAGGGATACGGGCAACCCCTGCACCTGCTCCTCGCTATCGGCGGATGCCGACAAGCGTTTTCAGATACTGGGGGTCGGTGATGCGGTCAATCGCCACGCGACCGCGTCCCCGCGCGGCGTGGATAAAGTAGCCGTTGCCGATGTAAATGCCCGTGTGCGAGATAGGCTGCTTGCTGGAACGGAAGTATAGCCGGTCGCCCGGCTGCACCAGCGAGAGGTCAGGGATGGGCGTCCCGACCTGCGCCTGATGCCTGCCGAGGCGCGGCAGCGAGATTCCGTTGAGGGCAAACACCTTCTGCACAAAGCCCGAACAGTCCAGACCGCTGAGCGAGGTCCCACCCCAGCGGTAGGGGATGCCCAGAAAACGCAGTGCGGTTTGCACGATGCGTTCACCCAGCGCCCCCGTTGACGTTGGACCGGCTGGCACCACCTCATAGTCCAGCAGACGCACGTGCTGGCGCGGAATCCAGCCCACGCTACCGTCTGCCATCAGCACCCCGTACCACGCGCCCGCTTCGTGCGTCACGGCGAGATAGGTCATTGTCTCACAGCGGGCGTAAAGGCGGCTATGCACGTTTCGGCTGGCGTAGATGGGAGCGGCGCTGGTGGTTACCCCAAGCCGTCCGATTGCCTGTCTCGTGCGCGGCGAGGTGGAACGCGACGGCGTCTCGGTGCGAGCCGGTGCAGAGCGTGGCGGTTCCGGCGGCGGGACAGGGAGTTCGATGGACAGGTAGGTATCCGCCCCCGCCACTATCGTGCAGATGCATAAACAGACCGCCATTACTGCACGCAAAGCATCTATTTTCATCCCGGCAGTTATTCCGTTTCTCACTGCACCAGCCGGAGCCAGTCACTGAAAATGTAGTACATCCGGTCAAACAGCAGCGCCATACGCGCCATAATGGTTGTTCCAAAAATCGCACCGAACGCCACCATCATCACCCACCGCCCAAACTGCGCCGAGTTGCGGATGACCCTGTTTTTCTGCTCGAACGAGAAGAAGAAGTAGCTCATCACGGTGACGAGCACGACCATAAAGATGAGGTTGTTGACTGCCTGCGGCACATCCAGCGAGCCGTCGGGCGTTGTCACATACAGCGGGCGGAACGACTTGGCAAGCTGCGGCAGGTAGGTATTCGCAAAGCCCTGGAACGCCTGCCCCGCCGAGAAACCCATCAGGAAACCGATAGGCAGACGGCTCAACCAGTTGTATTTTCGGCTGTGGATGAAGTAGAACAACAGCCCGAACATGAACACGAACGTCCAGTACCACTCACCTTTTTGAAACACGGGCTGGTACAGGAAGGGGTCCAGTATCTCCTTGATGAGCACCACGATCGAGAACCCCGCCGCCAGCCCGATGAACACGTGTTCGAAGAAGCGGTAAAAGGCGTTCTCCCGGTAGATGAGCGTCATCAGGGCGATAGTGCAAATCGCGCCTATATAGATACCTGGACGTGCAGCAATATCTTGCCAGAGTGCGTCCATCCTGTTAACTCCTTCTTGTCCGAGTAACGAGGTATGCCAGGTTGCCGATGATGATGAGTAACATAATCAGCACATGCGCCAGCGAGATACTGCCCATCCCTTTGGTCGCGAGACCGGTGGTGTTGACCAGTTTCTCGTATTCCGCTGCGCCGCGCATCCCTTCCATGATGCCCACAATCTGCCCGGAGTCCATATAGGGGTAGGTTTCGGGAGCCATCACCGCGGTGGGACAGAACCCGAACTTCAGATTGGGATTTGCACCCACCACCAGTCCGATCCAGTCCATATAGATACCACTGGCGGCGATTTCCACGATGGCGTCCACGTTTTTGATATCCTTAATACCCTGCATGACGGGCATGTCTTTGGTCGGCTGACCGTTGCGGTCGGTGGTGAAGGTGCCGGGGATGTCGCGCACCAGCGATTTCAGCACCACCCCCACCACTGGTCGGTATCCCCAGTGCACCCAGTCCCTGCCGTATTCGTAGCCGTACTCCTTCGCCAAACGTGCGGCGATGTTATAGGAGAACTGGCTGCCCTGCTGGTCAAAAGAGAAGACCGCCACCCGCAGCCGCCGCTTCATCAAATGGCGCAGGATGGCTTCGGTCTGCGGCATGTTCTCGGCGCGGGTACCGCCGCTCCACGTCGCACTGACGATGACGAAACCACCCTGCGGAATGGACTCGATTGCCTGATACAGTTTCATCGTCGACGGCATGGTGACCATCGGCAGGCGAATCGGCACGAATAGCGGCAGGATAATGACCACCAGCAACAGCAGATACAGCACGCGCCGGTCTATCGCCTGCAAGCGGTCCCAGATGTCACGTTGTGCAGGTGTTTCTGGTGTCATCGCCATTGCTTAAATCTCCTTCTCGAAGTATGCACCACGCTCGAGGCTTAACCAGATGCGCAGAGATATTGCCAGACCGCCCACGCCCAGCCCAAAGGCAATGGCGCGCAGCGCCGCTGCGTTGACCTGAGAAAGTATCCATTGTTTCACGTTCTCCACGCGCAGCGAGGCAATCCAGCCCTCTCTGGGAAGCCAGTCCGTCAGTGCGTTTCCGATGGGAACCTGTCCCAGCATGACCAGAAAGGCGGTGACCATCAGGATGGTGGCTTCTACGGACCGAATGCGGAACGCACGGTACGACGCCGACACGATGTAGAAGGCAATCAACGAGAACATCGTCGCGTCCATGTTGATGAGCATGCCCTCAAACAGCACATTGAAGACCTTCTTGGCACCGGCGTTCGTACCGTACTTGTCCATCAAACCGAAGATGACCATCGCGACCATCGCGGTCAGCAGGGCGAGGCTGTTGTACCAGCCAGCGCGCAGGCGTGCGATATTCCGCCCGTGTACTCTCAGCAGGCTGAGGATGCCCAGTGTGAGCGTCATACCTCCCAAAAGGCTCCCCAGCTTGCTGGCGGATACCAGGTAGTCGGTAAGGAAGTTTTTGTTGGTTGCCTTGTCGATGGGCCAGAAGAACTCGGTCGCGTAGAAAAGCCCAGCGAGAAACGTGACAATGGCAATCAGAGGTTTCCTCGCCCGCGAGGGCAGGTTAATCAGCAGAAACACCACAAGGATACTGAAAACCACTGCACCCGCCACATAGTACGGTAGCAACCTCAGCGGTTGGGGTGCGAAGAAACGAACCAACGGCTCGAGCATAGTCCCCCCCTTAACGAATCGTAAAAAGGTCTAAGAACCACTTGCTGGCGTTACTCAGCATCGGTACGTTCAGGGCGACAAGCGTGGCGGCAATTGAACCCAGCACGCACAACGAAGCAATGAGCAGCTTCCCGAAATCCTGACCGACCAGGCTACCCAGCATTGTCGGGTTGCGCGAGATATATGCGCTCGCCGCATAATACTCGTCCCCGATGATGGTGTAGTCACAGGCGGCGATAAAGAACGGGATTTGCGTGGTTTGAATGGTGCCTGCGACCTGAATCGCTCCAACCATATTGCCTGTCTCCGCAAAAATCATCGACTCGGCGAAGAACTCCCCGAACATGAAAGAAGTGGCGATTTTCTCACGCTGGATTAAACCTGCCACGCCGGAGGCAAACGCAAACTGACGGTCGGAGAGAAAGCGAATGGAGTCGGGGTCGAAGCGTTCAGGATGTCCTTCCGCCTGATAGGCGTCCCGGATGACCTCTTCCGCGACGGTATACACCGTCGGATCTGCCACCGGCATCAGGATGCGGTTACCGAATTTGGCAGTAGAGCGGGCGATATAGCTGAATATGCTCAACGCCTGCAACGCCACGATGCCAAACCCGCCAATGCCCGGCACCATCAGCACGGGACGCCCCATTTCGGTGGCGCGCCCGATGGCTTCGTCGATGGCGTTCAGCCCCGGAATGCGCCGGATGAACAGCTCCTTGCCCCGTTGTGCAGAGACAATCCGCCAGATAATGATAACCGCTGTCAATACCTCCACAATCAGTACGGGCTCGATTTTCTCAAAGGCGTGTTGCATCCGCTTGCTCCTGTCCTTTTTCGTGTTCTAGCTGCTCAATGCGTTCAATCAGCAGCTCCACATTCTCGCGCTTCTCCAGCAGTCGGCTGTAGCGATGCACATTCTCTATCCCCACGAAGGGCGCGAGAAACGGCGTGAGCACGATGAGCGACTGGCTCGCGACGAACGACAGCGGCTTGTTCAGCTCCAGGAACAACACTGCCGGAGCTGCCATCCCGCGCCGCACAATACCCTGCGCGATGCGCTCCAGAATAGCGTCGCGTTCCTCGTCGCTCAGCTCGTCTTCGTACCAGCGGTCGATTCTCTCCAAAAGGCAATCGCCTCCAGCACCTGCTCGCGGTTATCAGCGAACCGCAGGTATACGCCCCGAAACGGCTCCAGTCGCGAACGCGGCGGCAACGGGCTCAGCTTCACGCCGTCTGCCGTCACGGTAACGTACTTTACCCGCTCCCACGAAATGTCATAAGCTGCTCCTAGGTACCGTACTGCCGCGCCCTTCTCGCTGACTGTGTAGCGTACCGGCAACCAGTAATCGCGCGTCGCCAGCCACAGCAAGACCAGCGCGAGCAAGCCCATGCCCACACTGCGAAACGCCACACCCACCAGCACCGCTGCCAGCATCATCACCCCTGCCGCGCCCCACGCCTTTTGCGGCCGCTCGTGCAACAGGTGTATCGTCCATTGTAGAGTATGCCGCGTCGCTTGCTCGTCGTCGTTCATCCGCAGGATACCGTTGCCGGAAACCCCGCGTTATTATAGGGAGAAACACTCTCCATGTCAAGTAACCTATTCTGCACTTTGCCGCCGTATACCTGCTCTCATACCAGCAAAAAGAGGGTCACGCTTCACGTGACCCTCTTCCCAAAGGAAGCCGACAAATTACGCACGGCGTCGGCGCAGCGCAAACAGCCCCACCACGCCACTGCCCAGCACCAGCAGGCTGGTGGGTTCGGGCACGGGAACCGTCTCCAGATAGAAGTTGGCGACCGGGTTTCCGCCGAAATAGTAGAGGTTCTGATTGTCCTGCATGAACAGGTCATGGCTGGTCCCGACGGTTGGCGGGTCGTAAATAAGCAACCCCGCGTCCGCCGCACTGAACGAGAACCCAATCCACAGGTCGGCTGGTGCGGTCAGTGGAGTGGGCAATGTGATAGTGTAAGCCCACGCTCCCTGATTCAAAGTGCCGAGGTTGTAAGACGCCAGCAAAGTGGCAGGCAGACTATAGTCTCCTGTGTTGGCATAGATGTACATCACTACGTCTGGAGCGACGGACGGCGAATAATACCCGAACGCCACCTGCCCAATCGGCAGGCTGGTTGTCCGGTGCACGTCATCCGCCACAATCACTCCCACACCACCAGGGTAGTAATAACCGGTGCCGGAGGTGGTGTTGCTGTAGTCCGGAGCCACCTGCGGGTTCAGCGTGCCGGAAAGGTTTACGCCTGCGGGCACAGGCACGGGGTCGAGTCGCACCTGCGCGGTTGCCAGTGTCACAGCGCCCAGCAAGAGAACAGTAACCAGTAAACTGCGGAACATGTGAACCTCCCTTCCTTTCATAAAGAATTAGCGTTAAGCCCATTGTAGCCACTTCGCTAAGTTTAGTCAACCCAGCGAAGGCTGTCTGGCAGAAAACCAGTATTTTTACTGGGGATTCATGGAGAATCCTATGGTGCGTGCCAGCGATACACGCCTTCTCTCGTGGGGAACGCCAGCCTGTCAAACGGGCGAGCAGGCTTCTTGCCAAGCAACTGCCAGTCGGCGAAGTCCAGTAGCGCCTGCCAGTCCGCCAGCGAGTGCTCATGTCCACCCTCGCGGAACCAGATTCCAATGCGTTCTTCCGCCTTCAGGAAGCGGTACACCTCTTTGGCGGCGAGGTAGGTTACCTGCGTGCCTTCGGGGTTCGCCCACAGGTCACCAAGCGCTTCCGTGCTGAGCAAAGCACGCGGAGCCACCAACGCTTTCACGGTGTGCTGGTCAAAGGGCAACCGCTCCACCCTGCCGATGAACTGCGCAAAGCGTGGGTGGAACCAGTAAGGGAAGTTGCGCAGGATGTCGGCAATGGTTTCGCTGCCCTGCGCCTGATAGTGATAACAACCCGCACCGCCGCAGCCCGAGTTGTTCGGGGCAGTCAGAGCAATGCGTTCATCGGTAGCCCCTGCCAGCAGAGCGGTCTTGCCGCCGCGAGAATGCCCGGTGACGGCGATTCGTCGGCTGGCGACGTAAGATACCGTATTCAACCAGTCCACCACGCGGTGAAAGCCCCACGCCCACGCTGCCAGTCTACCGCCTTCGTAGTCGGGGTATGCTTCGTAGATGCCTTTGCGCTCCGCGCTGTCGGGGGCGATGTGCGTGCGGTCAAAGCAGGCAAGGATGTAGCCCCGTTTCAGCACTTCCTCCACGATTTCGCCCTTCGGTTCGCCCCAGCACAGGTCGCCATCGATGATAGCTGGCAGCCTCCCGCCACGCTTCGGGCGGTAAAGCAACAGACGCACCGCAAGCGGGACCGTTGCTTCGATGTGCAGGCGATATTCGATGCGTGCGGCTTTGAGGTCCGGCATTTCCCTCTGCTCCACGATTTCCGCTCGCACTCCGCGCGGTTTGGGCGGTAGTTCGCCGTATTCATAGTGCAGCACCATCGCCTGCCAGTACTCGCGAAGCGGCTTCCATTCGCGCGGCGAGGCGATGCGCTTGCCGTCGGCACGCAAGAACGGGTCGGGCAGCTCCCTCTGCACCGGCAGCTGGTCAGTAGAAGGATAGTGATGCAACTCCATTCCGCTTTCCCCCTTCAGAGTACCTCATCACTCTCTGTCTGGCTGCGACGACGATTCAAACTGCTTCCTGCTCCAGGATGGGCTTGCCGTGCTCGTCGTACCAGCCATAACGCTCGCGCATCTCCAGCATCAACAGATAACGCTGCAGGGGTAGCCCTTTGAACGCAACGTTCGTCGTGGCGTAAACATAACCCCCGCCCGGCATCCCGTGTTTCAGCACATACTTGCAGTTCTCGATAATCTCCTCTTCGGTTCCCGTCTGCAGCAGACTGCACTGCACCCCGCCCAGCAGGCACAGCTTGTCCCCTGCCAGTGCTTTCACCTTCGCGATGTCCATCTCCTTCGCCTGACTGTCGATGGAATGCAACCCGTGTGGCTCTGCTTCCACAATCTGGTCCAGAATGGGCATGATGTTGCCGTCGGTGTGCTTGATGACGTACAGTCCCATCGCCTTGTAGCCCGCCACGAGCTCCTTCAGGTAGGGCGTGACGAACTGCCGGAACATCCGGGGAGAAAGGAACGGCCCGTCATTAAAGGCATAGTCCGCGCACAGGGCAAAGCCGTCAATGCCGTATTCTTCCCGCAGGCGCTTTCCCCTCTGCAACGCCCATTGCACGTTGCGCTTCGCAATGTCATGCATCTCGTACGGTCGCTCGAAGAAGGCGGTCGCCACTTCTACCATGTCGCTACCGGAGGGGATGGCGAATGTGGCGTCGCCGTGGGTAATGAGCAGGTATTTGTCGCCCACGATGTCGCGGATGAATCGGATGGTTTGCCCGAGTCCGTCATCATCGGGAGCGTGTACAATCATGATAATGCTGTAGTCCAATCGCTCGGCAACTTCGATGTACAGTTCGGCGTTTTCGCGCAACATGCGGTCACGCTCGGCGCTGCTGGCGTTCTGGAACTCATGCCAGTGATGGTATTCCTTGCCCAACAGCTCCTGCGTGAGCTGGAACTCCAGTTCGAAGGTAGGTACCTTGCTGTTCGGACGCGGCGGCTTACGCTCCAGTGCCCAGATAGCCTGCTGTTTGGGAGTCAGAATATCGCTGCTCATGCTCAATCAGCCCTCCTGTTCGCATCCTGAACCGAATACACCGCAGGAGGCTGATCTTCCTGCGCACGACAACAGCAGTGGGCGTACGCCGGGCATGGTGAAGAATGCTGTGCGCGGCGTACGCCGTTATATTCGGACGCTGGTCATGAGGGAGACGGATTGCTAGCGCGTGGACGCGGGTGGAGCCATCGGTGAACCCGTGCCCATCTGGATACGCCGCTGCACATCGGGCGGCGGACCACCCTCTGCACTGGGGATGCTGGATGGGGACCTGGTCTTCCAGTAGAAGATTGCCCCCACAATGACCAGTATCACCACGATGACGGCCACAGCCGCCGCTGGAGAAATCTCTTTTCGCATCGTCTGCCTCCTCTTGATTGGACGGGGACAGCACGCGCTGCCCCCATCCGAATCTCTCTTTTACCGATATGCGGGGGGAATGGCGTTTGCGAGCGCTACCAGGTCATACGCCCCGCCCGGCGATACGCAATAAGGACTACCCGCCGGACAATCGGTGTTCGGGTCGTTGCTCAGGTTCCACATAAAGCCGCTGGCTTGAATAGTCTGTTGCAGCCGATGGAACTTCGCATGACCGTCTGCAAACACCCAGTTGCCACCCTTATTGTGCCAGAAGGGGAGACTACCTCCACCCGAGTCGTAGTTCCAGCCAAACGTCCATGTACCGAGGTCTGGCCAGAAATCGCGTGTCTCAAGGATCATGATCGTAGAAGCAGGCTGTACAAAAGCCGCCAGTCCCACAATATAACGCCCGTTGGCGTTAAACACATCGCCGTTGACGCCATAGTTCGCCTGTCCCTTCATGCGACGTGGGTTCGCGTTAAAGTCATCGATGGTCATACTCACGTCGCACACGCAACCGGTTGGGCTAACCCACAGGTCCCAGTAGAAGGTATTGAGCGAGCGCGGTGCAGAGGGACACAGGAACATCTGGTCGTTCTTCAGATACGGCATCACCAGACACCGCCAGGTAGAGTGTGTGCCCCCATCGTGCCACAGGCGGTTTGGAGCGAACTTCTCATCATAGTCCTGCACGTACATTAACGCAGCAAGCCCCAGCTGCTTCATGTTGCTGAGACACGTCGTTGTACGTGCTTTCTCCCGTGCCTGTGCGAAGACCGGGAACAGAATCGCTGCCAGTATCGCGATAATCGCGATAACCACCAGCAGCTCAATCAGGGTAAAGCCATTGTGACGCTTCATTATCGTTGAACCTCCTTCTTCAAGGGTTTGCGTCCGTAGTAGCCGGGTAGAACTGGACGGGCAGACGCAGCACGGTCGGTGAGGCGATTTGCCCCTGCAGCAAAGGTCGCAAGCGCTCGACAGCACGGCTGCCCAGTTCAGACGGCTGTTGCACCAGCCGATGCAATCGTTGCGCTACCTGTGGAAGCAGGGACAGACTATCGTGAAAAGTGAGTACCTGAAGGTCCTCTGGTATTCTCAGATTCATCTGTTCACAGGCTTCCAGCACGGCAACGAGTTGATAGTCGTTCAGACAGAACACGGCACGCAGGGGGGTGTCTTCACCGCGCAGGACAGTAATGGCATCGGCTACCATCTGCGTGATGCTTGGCTGATAGCGCGGCGGCACCGCCGGAAACTGGCGTGTCCATTGTTCTGGCTTCGTGTATCCTGCCTCACGCAAGGCGTCCAGGAACGCCGTGTATCTTTCTCTCAACGAAGAGATATACATGTACGGATGGGTCAGATGCGCTATCGGGTGTGCCCCCTGGGCGACCAGGTAGCGCATGGCCTCCAGTGTGGAACCGTAGTTGTCGGAAACGAAAGCATCGACGGAGATTGCCTCAGGATAACGATCGATGCACACGACATGCGTGCCTGCTTCCAGCAAACGCGCCAGAACAGGTGTGTTCTCCGGCTCGCAGGTTGGAAAAAGGATAATGCCATCCGCCTCATGAGCCATCCGTCGCAGGTAGTGCGCCTCTCTGGAGGCATCGCCTTTGGTATCACAAACTACCAGGCGCACCTCTTCGGGCAAGCCGGCGTGGATACCCCTCAGGTAAGACATCTCCAGTGAATCATGGGAGTGGTGCAAAAGCAGTGCCACACAGCCAGTATGTCGCCTTTTGCCAGAGGAAACGATGGTGCCGCTGCGTCGTCTGCGCTCTACCAGCCCCAGACGCTGGAGCTCATTCATTGCACGATGAGCGGTCATTCGAGAGACACCCCACTGCCTTGCCAACTCGGCTTCAGATGGCAGGCGGTCGCCGTGTCGCCACTGCCCCGCTTCGATGCCCGCACGAAAGGCTTCGACAATCTGTTGCCAGCGCGTTGCTGACATCGTATTACCCCAGTGTTTTAGGACTTTTGATAAGAGTATAGAGGGTTTAGCCAATTTTGTCAAGCGGTTTTGAGGGTGTCGAAATTGGTGGTTGAATGGATAGATCACCTAACCCCTTGCCCCCTTCCCTGCGAGGGAAGGGGGAACGCCCCTCTCCTCGTAGGAGAGGGGACGGGGGTGAGGTCAGAGAAGGGGTAGCAAGAACGCCTCTCTCCTTTCGCAACAACCAACTTCTCAACAATTTTCGAACACCGCCAGCGTTTTTTGGAGGAAGTGCCAACGGGCCCACCTCTAGTCGCCGCAGGCTTTAGCCTGCGCCATGCACATGGTGCCGCCCAAAGAGGACAAAGCCCCTCTCCCGAAGATTCGGGAGAGGGGCTAGAGGCGAGGGTGTTACCTCATCAGTCCTTCCAGAGCAACGCGCCGCGATAGCCGCCGCGACAGTACACCGGATAGGAATCGTCCGCCCAGAAGTTTCTGTCGGACTTGGCGTGACCATCCGCATACACGAAGTTGATGGCACCAACAGGCTTATTGGCAGGTCCCGTCACGTGGTGTACAGGGATGCCGTACATCCAGCCGCTGGTGGGGTCGGAAGCACACCAGAAGGGGCCTTCTCCGTTGACCGTGATGCCGAAGAAGGACGCCCACATCATGGCGATGCTGTCCGCAAAGATTGCCACCGAAGCGGGCGAGCCGATGGAGCCAAGTGTGCGCGGCGTGCACTGGTTGCCGATGACGTACTCGTTGAAGCCGTAGGTGATGCAGTAGTCCGGCAACCGTCCATCAGCCTCCACGTAGTTCGCCGTATAGTACCGGCAGTCGCCGACCTGCGGGCACCAGGGACACATACTCTGGGTACGCCCTGCGCCAATGCTGGGACACTGGAATAATCCCTTGTTCTTGACGTACGGCATCAGCGCACCGGTCCATATCAGGTTAGGCTGGTCGGGGTTACCGCACCAGGGCGCCCCACCGGGTCCGCCAGGCCACGGGTTCCACACGAAGGTCTCGTCGTAGTCCTGAATGTACATGTTGTGTGCCAGGCCGATTTGCTTCGTGTTGGACAGACAGCCGGTCATCCGTGCCTTTTCCCGTGCCTGCGCGAACACGGGGAACAGGATCGCCGCCAGGATAGCGATAATCGCTATCACGACGAGCAGTTCGATGAGCGTAAAGCCGTTGCGTTTCATGTTGTTTACCCTCCTCATGTTGGTCTCGGTTTTTGCAATGTTACAGTCTTTGCTAAAGATGCCTGTTTGTTATGTAACAATTTATCTCAATCGCCTCCGTCGTCAGCTATCGACGACGGGAAAATCGCTAGCTCAGCAGGCGTTCACACGACTCGCGTACCACCAGCTCCACCGGCAGATACTCCACTCCACCCGGCTCGCTATCCGGCGAGCGCATCAGACACAACAGCCTGTCGACGGCACGTTCGCCCATGGCGTACAGCGGCTGTCGCACCACCGTCAGCGGAGGCTGCAGGTGTGCCGCCGAGGGCGGGTCATCAAAACTGATAAGGCTCACGTCTTCTGGCACACGCAGGCGCAGTGTCCGAATCAGCCCCAACACCTCCAGCGCCAGATAGTAACCGGCGCACAGTACCGCGGTAACCGCGTCCCGCTGCAGCAGCACAGAGGTGAGATGCTGGCGAGCCTCTTCACCCATCCGCCAGTTGGAATGCGCGCGCACAATCCACTGCTCTTCCACCGGAATGCCCTGCTCTTCCATCGCCTGCCGATAGCCCAGCAGTCGGTCACGGCAGTTGGTCGCGGTTTCCTTGCCGTTCGCGTAGGCGATACGTTCATGGCCCA
>Ga0123519_10012222_pt1 | contig 12532 bp, 10 predicted proteins | sample YelNatPaOPRAMG02_FD_87396 | JGI IMG/M metagenome (GOLD analysis project Ga0123519, IMG submission 87396) | Hot spring microbial communities from Yellowstone National Park - Yellowstone National Park OP-RAMG-02 (version 2) | ecosystem: Environmental > Aquatic > Thermal springs > Hot (42-90C) ...
GGACTAGGCTCTTTCAACCTCTGTTATAGCTTCGTCCAGCAGGTCTAGTGCCATCATGGCTTGTTGTTCCGTTATGACTAGGGGCGGCGCAATCCGAAGGGAACGTGTTCCGAACGCGCCCATCGATACCATGGCAATCCCCCTCCGCAAGGCTGCCTCGACTATCTTGTCAGCTTCAACTATGCCAGGCTCCTTTGAAGACTTGTCCTTGACGATCTCCACTCCTATCAACAATCCCTTACCTCTAACATCTCCTATCAACCTGCGTTCTTCTCTCATTTCCGTGAGACGCTTCATCATCGCCTCCCCAACCCTTGCTGAGTTCTCGACCAGCCTCTCCTTCTCGATGACATCGATATTGGCCAAAGCTGCAGCGCAGGCAACTGGATTGTACATACACGTATAGCCATGCGACATGACCTCGCCATTCTCAGACTCTGACAGCTTAGACCTCATCACAACAGCGCTCATAGGCAGTCCCGCAGCGATAGACTTTCCCAACGTAATCATATCTGGTACAACCGACCAGTGATCGCAGCACCACATCTTTCCAGTCCTTCCGAAACCTGTCTGAACCTCCTCAGCAATGAAGGCTATTCCGTACTTGTCGCACAACTTCCTGAGACCCGGAAGGAAGTTGTCCGGTGGGACAAGCCAGCCAGCATCTCCCTCTATCGGTTCAACGATCACCGCCGCCACTTCTTCTGGTGCAACATAGGTCTTGAAGGCCACATCCTCAATATAGCCAAGACACTTTAGACTGCATCTAGGGTATTCAAGACCGAAGGGGCATCTGTAGCAATAAGGGTAAGGCATGAAGAATACTCCGGGGACGACTGGGTAGAATCCCTTCCTCATCGATGTCGTGTATGAGGAGACAGATAGAGACCCGTAGGTCATACCGTGGTATGCCCCCGTGAACGCCACGATGTATGGACGGCGTTTCGACCAACGCGCTGCCTTTATTGCGCAGTCGCTTGTATCCGAGCCGGAAAGGCCATAGTATACTCTCTTCTGAAATTCGCCAGGGGTTATCTTGACAAGCCTCTGCGTTAACCTAACCGCTAGTTCAGATGCTCCATGTATGGATCTATCTAACTGTCTCTTGCAAGCTTTCACAATACTTGGGTGGCGATATCCGACGTTTGCGACGCAACGCCCAGAGATGAAATCCACGTAGATGTTGCCGTCTATGTCCTTCACCCAGATGCCTTCCTGCTCATCCATTATCACGGGCGTTGTGAAGTCCCCCTCAGACAGCTTCTTCCACATCTTGCTCATCTTCACAGTCTTAGGCCCTGGAGGCCTCACAACCACAACGGGTTTAGAAATGCCGCGCAAATCCAGCCTCACCCCAACGCGTAGTAGGTCTCGACATCTCTATAAAATACTGCTGAAAGACCAGCGGCGTGGACATTGAAATTTAGTCTTGACGGATCTAGTTAGAAATACTGATTGGAATAGGCCCACTTCGGTTTTGATGTTGAGTACTACTTTTGGACGCCTCTGACTACTTCTTCCACTTCTTTGTACCACTGTTTGCTCGTTCCCACACGCGCCCTCATCTTCCATCCAAACGACTTTGGACATCCTTCAATCTCCGTGACCAGCTCATCAAGTCTCTTAGCAACGATATCCTTGTCATCAGAACTTAGAGAGGGAAAGTTGGGCAAGTAGTCCTTCACCTTCTTTATGTTCGTGGTGACATCATAGTAGAAGCCCCAGTCATCTGACAACGCCTTTGCAACATATTTCTTGTTGACCATATTCTTCTCTTGATCCCCCACCTCATGTTCCCGAAGCATGATTATCGTGTCCTTGATGTCCTTCTCATTGATCTTGTTGATCTGCATCTTTTCCAAGAAAAGATCGGCCAGAGTGAGCGTAGGAGAGTCAAGCTCAAGGCGCCCCTTGAAATCAACTACATGGCTCATGTCTATCTTGTCTAGGAAGATGTCACATTGTGGGATGGGTCCACCCTGACCATAGTAGAGCTGCCGCATATTACCGTAATATTTCAGCATGAATTCGTTCGACACGTATCCAAGTCCAGTGAAGAAAGGCTTCAGCTTCTGTTTGTATTTGCCATAAGTAGCGAAATCCAAGTCAGTGAGAGCGCGGCTCATGTCGCGGTAGAGGTGCCCAAACGTTGGGCAATGATACCTTATGGCGACAGCGCCCATAATCCTCAGAAGAATCCCATTCTCCTCCGCCAGCTTCACTATGCGCAGTGCTTCGCTGACGAAGTTCTCATAGTCCTTATCAGCTTCGGGCATTTGCTGTCCTCCGAATCTGTTGAAGCCGTTGGGCTGGCTTGTCATTCTAACATTATGCCGATATTTATCCTTGTCTCGAAGCTGGTCCATGGCGCCTCCATAGTCTGAAGGCAGAAAAATACCTGCGTCATTGAATTGTACCGCGGACTCACCGGAAGACTGGGATCACACTCCGACAATTCACATGCCTCATCAAGAACTGTAGCGTCTGAAGGTACCCACAGCAGTCTTGCACATCTCAGCTATCAGAGTAATGGGAGGTACCAAAACCGCGAGGCCGATCCCGCTGATGAAGGCCTCAGCACCCGTACTGATGTCGCGTTCAAGAGAAGATTCCTGGTCAAATCTGGCAGACACGATCGGTAGAGCACGATTAGAGACAGGGAGCGTACAAATCAGGCGACAGTGAGTTTTGAGGACTCATAGAAAAGGCTTTCATAAGAAAAGTCTGGGAACCGGTTTTGAACGGCCTCGACAACCTCGATCGTAACCTCCGTCCGATCAGATTGAGAACCCACATGCCGCGTAGTCCACCACATCTCAAGGAAAGATACCTCTCTCGTCAAGCATATGCAGATCCGGCATCATATAGCCACGGCTGGCTGAAACGCTAACCCATTACGAGGCCAGTCAAGATCGACCAAGTCCTTAAGCCAAGTCATAGAAATACATACCTCCTGTGTTGCTCATGACCACATATAAAGCTCCAAAAATCGTCGTGAAGCCTCCCGGACCGAAGACCAAGGCGATCATCGACTCGATCAACGAATCTGCTGAGGCGCCATCTCTCGCGAAGAGTATAGCCTCGGTCGAGGTGATTCCGGCCAGAAACGAAGGCCCATGGATCGAGGACCCCGACGGAAACGTGTACATCGACTTTCTGTCGATGCACTCGGTCGCCAACGTTGGCAGACAACATCCGAGAGTCATAGAGGCCTGCAAGCAGCAGCTCGACAAGATCCTACTGGGCTGGTTCGAGGAAACGGCCAAACACCTCGCTCTAGCAAAGAAGCTCGCCAAGATAACGCCTGGAAGCTTCCCAAAACAGGTCTTCCTAGGGCTCAGCGGCAGCGACGCGAATGAGTGCAGCATAAAACTTGCTCACTGGTCGACCAAACGTCCATACGTGATATCTTTCATGGGCGCATACCACGGCACGACCCACGCAGCCCAAGCCTTGACATCTACCAACGTCCGGATGCGTAGGGGATACCACCCATTGATACCCGATGTCGTCACTGTGCCTTATCCGTACTGCTACCGCTGTCCATTCAAACTCGAACATCCACAATGCGGCCTCCAATGCCTCAGATACATCGAAGACTGGGTCTTCCAGACATTCCTCCCCCCAGACGAGGTCGCCGCCGTCACAATTGAGCCGATACAAGGAGACGCAGGCTGGATCGTGCCACCAGAAGGATACTTGCAGGAGCTGAAGAAGCTATGTGAGAAGAATGGAATCCTCTTCATAGCCGAAGAGGTGCAGTCCGGATTCGGAAGATCGGGAAAGATGTTCGCCTGCGAACACTGGAAAATCGAGCCCGACATCATCCTTCTAGGCAAAGCAATGGCCTCAGGAATGCCCATCAGCGCCTGCGTCGCCAAAGCCGAGATAGCGCAACCCCCAGGCAGAAGAGACGCCTTCTTCCACGGATTCAGCACAGCTGCAAACTCCGTCTGCTGCGCAGCCGCGCTAGCAACAATAGAAGTGATAGAAAGCGAGAGGTTGGTCGAAAGGTCGGCAAAAGTTGGAGATCACATCCTGAAACGGTTGAACGAAATGAAAGAGAAACACAGGATCATAGGCGACGTTCGCGGGAGAGGTCTGATGATTGGAGTAGAGCTAGTCAAGGACAGAGAGACCAAAGCCCCAGGCACCATCGAGGCCATGAAGGTTTGCAGAATCGGCTACGAGACGGGACTAGCTATGATAGCCATGGGGATCTACGACTCAGTGTTGAGGATCCACCCACCTCTAGTAATAACCGAGGAACAGGCCGACATGGGATTGGATCTGCTGGAATCAGCGATAAACCAAGCGGAGAGGGAATAGGAACCGAGCCGTCAAAAACCTACGAACCCTCTTACCGTCCTCCCCCCTTTCTGGCGAAATGAGTAGCCAAGACCGATTAGGTTGAAGAGCAGCATCGATCCTCCACAGGCACATCACGGACATGAAAGGTTCTAAAACCTTAGTCGGGAACTACTTCAAAGCTAGGGAGACTGATCATTCTTGGACGGCGAATTAAACCGAACCTTCTACAAGGTTGAGAAAGAGCAGGATTCCTTGGTCGAAATCTGTAAAGGTCTCATTCGGATACCAAGCTTCCCTGGAAGAGAAGGAGATATCGCCGAGTTCATATCGCGTAAGTTGAAGCAGTTTGGGCTGGACAAAGTCTGGGTGGATAAATTAGGCGACGTCATCGGCCTAATCAGGGGAAGAAAAGAGGCATCCAACATCGTCTTTGATGGACATATGGACGTCGTTCCGCCAGGTGACAGAGCGAACTGGAGATTCGACCCATTGGGAGCAGAGGTCTCGGGTGGAGCCGTCTGGGGTAGAGGAGCCAGCGACATGAAGGGATCGATTGCCTCTATGCTCAAAGCCGCCGAAATCCTGACTGGAACAGGAATGAAGCCACGATCGAACATCTACCTCGTTTTCGTGGTTCAAGAAGAGACCCAGGAAGGCATAGGAATTCAGAACGCCATCGAGGAGGAGATACCTAAGCCAGACCTCGTCATACTCGGCGAGGCAACACGCCTCAACCTAGCGATTGGCCACAAAGGGAGAGCGGAGATTGAAGTCAAGACAAGGGGCAAAACCTCTCACGGAAGCATGCCCGAGCTAGGCGAAAACGCGGTGTACAAGATGACCCCCATAGTGAGCCAGATAGAAAAGCTGAACGAACGGCTTGCGCGCCACCCATTCTTGGGAAAGAGCACCATCGCCCTAACGAAGATATGCTGCGAGCCAGGAGAAGGGCCGATAATCCCAGACATCTGCCGCATCACCCTCGACAGAAGAATCATCCTAGGCGAAAGCGAGCAAGCCATACTTAGCGAAATCAGAGAGGTTGCGAAGCCTCATGGAGCCGAGACAGCTATCATCGAAGAGGATCTCACATCATACACCGGAGAAAAGAAACGGGTCAGAAAGTATTTCCAACCATGGCTTCTCAGACCAGACAGCCCCTTGGTAGAAGCCGCACGACTCACGCTGGAATCCTCGCTGAAAAAGACGATACAAAAGATCGCTTGGACGTTCAGCACCGACGGCGCCTACACCGCTGGAGAAGCATCCATCCCAACCATCGGATTCGGAGCTGGCGACGAGCGGCTCGCCCACACCCCAAACGATCACGTCGAGATAAGAGAGCTCATCGAAGCCTGCAAAGGCTATGTCGCCCTGATGACTACCGAATGGGTCGGCCACACCAAATCATAGCCTGCGTTACTAGGCATTCAATCCGTAATACCACCGCGCCCTCGTCACAGCCTCCTGTATCAACCTCGCCCAACCACCCAATCCAAAGGGACTCGCACCCATCTCAACCTCCCCATGCACAGTAAGCTCCATTGTAGCATGATCTGACCTATATCTGAGGGCGAAATACTTCACACCCCATCTAGACTGTTCATCAACGCTCTCCACATCACGCAGATCGATAAACAAGGTCCCCTCTTGCGAGAGCATTGAGCCCAGCTCTTCATAGCGCTGCGCCTTCAGCAGATCCAACAGTTCCTTCGTGAGTCTGAGGAAGATCAACCTCCTCTCAGTCAACATAAGGAAGAATCTCTCGCCCTTCGGAGCAACCAATTCTGCATCTGGGGAGAAGACCTTCACTACCTGGCCTCTGATCAGCTCCTCCCCAGCCACCATCGGTGGACCATAGTATTGGGGAGCTGGCGCCGGGCGCATCTCCTCACGCACGGCAGGTTTAGCCTGACGGAGGAAGTAAGTCGCGAAGATGAATCCCCCGATCAGTCCGAAGAGATGAGCAAAGATGTTGACACCAAACCCGATGCTCGACAAGAATATCAGGACAGCGTAGAGCAGAGCGCCTCCCATATGTTGGAGCTTTCGGCTATAAGCGACGTAGGATCCTACCAGTCCGAAGATGGCTCCTGATGCTCCACCGGATATAGTCGTGGGAGGGAGCAATATGAGCGAGACCACGTTACCGAGCAATCCCGAGCCGAAGTATATCTTCAAAAAGTTTCCGTATCCATAGACCGCCTCATTCAATGGTCCGAAGTACATCAGTCCATAAGTGTTGCTGATCAGGTGCATGAGCCCAAAGTGCACAAACATCGAGGTGAAGAGCTGCCAGTAGAAGTGCCGCTCAAACACCAAGTAGCTCGTCTGACCCAGGAGCAGGTACGCCTCCCCACCAATAGCGGCCGTCAAAAGGAATACGGCGAAGTTTACAGCCGTCAAGATGAGACTTGGCCTGATCCTCAACAAACTTGGGTAGCCAGGTGTCGTCGTCGAAACCACCACATGTCAAGGACAGTCCATATGGGAGATCCACATAACCCTAGCGTAACGGCTGCTCATATCTGCCGAGGATGAAAAGCCGAATGGAACCAAAGATAGTGTTAAGATGACGACGCGCCTTCGGAAGAGCGATGCATCTAATGCACATTCAATATCTCTTTGACTCGGTCCACTATGACTTTCTCGTCACCGTCCTGCAAAGTCGTAGGAACAATCTTCACAACACCCTGATCAGCGTCCAGATCCCAAACCCTGATCGCAGGTTCTCCTGACCAAAGTGAGTCGACCACTTGGACCGCCGTCTTTCCGAGCTTCCTGTCGTCTATTCGGAGTCGGGCGGAAGGGATCGGGTGGCCTGGCTCGTCTGGAAAGACCCTGCTACACTCGAGGCCGGGGATGTTGCTCAAGTTCTCAACAATGTACTTGACTCTTGACTCCCAGATCTGCTGTTCCTCCTTCGAAACCTTCTCCACATATATCTGAAGCGCCTTGACGAGTCCGACAATACACTCCTTGCCAACCTTCATCGGCCTCCCAATTCCGTCATGCGGATAGGCTTGAAGTTTCGCCGCCTCGACTAGGTCACGTCTTCCGCAGAGAATGCCTGTGTTGTTTGGTCCTCGGATGCCTTTTCCACCACTGAAAGCGACGAGGTCTGCTCCGGCCTCTACAAACTTCCTCAGATTCTCTACAGGGGGGACCTCCGCCGCAGCGTCCACTATTACTGGAACCTTATGTTTCTTGGCTATCTCGACGACCTGCTCGAGGGATAGCATACCCCTCTGTGCGCACATGAAAGAGAAGACGTAGGCAATCGCCGCGGTCTTTTCATTGATAGCGGCCTCTAACTCCCAAGGAGCGGTTCTAGAAGCTATGCCTATCTCAACCAACTTCGCTCCCGGTACTCTGAAGGCGTGATCGTAGACATTGCGGTGCCCCCTCTGGATGATCACCTCATTCTTCATCCCCTCCGTGTTCGGCAGGCGGTGAATCTTGGCCGGATCTTTCCCAGTGATGCATGCCGCAGTAGCAAGAACCAACGCGGCTGCGGAGCCAGATGTGATATACGCCGCCTCCGCGCCGGTCACTTTGGCCACGTAGTCTCCGGCCTTCTCCTCCAATTCATCTATGACCACATATGAGCGCGCAGCATCCGCCATCGCGTCTAGGACTTCCTTCGAGAGAACTGAGCCTCCCAGAATAGTCCACGACCCCAGTCCGTTGATGACCCTCTTTACCCCAAGTTCATCGATTATCCCCATCAAAAGTCCACCATGTAATCGGGAAATGAAAGCCGTTAAGATATATTTGGCTTTCATCAAAGCCTTCGCCGATGTCTGGGCATCGAAGGCGATATCACGGAAAAGGTTCCCAAGTGGCTGTAGGTCGTCATCGCATTCTATCCATGATCTCTCTAAGAGCTCGGGAAACCCTCATGAAGACCTCGATATCCATCTGAGGGACGCCGTATTGTCTTAGAGTCTGCTTCAGGGTCTCGTCTTTGAGGCTCTCCATGATTCTATCGAATCGCGCTGGTGTAGTTCCTTTGTTCAGATAGGACAGTCCCGCGTTCAGAGTCGCAGATAATAGGTCGAGAAGATCCTCTTTACTAGCAGTCGCCTGCATCACCAGTTCGGCGATGATTCCGTGCAGGATCCGCCTAGATCCCTTCAACATCACCTCGATCTCCCTCTTCCCATCGTCCGACCTTATCTTGGCCTGAGGGTAAGCTCGCTGCAATGTCTGAACCATTGGCACGCTGAGAACCCTAAATTTCTCAGAGGACATTCCAACGAAGGCCTCCCGGTATCTAACCTCGATCAGGTCTTCGCGCTCCGTGGTCAACGCAAACTCCAAAGTGTCAGGGCGAACTAGGAAAGAATCGCTCACCAAATCACCTTCCAAAGACAGTCCACACAGCGAGTTTGGCGTTCGCTCTAGAAGAACTTCACTGAAATTGGACTCTAGCACTGAGGTCTTTCATCAACTCGAATCAAATATATGAAAAGCAAATTCACCCGCATTGGCGGGTCAGAACTTCGAAGGAACGAGATCTTCTACTTAAGTATCTTCAGCGTCTTGTTTGTGAGGTCTATCGACTCCCTAGCGTTAGACGCCATAGTCACCGCCCTTATCGCATCGATATTCTCGGGAATAACGTCTGCTTCCTGATGAATGCCTTGGAAAAAGCATACCTCGTCATCAACGATGTTTACAGACTCCCGCCAGACACAGACCTCATAGAGATCGTTTCGTGGTCTCCCAAGATCTCTGGCAAACTCAATCAGCTGTGAGGTTGATGATATGCCGTCAGCATCTCTAACCAAGAGAACTCTGGTAGTCCTCTCGAAGGTCTCCAGAACGTCGTCGATTCCGACGTCCTTCTCCCTCAAGGTCACAAAGAGAGCGTGGAGATGCATATGTGTCACTGGCACCTTCACCGCCATGGTCACCACTGGAATGTGTGGAAGCACCGTGTTCACGTCCGGACCGTGATGCGAGGGGACCGTGGCTGGATCCAGAACTATCGAATCTATCGGGCCCTTCCGTACCTCATCGGGGTCGGCTGCCCTTCGAATCATAACGGCTCGAGCCTTAGACACCCCGAAATCAGAATCGAGAGCTCCGAGGGTTCTGCAGAGCCCCGTCGTATTGCAGCTTACACATCTGACGAAGCTCTTCCCATACGACTCGTCATAGTTCACCTGGGCTACAAAGGAGGCATCTGCTATAGAGGGCTCTTCTCCTCCCTCGAAAACAGCTCTCAGACCAAGCCCTGCGTAGGTCTTCTTGTTTCTCTCTCCCATGCCTTCAGGGGTCGCATCAACAACAACGTCGACCTGCTTCAGAAGATCCCCCAGCATCCCCTCGGTCTGCAGACCGGCCTTCTGAAAATCCTCTCGAGCCTTCGCGTCCGGAGCGAAGAGAGGGTAACCCTTTGATATCGCGGATCTGGCTTTGAAGTCCGGTCTGGCCTTCACAACTCCGACGAGACGCATATCAGGCTGGAGCGCCACAGCGTCCGCGACTCTCTTGCCTATCGTACCGTAGCCGTTGATGCCGACTTTGATCAGCGTGAAACCTCCAGAGCGCAGTCACATATGATTGGGTATGACTGAATTAATCTTTGACGGACAACTCAGTCGAGCTTTACCTCCATATGTTCGAGTAAGGCAGGAAGACCCTCTACGTCTTTGATCTCATGTTTCGCTAACGCTCTAACCTCCTTCCACATGGCAATGTCAACCTTAACACGGTTCTCCGTCAGACTCCTCGATAGCAGCCTTGCGAGTTGAGCACCTCTTCTATCGAAGTCGGTGAGGATGATCGCCTCCTTCAGAGTCTTCAATTCGTCGAGCTGATCTAGCAGCGAACGGCCGCTGGACTTGACGCAGATAATCTTTCCGAGGATCCCGATCGAGGCCAGGGCCTCGGCATCCTTTCTACCTTCGACCAAGATCAGAACTCCAGACTGGGATCTCTCTCTAAGCTTCGCTACGAGCTCTGCGAGTCGTCTCCTTCTCTCTTCGACTGAGCGTGACATCTATCCTACCTAACGGGTGACGTCCAGACGCTCCATCTTCTGGACGAGATCCATCTTGTTTGCAAAGTAGCTCCTTACAGGTGCTAGAATATCGATCAGAGCGTCGGCAACCCCATTCTTCAGATCTAAGGGGTGGATTCTGCCGTCTAAGTAGTCCTTCTCCAGCGCCTCGAAGCTCTCATACTCGACTGGTCCCCCATACTTCGAAGGTCGGTCTATCTTGAGCTCTCTAACTCTCGGAAAGATTACATAGCGAGCCGTGTCGAGGACCGGATTGTTCAGGCTCTCCCTCGGAGGGCAGAACGCGTCTCCGATCTTCTTCCTTATCTCTTCCTCACTATCGTGGATGTATACACAGCTTCCTGGTAGACTCTTCGACATCTTCAGACCTATCTCAGCGTCTATCTCCGGATTCTCATCAAAAGCTCCACCCATACGTTTCCCTGGCCCGAGAAGCCCGGGTAGAAGATGGGTGTGTACGCAAATAGGCTTCGGTAATCCAATACTCTCGGCCGCTTCTCTAGCCAGCATATGTGCCTTTCTCTGGTCGATGCCAGCATAGGCAACGTCAAGCTTCAGAGCGAATATGTCTGCCGCCTGCATACATGGATAGAAGACCCAAGCCGTCTCCATGTCCGTAAGGTTCATCTCCCTCCCCATGATCGGCAAAGATCTCCAAACCCTCTGCAACGAGACGCTCTTAGCGATCCTTATTACAATGGCCCAGTAGTCGCTGCTGTCGACCAGGTCTGAAGACCAGACAAACCTGACCTTGCTCTCGTCCAAACCCACGGATCTGAAACTATGCTTGAAATACTCACCCGCCAGCTTGATGTTCTCCAAACTCCCCCCGAGCTTATTGTTTATCCAGGCATGCCAGTCTGCGAGGAAGATCGTGAAATCAAAGCCGGCTTCAACAAAGTCTGATATCTTCTTGCCGACGACTAGCCCTGTTCCTAAATGGACCCTGCCGCTGGGTTCAAGCCCGATATAAGCCCGTGGTCGCTCCTTCGTCTCCAGTAAATATCGAAGCTCTTCTCGTGTGATTATCTCCTCTGCATTCCTCGTCACAAGGCTCATCCTAGACTCCAGATCCATCTTGGGACACCAGTCGACAAGCTGCAACAGTTACCTGAGAGCATCCATCGTCAAACAAAACTATTTCGGCGGAGCCTGTCGCCCTGCACTAACTCACGCAGCCTCATCGAAGGAGCGTTAAGCTCCATCTGGGCTGGGCTCTCTCGATGCAGGGACTAAGCTGCTCCGCCGCCTCGCCTGTGCCACGCGTGGGTAAACCTCTTGATCACAGACAGGTCGTATGACCAGCCTCTCTAAAGGCCGTCAGCGTGATCCGTCTCGGCGAGGGTCGCGGCGAAATACGCCGCAAGAGATAGCTTGCCGCAGAAGAGGCTTAAAGATACCGCTTCTTGCGGTGCTCATCGGCTAACTCAAGGTCTATCTCAAAGGCAGCAACAGGATTCTCCAGAAGGAAGTTCGACAGAACCTCTGGATGAACTTCTCCCACGATTCCAACCTCATGGTCCTCAATTACCATCTTCGCGGCCCTACCTTCGACGAAGAATGGCTGGCTATCCTCTACCACTCTCCAACCCTCAACGTCGAGATTTCGAAGAACAGATTCCACGACGGACCTGGCCTCGGTGAAGCCGGCCCCCGCGTGTGAGGAGACTCCTGCAAGGTGTAGAACCCTTCGCGTCTTGACCGGAGAATCCGGTTGCCTCAGTATTATGTCCGAAGATTCGAAGATCCGTTGAGGGTAGCTCTCGTGGGTATTATCCATCAGATTCTTCATGAGGCCGGGCAGAAGGCTCGTCCTCATTATGGAGAAGTCAGCAGACACTGGATTGAGGAGCCTCACGGCATCCCCATTTCTCATTCGCATACGACGATAGTGAATGTCGTCATTCGTAAGAATGAGATTCATAGTCTCCACGTAGCCGAGTCCGACCATGATGGTTCTGCTCTTCCTTGCCAGCTCGACTAGTGGATGCGGCTCGCCTATCCCAAGCGTCTTGGGCACAGTTGGGGTGATCTTATAGAAACCGTAGCCAAGGGCGAGCTCCTCAACCAGATCAACCTCATGCATGATATCCACACGATACGCCGGTATCTCGACTTCAAGGATCCGGTCTCTCCTGCGAACTCCCATTCTGCATCGTTCGAGCGCCTTAGCTACCTGATCGTCAGAAA
>Ga0123519_10012223_pt1 | contig 12532 bp, 8 predicted proteins | sample YelNatPaOPRAMG02_FD_87396 | JGI IMG/M metagenome (GOLD analysis project Ga0123519, IMG submission 87396) | Hot spring microbial communities from Yellowstone National Park - Yellowstone National Park OP-RAMG-02 (version 2) | ecosystem: Environmental > Aquatic > Thermal springs > Hot (42-90C) ...
TCAGGAGAGGTGGCAGAGTGGTTGAATGCGGCGGTCTTGAAAACCGTTGTACCGAGGAATCGGTACCGGGGGTTCGAATCCCTCCCTCTCCGCTAATAATCATATCCGTTGTACCGAATTAAGTTTAATCCCTAATTAATTATTCCCCTCTATATTTCCTTTTAAGATATTTTTCTGCTTCGTTAAGATAGTGATTTTTTAATTCAACATTTCCGAGTTTTCCAAAAAATTCACTTAACTTGAAATATAATGTTGATGGATCTTTTACTTTAGTTGTACCTTTCTTTAAGAAATTTATTACACTTGCTGGCGGATGAATTTTTAAGTCGAAATTGTATGCATCAGCAGCTTTTATGTATGGCTCGTTTTCTAAGGGTTTAATCTCAGAAGCTTTTTTATAGAAATTTAAAATTGTTTCAAAATTTTCAACATTATCGAATGAGAGTTCTATAACTTTGGCTCCCCACATATAGACATCATAAGCAATGTGAGGAAATGTACTGCCAAGTTTTTTTATAAACATACTTAATTCATCTAAACTTAGTGCTGGATTCCAAAAAAGAATTTTGTAAAGTTCAATATCATCTATTCCATCTTTTAAGGCATTATCGAATGCATCAAATAATTCATCTGAGTTTCTTGAATTTTTGAAAATATATTCATACTTATACCGATCCATTGTGACCTCAATTAAATTGGAAATTAAATTTGATCTATAAAATTATTTTGAAATTTTTTTGAGAGAGATTGCACAACCACCACCTTCGACTAATTTAATTTTCAGACTTGATTTATTATCAACAATTTTTTTCTCAATTTTATATGACATTGGATTTTTTTGCCAATGTGCGTCTTCCGAATCTCCATAAATTGTTGCTTCGTATTTTGCTTTATCTAAAAAGTCGAGTTTGATATTAAATTCTCTAGCATTTTCGTCTGTAATTGCACCAATGAACCAATTGTCAGACTTTTTGTCTTTTCTTGCGGTAACAATATAATCTCCAGGTTCGGCGTAGAGTACTTTAGTATCTTTCCAATCTACTGGAACATCTTTTATGAATTGAAAAGCATCTAAAAATCTTTCATAATTTTCGGGCAAGTCAGCAGCCATCTGAAGAGGACTGTAAAGGACAACATATAAGGCAAGTTGTTTGGCTAAGGTAGTATGAACCTGAAAATTTTTTCGATCTTCACTGTAATAATCCATCTTAATTTGAAATATACCAGGAGTATAATCCATAGGACCGCCCATAAGTCTGGTGAAGATAAGAATAGTTTCGTGTTCTGGTGGATTTCCTTCACTCCAGGCATTGAATTCATTCCCTCTTGCGGCTTCAGCAGCTAACCAATTAGGATAAGTTCTATGTAATCCAGTTAGTCGAACTGACTCGTGCGAGTCAATACATATTTTATCTTTTGCGGCTCTTTCTAAAACTCTTATGTAATGATTAACCATCCATTGACCGTCGTGATGTTCGCCGCGAGGAATTATTGGACCGACATAACCTGTTTTTACGGCAGTGTAGTTGTAATTTTTTAAGAAATTAAATGCATCATTCATTCTTCTTTCGTAATTGGTAACAGAAGAGGAAGTTTCATGATGCATAATTAATTCAACGCCTTTTTCTTTTGCATATCGTGAAACTTCTTCAACATTAAAGTCAGGATACGGTGTAACAAAATCAAAAACATTTTCTTTCCAGTGACCAAACCAATCTTCCCATCCGATATTCCAGCCTTCAATCAAAAGTGCATCGAAACCATGTTTGGCTGCAAAGTCAATGTAGCGTTTTGCGTTTTCTGTTGTTGCACCGTGCCTGCCATTTGGTTTAAGTGTATCGTATTTGATATGGTCAATTCTGATATTATCAATATCAGCGTAATTCCAAGATTCTTTTCCTACATGTAAAGACCACCAAATGCCAATATATTTTTTAGGTTTAATCCAGCTAACATCTTCAAATTTTGTTGGTTCATTGAGATTTAAGATAATTTTTGATTCGAGGATTTTTTCGGCTTTATCGGAGACAATTATTGTTCTCCAAGGAGTTTTAAATGGGGTTTGTAAATACGCCTTATTACCATAAGCATCCGGACAGAGATGAGTAGATAAAACAAAATTTTCTTTATTTACTTTTAGATACATTGCAGGATAATCTACCAATGCAGCTTCGTGAATGTTTATGTATAGACCATCATCAGTTTTAATCATCAAAGGAGTTTGTACAAAATTTTCACCGGGAATTGATTTTGTTATAATGTCATCAAAGTTTCTTCCTTTCAGTGCATTGATTTCAGAAAATCTTGAAGTTGTGTATGTATATTCCTGTGAATCATAATCTCCAGGCAACCAGAATGCAATATGATTGCCAGTCATAGCAAATTCAGAATTTTCTTCAGCAACAATGAAGTATTTTAAATTTTCTTGTCGAGGAAATTCATATCGAAAACCAAGACCATCATTGAAAATTCGAAAGTGAATGTTTAAAAATCTGTTTGAGTTTTTCTGTTTGAGATAAAATACGATTGAATTGCAGTGATTGATAATTGTATCAACCTCTCCCCAGACAGGACTCCATTTTTCATTTATTTCACTCTGATCGATCTTCAAGATTTCGAAATTATTCTTTAAGTCTTCATTTCTGACAAGATCAAATCCAATTTTGCTGGGTTTAATAACTGCTTTGTTTTTAAAATTCAAAGCGTAGTAGAATTCGCCTTTTTCATTTAATGATATTGTGAGTTTTAGATTTTTATCGGGTGAAAAGAACTCCTGCGAAAACGAAAGATTGATTAACATAGTTGTTAAAATCAAAAGAATTTTTTTCACAATTACCTCCGTTAGTTACTTAAGATAAACCATTTTTTTTGTAATTGAGACTCCATTGACATTAAGCTGGTAAAAATAGATCCCGTTTGGTAAGTAAACAGAAGATAGTTTAGAAGAGTCGAAAACTTCTTCATAAGTTCCAGCTGATTGATATCCATCATAAAGTATAAATATTTCTTCACCGAGTAAATTAATAATCTTTAATTTAATTCTGAATAGAAGATTATCTGAATTTGAATTAATAGTGTAACGAATTTTTGTCTGTCCGTTAAATGGATTTGGATAGTTTTGATCGAGTTGAAAATTTATGTTTTGATTAGTTTCTTTTTCATTAACGCTTGTTATAAAAAAACCATTGAAGTAACCAGCGAGAAAGACAAGTGGTGCATTCCAGTTTATTGCGACTTCGTTTGAAGCCCAACTTTGCAGATGATCGATGTAACATAAAGCAGGTGGTGTATTTTGGTTAAAATATTGTTGAAGAACAGGATCATTCAAAAATTGATTTGGACCGCCGACAACAAAACCAGGAATCGGTTCAAGGATACCATCTGCTTCTGATGGACGATGATGGGGTTTCATTGGATATTTTTTTCCAATCCCAGTAACGAAAGAAAGATTATGTGCATTTGAACCAAGAATGTAATTAATCTGTTCGAGTGCCGCTGATAAATATTTGTTGTCGTTTGTTTTTGTGTAAGCTAAAATCAAAAGAATTCCATTATTGAGGACTTGAGAATTTGATCCCCAGTAGTATTCACCTGGGTTGATTGATACACCGAATCCATTTGTATTTTTTCGTGAAGCAAGAGTATTTGCATAAGAAATTAATGAATTGAGGAGTTGAGTTTTTACATTTTGATCCGTATTTGGTTGTTTCGAAAAGAGGTAAGTGATGTGAGCGAGTGTTCGTACATTTTGCCAATTCATTGTAGAATTAATTAGTCCGCCAAGATTGTAATTGAATTCATAATAATCTTTGTAACTCTGTTCACCCGTTGATTCAAATAATTCTGCAGCTGCCCAGAGTTTTTCGTCAGAGTCATTGTTATCGCCATATTCGCCTGTTTGAGTTCCAGATGGATTATGAAAACCTCCTGGTGGAACGATTGATGGTTGATTGATTAGCCAGTTCCAAGCATTCTTTGCTGCGTTTAAACATTGATTAGCTAATGCCGAATCATAATTTTTGTAAAGACGATAAAATCTTGAAAGTACTGCAATGAAATTTCCTGTTGCAGTAGATGATTTTTGATAAATGTATCGCATTCCAGAATCTTGAGAAGGCATCACGAATGATTCAAATTGTTCTTTTGTGAGTTTGTGATAAACAGATCCATCCGAAGCTTGCATTGTGAGAAGCCACTGGATTTCATATTTGACTTCATCTAAAATGTCTGGGATGCCGTTTCCGCTTTCTGGAATATTCAATGAATCAGAACTAAAGTATTCAGGAAATAATTCATAAGCTAAGAGGAGAGTTGCGACAGAAATTCCAGCATTGACAACATATTTTCCGTAATCACCAGCATCGTGCCAGCCACCTCGTGAAAGTTTAAATCCACTCTGACCAGTAGATGAGTGATAGAAAGCATCGCCTGTGTGACAAGCATTTCTTTGATAAATTCCAGCGTGTGTATAAAATAACTGACTGCCACATCTTTGAAAATAAAATGCTTTTAGTGCTTTTTGAAAAACATCATTAAAAACATTTGAAGAAATGTTAAAGTGATATGAAGTGTCGTTTGTATTTAATCGAATATAATATTTTCCTTCCCGAGTGAGATTAGAAAAATCTCCTTTTCTAATTTGCATTCCTGTTGCTGGATCGTTAGATGAAATTAAAGTGAGTTGACCCGAATAAAACACATTTCCACTAATTTCTTCAACAACTTCGAAAGAAGTGGCTGGGTAATTTGTGTAGAAATATTTTTGTAAAGAAGTTTTATATCCAGCTTGATTAACAAATACTTGAGAAAAAGAATTTGAAATAAAAATTAATGAAACAAGAATTGAAAAGAAGATTTTTAATTTCATCCTTTCCTCACTTAATTAATTAAGGAAGTAATCTTGACTTGAATTCGTTAATGTCAATCAAGTAAAACCAATTATCGAGCAAAGGAACTCCGGCGATTCTCCCACCAAATCCTAACAGACGATGGACAAACATTGGAATACCTGTTGTTTTAATCTGACTTAATGCGTCATCATAAATTTTAACTCCATACTTACTTGCAAGTTGGATTGTCTGATTTGCAATGGTTGAATTAAATTTTTTCAGAAATAAATAATTCTTTATGTAATCTTTAGATGAATTAAAATCAATTTGAGTTGTATCAGAAATTTCTTTCTTCTCTTTGAGCATAATTAAAGTGTATTTATCACCTCGTGGAATGGGACCATAAACTTCGTTGAGATTCAATTTACTGGCAACAATTCCGAGATCACCGAAATAAATGTGGGGAAGAAGTTCAGTTTCCCCATTTTCATTAACAAGCGAGTCTGTTTTACCGTAATTAGCAACAATTTCATCAAATGACTTTCCTGATGAAATTGATTTTAAAACATTTTCAACTTCTTCAAGCTTCTCTAAGTTTAGAATTTTCATCTTAATCAAAACATTGCTTTTATCTTTTCGAAATTCATTATTAAAGTAATCAAGAATTTCCTGTTCAGAGACTCGAGCGGAATCGAGATATGAAAATCTCAACATTTGAGCTAAGTAATGAACTTTCCAGTTTTCAAGTTCATCTTTAAGATTTTTGTTTTTATCAATTCCTTTTTTTCTTGCTTCCTGTGTGAGGTACTGCTGGACAACAAAATCTTTAATTATTCTCGAAAGCTTTGAATAAATCGTTTTTCTATCTTTCGACTGAAATCTGTGCTCTTCAAAAGCAAGATTTGCAAGAAAATCCCAGACAGTTACTTTGTGTGAGTTAACCTTAAATAAAATTTCGTTGAGCAATTTACTCCCAAGCTTTCTTTTAATTTCACGATAATCATGATCATTTAATACATAAGAAGATCTTAGTGTATCAGGATTGCCCTTTGTTCTTTCAAGGATAAGATTGTAAATAATTTCAAATACACGACTGAAAGCAGTATCGTTAATATCGATTGTTTTATCGCTTAACAAATCCTTAAGGTATTGATTGGCTTTGATCATTGTTCGTCTTGATTTAACAATTCTTTTCAAATCATCAACGGCTTTTTGATTTGTGATATCAATTGGTGTAAGGAATTTATCGACAATGTAAAATATAACCCAACCAACTTCACTTCGTATGGGCTGAGTGAATTCTGAAGGATTAAGTGTAAACAAATAATTTTCAATTTCTTCATCTTTTAATGATCCGAGAGATACTTCAAACTCACCAGCGGGAACAAAAACAAATTCAGGAATTCTAAGAATTGAATCTAATGGGACATTGTTTTTAAGCAAATAGTAGATTTTAAAAATTTTTAATGAGTCTTCTGAGTTTATAATTCTTGTTTTTAATTTGAATTGAGCATTATTGATCAGTCGATTAACATCTTCAGCAGAAAGTTTTACTTTACTTTCAATTTCTTCTTTGAAGAGATAATCTCTTAAAAGTGCATCCTCGAGTGGTTTAATGTAAAATCGAAAATCCTCTGAATTCTGTAGACCTTTATTAACCGCTTCAAAATACCAGAGTTTTTCAGCAATCAATGAGAGCAAGAAATCGTATTTAATTGTATCCTGATTCCACTTTGATCGATGAGAAACGAAAGGTGAAAGTTCGTATCTCAATTTGAATTCTTTTTCTGTAATTTTTGTATTTCCAATTTCCGCAATTGCTTTTTCTGAGTTTTGTGAGTGAAGACTCGATGGAACGAGAAATAAAGTCAAGATTAAAATTACTGGAAAAATTTTCTTCATTGTTTTATCGTGATTTTTGTTTGCAATTTATGAATGATTGATTGTAAAGAAAATGAACAAAGCTTTTGGTAATGAAAATCAGTAAATGATTAATTCTTTTGATTTAGATGAAAATAAGGTTGCAAAGTTTTTGTAACAATGATTTAAAAATTTAATTTCAGAAAATTATTTCAGCCCGAGAGCTTTAATGTAATCCCAATTGACAACACAATTTTTCAATTTCACATTATCTAAATATTGATTTAGAATTTTTTTGACCTTTGAAAATTCAGGTCGATTGTTTCGAATAAATTCATACGAGATATCGAAAGTATCGGCGAACTTTATGATTTCATCATAACCATCAGGCTTTTTGATTGAAACAATTCCTCTTTCGCTTTCAAGTTTTTTATAAGGCCAGAAACACCAACCAATGTTGTTCTTTTCAAGAACTTGACGAAATTCATTAATCCATTCGTTTGTATTTTCTCCTGATTCGCCAAGCCAGATTGGAACATTCAGCTTTTCTCTAAAATCAATGTACTCTTGAATTACTTCTTGTGTTGGAGGAGTCCAGTATTTGTGAAAAGTGTAGATGGCTTTTGAATCAATTGTTTCGGTAAAAACAGAAAAGTCGGAATCCCAGATTGCTCCACCGTAAATTATAATGTGATTGGTATCAACCTCACGAATTGCTTTCGTGATTTTTTTGTAAATCGGGACAAGGTGTGGTTTTAATTTTTCTTTATCAAAGTAATGAGCAATTGGCTCGTTCAGCAAGTCATAACCAATGATTATTGTTTCGTCTTTATAAATTTCAGCAATTCGTTTCCAGATTTTAGCGGTGAGTTCCTGACTGAATTCATCTTCCAACAAAAAAGGATAACCATAGCTGTCATCAATATTATCGCCAGTTTGTCCACCAGGTGCGCAATGCATATCGAGAATTACATAAAGATTTTCTTCTTTGCACCAATTGATGATTCGATTTAATAAATCATATCCGACTCCTTTGAGTTCATAGAACGGATAATCAGTTACAAACAAACGATAATTAAATGGAATTCGAACCGAGTTGAAGCCAAGTGATTTAATAAAATGAATATCTTCTTTAGTAATGTAATTCTCACGGAATATTTCCCAGAAATGATTTGCTTCGGTTTCGCCTAAAAGAATTTTGAAGAAATCATAGATCAACCTTGGAGAGTTAATCTTTTTGAAATGGAACATATAACCTTCCGGAACGAGCCAGTTACCGAGATTAATTCCTTTTAATAAAATTGCTTTCCCATCAGGATCAATTATCTCCTTACCCTGAACAGAAAAAAACTTTTTAGACTCCTGAGCATAAATTTTTTCAAAGTGAAGCGTTGATGAAGCAATTAAAATGAATATCAGAATGATTTTTGTTTTAGTTTTGACTTTCTGATCAAAATCTTGTAAAGGTAAAACACCTCTGGAAATGCAATGTGGGCATTTTATGTTTGAATTATAAATTTGATTCCCTGCTGGTTTAGGATCAAAAAAGTTTTTGAGGGCATTCAAAAATTTTTTAAGGACTTTCATTTTACTACAGATTTGTTTGTTGCTTAAAAATTTTAGAGTTAGTCGTTAATAAAAATTTAAAATCATTTCCAGTTTCGTTTGAACATATAATAAGCTTCTCTCGGGATCCATTCATCAAGTCCATCGTTGTTTGAATCTGGTAGAACTCGAATTATTCCCCACCACTCTTCATTAGAATATCCATCTGGATGCTGACTTGTTGGATAACCGCCATAATCGTGCGACCATGGATCGATATCTTTCCACCATTCGTCTGTGAATTCAAATACAGTTCCGCCAAGGCATACATCTTTAACGGAAATGATTTGTTGCCAGTTAAGAGAATCAAATACAGCTTGCATTGTTTCGTATTCTTGTTTTGTTCGATTATCCAGTGCATCGATTCCAAATTCAGTAATAACGACTGGCTTGATTGTTTTTGTTTTGTATTGATTTATTCTTGAAGCAAGATTGTAATTGTAAAGATTTATTGCCCAGAGATCAATATAAGTTAAAGAATTATCATCTGCATACATTGTCGAGTTGCCGATATTAAAAATTTCTCCATTGTTAATTGCAACTGGATGATATTTTTCTCCTTCAATGTTATAAGCAATTGTTGCAAGTTCTTGACAGAGCGAGTACCAGTATTGATTATTTCCATTTTTATAATTTTGTTCGTTTCCAATATTCCACATTAAAAGTCCTGGATTATCCTTGAATTGATAAACAAATCTTATCCAATCGTTTTTAATTTTTTCCCGATTTGCTGGAATTGATAGATCACTATTATAATCTACCCAGAAACCGAGGATACAATAAATTCCATTATCAGCTAATTTTTTTAAAAAAGATGGATTTGCACCACTATAAGTTCGAATTGTATTCGCATTAAGATCTTTCAGGAATTGCAGACTTCTATCTTCCTGTTGAGTTGTAATTGGACGATTACCAATCGGTGTAGGTGAAAAGGCGACTCCTTTAATGAAAAAGTCAGTGTAGTTTCCGTCTCCATCAAAATCGACTTGAAGTTTATTGTTATAAATTCGAACTGGTCCTTTGCTTAGAGGTTTATTTGAAGGAGTGATATAAGTCTTCTTCGTCAGCACTGGATTGATTGTTGAAATTCCATTTACAGCTGAAGGGACATCGGCGATGTAATCTTCATATCCATAAAGTTCAACTTTGATTTTGTGTTTACCTTCAGGGACATTTTCAATTCTAAAATATCCTTGTTGATTTGTAAAGACAGGATTTACTTCTGGTGCTGTTATCAAACTTACCTTTGCATTTTCAAGCGGGATACCAGATGTATTCTTAACCTGACCGGAAATAGTTTTTGGAAATTGATAATCATTCACACCACTCTTGCTCGAACAAAAACTAAATGCAAATGACAGCAAGAGTGATGTGAATGCCAGGAGGACTATTTTAATTTTTAAGGATTTCATTCCAGATTAAAGCTGCTGCACCAAGTACAGCAGATTTACCTTCATTCAATTCAGATTTAAGAAGTTTAACTTTATTTCTGAAAACATGAAATAAATGTTCTTCCATATATCTTTTTGTTGGAACTAAAAGAAGGTCGCCTGCATTTGCAAGTCCACCAAATAAGATTATAGCTTCGGGGCTTGTATGTGCAACAGCATCAGCGAGTTTAGTTCCAAGAACTTTTGCAGTGAAATCAAATGCTTCAAGTGCGATTTTATCACCTTCGAGGGCTGCATCGGTTATCATTTTGGCGTCTAATTCTTCAAAACTGATTTCTCTAAATCTGCTTGGATAATTATTCTTTGCAAGAAGTTCGAGTACTGTTCGTTTAATTCCAGGTGCTGAGGCGTAAGTTTCGAGACAACCTTTTTTACCACAACCGCATAATCTACCTTCAGGATCGTAAACAGTGTGACCAATTTCTCCAGCAAAACCATCATGACCATAAACAAGATTTCCATTAACTACAATACCACTACCGAGTCCAGTGCCTAAGGTTATGACAATAAAGTCTTTCATTCCTTTTGCTGCGCCGTAATACATCTCACCGAGTGCTGCTGCATTTGCATCGTTAGTCAAAGCAATAGGTTGAGGGAAAAATTTTCTAATTATTGTTTCGACTTCAACATATCCCCAGTTTAGATTTGGTGGATTTTCAATTGTCTTTTTATAATAATTTGCATTTGGAGCACCAATTCCAATTCCCATTAAGTCAAAATCAAATTTTAAATCTTTTTTGAGTCTATCATATTCTTCAAACAATCTGAAAAATAAATTTACTGCAGGTTGGTCTGCGTTTGTAGGGATTGAACCCATTAAATAATCATTTCCCTCTTTGTCAATCAATCCAAATTTTGTGTTTGTCCCACCGATATCAATTCCAAGTACAAGTTGTTTTCGATCCATTAGGCTTCCTCAATTGCAAGTTGAGCTTTTTCAAAGGAAGGTACACTTCCTTTAAATCCATAATAAGCAATATACCAATAACATAAAACTGGCAAAATAAATGCGTGATGAATTCCAATATTATCAGCAAGCAAACCTTGCAAGACAGGAACAATAGCTCCGCCAACAATCGCCATACATAAAATTCCAGAAGCTTGACCAGTATGTTTACCTAATCCACGAATTGCAAGTGAGAATATTGTTGGAAACATAATTGAATTGAAAAGTCCTACAAGTAAAATTGACCACATTGCAACTTTTCCATTACTTAACATAGAAATGATTACAAGTAAAGAGGCCATAATTGCATTAAATCCGAGGACTGTTCCGGGTTTAATTTTTCTCTGAACAGCAGATCCGATAAATCTTCCCACCATTGCACCACCCCAGTAGAAGGAAACCATTTTACCAGCTTCCATTTCTAACATATTTGAATCGAGATTTACAAAGTATTTGACAAGAAAACTTCCAATTGAAACTTCAGCACCAACATAGACAAAAATTCCAATTGCACCTAAAACGAGATGTCTATATCCCCAGGCACTTTTGTGAAGTTCATCATAACTCATTCCATTATTTTCTGATGATTGAACTGAGCTGGCTTCTACTTGTGGTAGTTTTAATAAAGCAAAAATTGCAGCCATTATGAATAGAACAGCAGCAAGTCCAAGATATGGATATTGAACAGCTGCTGCTTCTGCTGCTTTGTAAGCTTCTAATTCTTCTGGCGAAAGTTTTGCAAGCTCTTCTGTTGTTTTAACAGCATTAGATAAAATTAAAAGTGAACCAAAATAAGGTGCGACAGTTGTTCCCAGTGAATTAAAAGCTTGAGTTAAATTTAATCTTGACGATGCTGTTTCAGGTTTTCCCAAGATTGTTACATAAGGATTTGCAGCAACTTGAAGTAAAGTTATTCCGGAAGCAAGAACAAAGAATGCAAAAAGGAAAACAGGATAAGATCTCAATGCAGCAGCTGGATAAAAGATAAGTGTTCCAATACCTGCTGTGAGTAATCCAATCACAATTCCTTTTTTATATCCAACTTTTTCGACAAGCCAACCAGATGGTAGTGAAACAATAAAATATGCAAGAAAGAATGTGAACTGTACGAGCATTGATTCGAAATAATTTAATTCAAAGACATTTTGAAGATGGGGAATTAAAATGTCATTGAGACAGGTTAGAAATCCCCACATAAAGAATAAGGAAGTTAGAATTGCAAGTTCGGTTGTATAATTTTTTTGATTTGATGAATTTACTGAAACCGTATTTCCACTAAATGAGGCCATACTAATCTCCTGTTTATTTTTTAACGCAATGGTAAGTCAAAAATTATGCCCTTGATAAAGCTTTATTTAATTGAGTAAAATCAAAATTTAGAATGAGAGAAAATTGTCTCGAATATCATTTTAATAAACGAAAATTATTAAAGTGATAAGTGGAAGGAAGGTTATTTTCCTTGAAGCTATCAGCGTTACCATAAATGATAACGCTGTTCAAACAAACCACCATAAATGGTGATGGCAAAACAATTGTGGCAGTGATTAAAATGCTCAATGTCAGTTAGAAGTCAATCAAAAATTAATGAGAAGACATTTTAAAGTTTTCTGGGATTTTTCCAGCCACACTTTAACTTCGATCTATTAATATGAAGATGGATCATCCACGATTTCAGAGACTGCTTTGGTTCTTCAAAACTCGAAATGACTTTCTCCTTTAACCAGTCGCAATGTGTGTTTTCTTTACCAGTCATTATGAGCGAAGCAAAATAATCTTTCCCTATGAAGATGAACCAGTGGCAATGAGAGTTCTCTTTAACTAGTCATTACGAGCAAAGCGAA
>Ga0123519_10012224_pt1 | contig 12531 bp, 13 predicted proteins | sample YelNatPaOPRAMG02_FD_87396 | JGI IMG/M metagenome (GOLD analysis project Ga0123519, IMG submission 87396) | Hot spring microbial communities from Yellowstone National Park - Yellowstone National Park OP-RAMG-02 (version 2) | ecosystem: Environmental > Aquatic > Thermal springs > Hot (42-90C) ...
ACCTTGCTTAGAAGGCAAGTGCTCTATCCTATTGAGCTACGGGCGCATTCTTCTAAAACTTTCTTTAAAAATTCCTTAGCGGCTTCCGACTTTAGCTTTATTTCTCTTAATCTTGCCTCTAAACGACTATCTAATTTTTCGAAATAAAACAATAACCATGGGTTATAATATTTTGTCGATCTTGTCCTCCACGAATTGTGCTCCTTAAGTCTAGAATTTAAATCCTTGGTTAAACCTACGTATATTCTGTCTCTGTTTGCTGATACTAAAGCATATACATAATACATACTCAAGACAGATGCTTCCTGCCTGCCGGCAGGCAGGTATCCAACTGAGCTACAGGCGCAATTTTTAAATCGGGGGAGTGAGACTTGAACTCACGGCCTCGACGTCCCAAACGTCGCGCGCTAAACCAAACTGCGCTATCCCCCGTTTAATTAATCTTTCAATGTAATTCTTGCTTTTCTCTTTTTTAAGCTGTTTTTCTCGCCTTACAGCATCGATCTTACTATCAAATTTTTCAATATAAACTATCTCTCAAGGAATTTTCAATTTTGTAGAGATAAATTGACCCAAGTTGTGTCTATATAATCTATCCCTAATATTCTTTGTCTGCCAATATAATAACTTCCATTCTTTTTACTGCGAAGAATATAAACGTATATCATAGACAAATGTCGGAACGCTCTAAACCTCCGCCGAAGGCGGATCAGTCTTTGGCTGAAAACTGAGCCACGCCCCGTATTAAAAAATTATAACACTCAAAAAAAATCTTTGCAATTGTAAATTTTTCCAGTAAACTATTTAAAAGCGCTAAAAAAATTAAAAATAGACAGAGCTTCTGAAATTCCAAATGTAATGCTTTTAAAAAGTACTTCGTCGGCATGCCGATACTTCGGCATCTGGGTAATCTTTTGTAATCAAGAGCCTTCGATAGAGTTTAAGTAGTTTTCTTACAGCTTCTATTTAATTACCATGAAAAGAAATATAATTATTGCTTTAATTTTACTTCTAATTATTATTGCGGGTCTGGGAATAATTTATCTAAATAATGTGTATCTTCCGGTTAAATTTAAGTCAATGCTTATCCAGACCTTAGAAAACAACCTTGGCTATAATGCAAAAATTAGCGATATTAAGTACAATCTCATTAAGGGCTTGGTAATAAAGGATATCGTTATTTATGACCAAGTTGAAGATGCGCAAAATACGCTTTTAAAAGTAAAAGAAATCTATTTTAATTTCCTCTTCCTCCCTTTAATTAAGCAGGGAAAAATTATCATCCCGGTTATCCATATTGATTCGCCCTTTTTTAATCTGCGTTATCAAAAAGACAGGTGTTTTAATTTTGCTAAAATCTTTTCTTTTAAGATTAAACCTCCCCAAGAAAAATCTCGCTTCTCATTTTTTATCTATAAAATTCATCTCTTTGATGGTCAAGCCATATTACAAGATGAACGCTTTGAGCCAGCTTTTACTAAAACCTTAACTGATTTAAATATCGGACTGAGTTTAAAGCCCATCGCCAAAATTTCTTTTCTTATTCAAACCAAAGTCTTGTGGGAGAAAAATCTGGTTGGTAAATTATCCGCAAAAGGTAGTTACGACCTTTTAGCTAAGGAACTAAATGCAGAATTAGATTTTGCTAACCTCATTTTTAATGAATTTAGCCCTTATTTAGAAACGTTTCCTTTCTTAGTAAATAATGGCGCAATTGAAAGCAGTAAATTAAATTTAAATTTTAAGAAAAATATCATTGATTTAGATGGAGTTTTATCTTTACGAAAAATAGAATTAAAGAAAGATGATTATATTTTATCCGCCGATATAGATATTTATCCACAAATTAAATACACCATAGATACAAAGGAATTTTTCTATAAAGCAAACCTTAAAATTCTTGGCGCAAATTTAGAGGGAATAAAATACCTAAAAAAGATAAACCAGATAAAAGGCGATATTGCCTTAACTAAAGATTACGTTTTTACTGATAACTTAAATTTAGAGACTTTAGGGATTCCTTTTATAATGCGCGGCAGTTTAAAGAATTTCTTTAATCCTTATATAAAAATTAATTTTAGTTCTTCTCAATGCGACTTGGAAAAGTTATTTCCCATTTTTTCATTACCTACTGAATTAAAATTAACGGGTCTGGCAAAAGTAAATATTGATATCGAAGGAGAACTAAAAAATCCACCTTTAAACCAAAAGATAAGTTTTGATTTAGAAAACGCCCTGTTTCAATCGCCTGTCTTAAAAGAACCCCTAAAGAATATCTCAGGAAGAATTAACCTTAATCCCGAAGGTTTAGATTGGCAAAATCTCTCTTTTAATTATCGGAATATAATTTATCAATCCTCAGGCACATTAAGTGATTTTAAGGAACCCAAAATAAGCTTTAACCTTAATTCTTCGGATTTAAACCTTAAATCTGATTTAAAAATTAAAGATAAAATAGCCAAAATCTCGACGCTAAACGGAAAATATCTTAATTCTTTATTTGATATAAAAGGTGAAATTAATTTCCAACAGCTTCATGAGCCAATTTTTGATCTTAACACAAAAATAAATCTTAACCTTGTAGATACCTTTGGTTTTCTTCCTGAGAAAATAGCTCAAAATTTACGCAAGGCAAAACTTAATGGCATCTTAAATCTGGTTGGTTCTTTAAATGGAAAAGGAAATAATTTTAAGGACTGGCAGATGTCTTTTTTGGTTAACGCGGATTTAATTTCTCTATATGAACTGAAACTGCGTAATTTTTCTTTTAACCTGCAAGAAAAGGATGGATTATTGAATATAAACCGCCTTAATAGCTCCTTTTATGAAGGCATAATCAATATAGAATTTTTAAGCGACCTTAAGCCTGAAATTCCTACTTATCTAATCAAATTTAATTTAGAAAACATTGATTTAGCAAAATTAAAATTAGATACCGCCTTTAAAGATAAAGATATTAGCGGGATTTTAAATATTCAGGCTAATTTAGAGGGTAATTTTAAAGAACTTTCTAGTCTAAAAGGATTGGGCAATCTTTCCATTAAAGAAGGAAAACTTTGGGAGTTAAATCTTTTCCGGGGCTTAGCCGAATTATTTTTGTTACCTGATTATGAAAGGATTATTTTTAATCAGGCAGTTGGCGATTTTATAGTTGAGAATAATTATTTAGCCACCGATAATATTAGATTAGAAAGCCCCCAACTTATCCTTGATTGGACAGGAAAATTAGGTTTCGACGGAAGCCTTGATTTTACGATTTATAGCAAAGCCAATAAGGAAATCATCCGAGAATCTGCGGACCTGCGTAAATTTATTACCGCAGTGATTGGAGAATTAAGTCAAGCAATTGCCATAAAATTAACCGGAACTTTAGACAAGCCAAAATTTAAGGTTATTCCTTTACCGCTTGAAATAATCAAAACAATTAAGGACTTTCTTTTAGGCAGGTAATTAAAATTGGTTTTATTTTTTTTAAGGCCTGATAACGATGACTGATGCGATGCTTTATTTTAGGACCCAACTGAGCAAAGGTTTTTTTATCTTTAGGAATGTTTAGTCCTGTTTTTTTCTTAAGGTATGGGATAAATAAAGGATCATAACCAAAACCAAAGTGACCTTGCATTTTAAAACCGATATAGCCTGAACAAATCCCTTCTTTTACTGCAATTAATCCGTTTTTATCTGCTAAAGCCACTGCGCAATGATACTTTGCCTTTCTTTTACTAAAAGGAAGATTTTTTAAAAGTCTTAAAAGTTTAAGATTATTTGCTAAATCACGCTTATTTTTCCCCGCAAAACGCGCGGAATAGATTCCTGGCTTATCTCCTAAAGCATTTACACAGAGTCCAGAATCTTCTCCCAAAGTTAATTTTTTAGTAAAGGAGGCAATCTTTAGGGCTTTTTTAATGGCATTTTCTTTAAAACTTTTACCGTCTTCTTTTACATAGGGAGAATTAGGATAATCTACTAAAGAAGCAATTTTTAATCTGGGAATATTGAGAATCTGTTTTATCTCTTTTAATTTCTTTTTATTTTTTGTGGCCACAACTAATTCCTTCATTGAATATCAAAGGATATCCTTTAAGAGAGAATTTTGAAGATTAATTAATTCATAAATTCCTTTTTTAGCTAATTCAAGCATTTTATCCATCTGCTCTTTATTAAAAGGCTTTTTTTCCGCTGTACCCTGAATTTCAACCAATTCACCCCTGCCTGTCATTACTACATTCATATCCACTTCTGCCTGAGAATCTTCTTCATAGGTTAAATCTAAAACTAACTCCCCATTAATTATTCCTACACTGGTAGCAGCCACAAAATCTTTTAAAGGGATTTTATTAATTAAGCCATCTTTTTTTAATTTATTAAATGCATCTGCAAGTGCAATGAAACTGGCGGTAATGGAAGCGGTGCGCGTTCCTCCATCTGCCTGAATAACATCCGAATCTATCCAGATAGTGCGTTCACCCATATTTTTCATCTCTACAACTGCACGTAAAGATCGACCAATGAGGCGTTGAATCTCATAACTTCTTCCCGAATCTTTACTGCGTTGAATCCTTACCGCGCAGGAACGCGGTAGCATCCCATATTCTGCAGTCACCCAGCCGGAGCCTGTGCCTTTTAAAAAAACCGGGACTGATTCTTCTACCGAAGCAGTGCATACTACGCGCGTATTATCCAATTCAATTAAACAGGAACCTTCTGCGTATTTAATATAATTTCTTGTAATATTAACTTTCCTTAATTGATCAAAAAGCCGTCCATCTTTTCTTATCATATATACTCCTTCCTTTTGCATCAATTCCGACAATTAAGGGAAAATCCTTAACCTCTAATTTATAAATTGCTTCTTGACCTAAATCTTGGTAAGCAATCAATTCCATCTTTTTGACATATTTCGAAAGCAATGCTCCACATCCGGCATAAGTTAAAAAATAAACTGCCTTATATTTTTTTATTGCTTTTCTTATCTGTTCTGAGCGCCTGCCTTTACCAATCATTGCCTTTACGCCTGCTTTAAGTAAATCTAAACTAAATTTATCCATGCGTGAACTTGTAGTAGGACCGCAAGAACCGATGGTTCGAATCTGCTTACCATCAGCACTGAGCGCAGTCGAAGTGCTGATAATTTTTCCTTTGGGAGTCTTTGTGGGAGCGCAATAATAAATTATTGCACCTTTTAAGTCAATGGGTAATTTTTTACCTTTTTTTATTGCCTCAACTAATCTTTTATGCGCTTGATCCCGGGCAGTATAGATTATCCCACTAAATAAAATCTTCTGCCCTACTTTTAACTCCGTAAATTTCATTTTCTTTTTCCTAAACGCAACAACGCTATAACGCAATAATGCTTATAAAATCTTTGTAGCAGTCCTTAATGCATGACAACTTATATTTACTGCTACCGGCAGTCCAGCCATATGGGTTGGATAAGTAAGGATATTTATTCCTAAACAGGTAGTTTTTCCGCCTAACCCCATAGGTCCAATATTTAAGCGATTGATTTCTTTAAATAATTCATCCTCAAGTTTTTTTATTGTGTATTGCGTATTGCGTATTGCGTAACGATTTACGGAAGACGGATAATGGACGACGGTCTTTAATAATGCTTTCTTCGCTAAAAAACAGGCGTAGTCTGCGGTTCCACCTATACCTACACCTACTACATAAGGCGGACAAGCATCAGGACCAGCTGATTTTACTGTATCAATAATAAAATTTTTAATCTCCTGCCAATTAACCGTAGGATTAAACATCTTTAGTTGCGTCTTATTTTCACAGCCAAAACCTTTAGGTAAAACCGTTAATTTTAATTTATCGCCTTTTACTATCTCTATATGAATTACTGCTGGCTGATAATCTATTTTTTTTCTTGAAAGCGGGTCTTTTATCACTGAATTTCTTAAAGCACCTTTTTTATAACCTAATTCTATACCTTTATTAATTGCAGATTTTAAATCACCGATAACTTTTACATCTTGGCCTAATTCAACAAAAACACAAGGAAGGCCTGTATCTTGACAAATGGCTAATTTTTCTTTTTTGGCAATCAAAGCATTTTTAATAATTGCGGATAAAATATCTTTTGCCCGTTTATTTTTTTCTTCTTGATAAGCTTTCTTAAGAAGAAAAAAAACATCTTTTCTTAAAATCTGATTTGCCTGAATAGATAAATCGCTAACTACTTTAGTAATTTTTTCTGCAGAAACTGGTCTCATCTTTTATATTCCCGACTGACTATGGTAGTAATACCGCCCCGGGGATTAAATATGGCAGTGATTTTTACCCAACGCGGTTTTACATAGCTTACAAAATCTTCCATAATTTTATTAACTACGTGTTCATGAAAGATACCTAAGTTGCGATAAAATAAAGTATACATTTTTAAGGATTTTAGTTCCACACAATATCGGTTAGGTATATATTCAATTTTTATGGTGGCAAAATCGGGTAAGCCGGTCTTTGGACAGATGCAGGTAAACTCCGGGATTTCAATATTCACCGTATAATTTTTATCAGGATATTGATTCCTCCAAACTTCTAAAGGAGGCGTCTTTAATTCTCGGATGCCTTCCTGCAGTCCTTCATAAGAAGATTTTTTATTTTTTATTTTTTTCATTTTAGGCCAATTATTTTATGTAGTTGCGGAATAATGCAAGCAGTAACATTGTTTTCTATAGCTATATTTCTAAAATTTTTTAATTTTGAATTTAAATCTTTTTTGTTTTCATAACTATTCGGTTGTAAGACTAAAACTGATATAGGATTAATCTTTTTTATTAAATTTAATGCTTCCTTTAAATCTTCTTCTTTTGTAGATTTACAAATCACTGCTTTTAAGAAAACTTCTTTTCGCGAAGCAATGGCTAAAAATTCTTGATGTTCTTTCCAGAAACTATTTTGAGCAGTAGAACTAGGAAGCTTTAAATCCATAGCAATAATATCTATATAGTCAATTACTGCTTCTAATGCTGTAGGAAGTGTCCCATTTGTTTCTAAATAATTTAAGTAACCTTCTTGGTGAGTTAATTTTAAGACCGCTTTTAAAAAATCCTTTTGTAAAAGTGGCTCCCCGCCTGTAAAAGAAATTGAATGATAATAGTCATTATATTTTTTTAACTGAGAAAACAGTTCTTGCGGTGTATATTCTTGGAAATATCTTAATCTTGTATCACAGAATTGACAATTAAGATTACAGCCAAAAAACCGGACAAATAACTGCTTGTATCCTAGATAAAGTCCCTCACCTTGAATACTTTCAAAAATCTCTGCGATTTTACCTTTCATTTTTTGATAAAGACTATAAGTTTAGGATAAAAGAGGATCTACTAAGCCTGCTTCCTGAAAACCTTTAAGTCGAAAATAACAACTCTGGCATTTTCCGCAAGGATATTTTTTGCCTTGATAACAAGACCAGGTTAATTCAAAGGGGACTCCTAAACGACTACCTAATTTAATAATCTGGGCTTTGGTTTTATTAATTAAAGGGGTATAAATCTTAATCTTTCTTTTTTCGCTTGCACTTTTTGTTCCGGTTAAAATTACTTTTTGAAAGGCAGAAAAAAAATCTTTCCGACAATCCGGATATCCTGAATAATCTTGGGTATGTGCACCAATAAATATACTTGAGATATTATTTGCTTCTGCATAAGAGAGGGCAAGACTTAAAAATATAATATTTCTTGCTGGTACATAAGTAGAAGGGATTGCGTTTTTGCGTTTTTGCGTTATCGTGTTATCGCGTTGAGGGATTTTTAACTTTCTATCTAAAAGAGAAGAGCCCTTTTTGGGTAAATCTATTTTAATTACCTCATACTTACATCCCAGCTGTTTAGCGATATTTTTTGCACTTTGAATTTCCCGACGGTGACGCTGGCTATAGTCAAAAATTAGACAATGACAATGAAATCCTTTCTTTTTTGCCCAATACAAAGTAGTTGCAGAATCTAAACCACCCGATAATAAAACTATTGCTTCTTTACTCCTCATAGGTAGCGCAGCTATTTTCGCTTTCCCAGACAGTTACTGACTTAAGATTAAGAATTTCTTTTTTTAATTTATCATAGATATATTTAGCTAAATTCTCAGAGGTAGGATTAACTTTTTTAAAATAAGGAATGCGATTAAGATACTTATGGTCGATTTTATCTAAGACTTGTTTTAATTTTTCTTTAAGATACTTAAAATCTAAAACCATACCACCTTTATCCAATCTCTCAGCATAGACTTCTATCTGGACTGTCCAATTATGACCATGTAACTCTTCGCATTTACCTTTATAACCACGCAGATTATGTGCCCCACTAAAATTTCCTTCTACCTTTATCCTATACATTTATTTTCTTAACTCCCTTTATGGGTTTACCTAAAAAACGTTTAGCCATAATACTAAAACCTTCGGGATCATCACTAACATAAAAATCTAATTTTGCTGAGGCTGTTTTATTTTTATTTAAGAGATTTTCATTTATTAAGACTTTCTTTATTTCCTCGGCTACTGCTTGCGCAGAATCAATTAATCTTACATTATCTCCTAAAACTTTTTTAATTATATTTTTTAATAAAGGATAGTGGGTACAACCTAAAATCACTGTATCTACTTTAGTCTCTTTTAAAGGCTTAAGATAACGGCGTGCTACTGCTAAAGCTACCTGACCTTCTGTCCAACCTTCTTCTACCAGAGGCACGAATAAAGGGCAGGCTACAGAAGTAATATAAATTTTTGGATTAATCTGTTTTATCTCTTTTTCATAAGCTTTACTTTTTATGGTAGCAGGTGTGCCAATAACGCCAATACGCTTATTGCGCGTAGCATAAATTGCACAGCGTACTCCCGCAGTAATTACGCCAATAATCGGGACTTTAAAATAATTCCTGATAAAGGGCAAAGCAATGCTTGAAGAAGTATTACAGGCTACACAGATTAATTTAACTTCTTGGCGTAATAAAAATAAAATATTTTCCAGCGAAAGATGAATAATCGTTTCTTTAGATTTTGTCCCATAAGGAAGATGCGCCGTATCGCCAAAATAAACAATATCCTCATTCGGTAAGTGGCGGATTAATTCCTTTACGACGGTTAAACCACCTATGCCTGAATCAAATACGCCAATGGGCTTATCCAATTATTAAATACCTCCTTTAATAAATTAACGGGCCAGAAATATAATCTCTAATATAATTTTCTATTCCCTGCGCAATTGCCTCAGCAATCTGTTGGCGATAATAACTATTTCTTAATTGGCGCTCTTCTTGGGGATTGGATAAATATCCTAACTCAATTAAAATTGCCGGCATTTGCGCACCTTTTAAAATATAAAAATTCGCCTCTTTTATCCTTAAGGCAGAGATACTTAAAGCGCGATCTACACTGCGACAGATATTCTGAGATAATCTTACTGCTTCGGCACGGTTTGCGGTATAAATCATATCCCAGATTATTGCTCTTAAATCCAAAGAATCATTAATCAAATTAGTATCTTCTAAATTCGGCAGAGTTTCTTTTGCGGTAGATAAAGCGCGTTTGGTATCGTTATCCATCTTGGCACTGATATAATATATTTCAAAGCCACTTAAACTTCTTAGCCGATTAGCATTGGCATGAATACTAATAAAAAGATCCGCCTTGGCTTGATTAGCAATATCTACTCGGCTCCTAAGGGAAACAAATTTATCGGTATTCCTTGTCATAATTATTTCAAAACCTCTTTCTTTTAAAATTTTTGCTAAACGTTTAGCAATATCTAAATTAACTATTTTCTCTTTTAAACCACTTTTACTAATTGTTCCGGGGTCAACCCCACCATGGCCGGGATCAATAATTATCCTTCTTATTGGAACCGCAGCTAAAGGAGGTAATTTGTAAGTTGGATAAGGCAGTTTAAATAAGTTTAAAAGAACCTGTTCAAAGTTATGTGGTACAACCACGGTTCCCTGATAAAGCTCTACTGGATGGCTTAAATGCTCTGTTTTCCCATCCACCAGCATTAAGGTGTCGTTCAGTCTTAAACTTATTTTATGATTATCTTTTTTTAACAAGACAATCTTTGTAAAAGTATCATATTCGTATTTTATCCCCTTCGATTCACAAAGAGGAATTAAAGGTAAGTAATTTATTCCATTTATATTATAGACCGCTAGAGGTTCAGGAGTTGTAGGTACGGTTGCACAACCTATAAAATTTAAAATAAAAAATAAAATAAAAATATAAACTTTTTTATTTTGCATAATTGAGGATAATTTTTAATAAGTGGTGGAGGTGGCCGGAATTGAACCGGCGTCCTTAAGTAATTCGATAAAAGTCGCTACATGCTTAGACTATCTTTTATACTTATTCTTGCTTGCTCCGATAGACAGGATCAAGCAAGCCGCAGCCTTTTAGAATCTCGTCCTGACCCCAAAGGCAAATTCATCAGGACCAGCCTAAATTAACTCACTCATATCCCATCCTTAGGCAGATGGGATTGAGGCTTCGCTAAACTTAGTTAGCGAAGACTGGAACGCTTCCCACTGGCATAGCCATTACTGGCCTTACCTGTGGGTTTAACAGAGTTAATCTGTTTGCGTTTATGTTTTGAAAGGTTGTTATCGCGGCCACCTTTCATCCGCGGCATGCTACTTTTACCGTTTTACTTAAGTCGAGCCCTTTCACCCCCTTTATTAAATTCAAATACCAAATGACAAAACTTTATTTTTGATATTTTTCATTGGGATTTTAGATTTATTTTGTCATTTGAATTTTGTCATTTGTCATTAAATCAAGGTTTTCTTCTACTCTTCAATATCCGACGCATCTTAAGCTCATCTTCCTTGCGCTTTATTATTTCTCGGCGGTCATAGAGTTTTTTCCCTTTACAAAGCGCAAGTTCTATTTTTGCAAATCCACGCTCGTTAAAATAAACTTTTAAAGGTACTAAAGTAAACCCCCGCGCTTTAAGCTTACCTAACAGTCTATCTATCTGAGACTTATGTAGAAGTAACCGACGCAGCCGGTGCGGGTCTACATTTAGATAACTTGCCTGCTCGTAAGGTCCAATATAACTATTATACAATATAACTTGGTTATTTTCAACGCGCGCAAAACTGTCCTCTAAATTTATCTTTCCCTGACGAATAGATTTTACTTCGCTTCCTTTTAGCTCTATGCCGCATTCTAAAGTCTCTAAAATTGTATAGTCTCTATATGCCTTGCGATTGGTAGCGACTATCTTATTCATTTAATCAGCATAAAATATAAACTTAAAAACAAAGGAATGCTTATTAAACTTAAAATATGCCCAAAGAATATTCCCTGACTAATAATTAAATCTTCTTTTTTATAGTGCCTTAAAATAATGGATAAAGAAGTCGCGGGAGGCATTGCCAACTGCATAATAATTAATAAACCTAAAAGTTCCGCTAATTTAAAGTTTTTCACCAGGATTAATCCTAAAGTTGGAAGAATAATCAGTTTTATCAGTACTATTAACAATATTGCTTTTTTATTAATCTTAGACTGAAGTTTAATCTGGGCAAGATTTCCTCCTACTACCAGCATCGCCAAAGGTAATGTACAATCACCTATCATTCTTAAAGGCCTTAAGAACTCCGGCGGAAAAAATCTATTTAAGCCAAGAAAAATGAATATCAAACTAAAAATAGTAGCGATTACTGGGGGGCTGAAGAAACTGGCCAATTCGAATTTTTTTACCCGGCTAAATGTCAGAAGATGGACCCCAAAAGACCAAATCAATAAATTAAAACCTAAAAGATAAAGGAATAAATAGATAAACATAATTTCTGCCTTATCTTTAGCTAATAATGTCGCAATCAATGCCAAAGGTAGATACCCCGAATTCTGAAAAGCCACTAAACTCAAAAACTGCCTTTTTGCCTCCTTTTCCTTAATCAACCATAAAAAAATAAAACCAATGAATAAACCTAAAAAAGTAATGGCAATACTTATTAAGGGAAAAATCCACCATTGAGGATAAATTTTAAAACGAAAATCTTTTACTAATTGAGAAAAGATTAAAAGCGGTAAAGTAACTTCAATTATTAACCGGCTTAAGATATTTAAACCTTCTTCTCTTAAAAAATTTCGTTTAACTAAAAAATATCCTAAAACCCCTAAAATAAAAATCTGGGTTATACCTAAAAAAGTAATTTTAAATGCCTCTATAAACATTTTTTTCTCCTAAAAAGATATATTATAACAGCAAAAAATCAGTGAGCAAATTCTTTTCTTAATAGTTTTATAATTGACAGGTTAAATACTGTGGGATATACTTAAAAATAGAATTGCGGAAGTGGCGGAACGGCATACGCGCTACGTTCAGGGCGTAGTGGGCTTAAGCCCTTGAGGGTTCAAATCCCTCCTTCCGCACCATAGTGTAGGGTTGACCCAAAAGGCAATTTGTCAATTAACTTATCGCCTTTCAGATTACTACAACAATAATCACAAGTCAATTTAATTTTCTGCCCCTCCTGTCCCCGCCTGAACGGCGGGGATGATTGCGTGTTGGCGCAGTCAGGCGTAGTCATTCTTGC
>Ga0123519_10012226_pt1 | contig 12529 bp, 11 predicted proteins | sample YelNatPaOPRAMG02_FD_87396 | JGI IMG/M metagenome (GOLD analysis project Ga0123519, IMG submission 87396) | Hot spring microbial communities from Yellowstone National Park - Yellowstone National Park OP-RAMG-02 (version 2) | ecosystem: Environmental > Aquatic > Thermal springs > Hot (42-90C) ...
AATACCTGATGAAATCCCTTTGCCATGCCGCTTATTACGGTATACATCGGACCGGGATTATAGCCAAGGTGTACCCAATCTTTTCCGTATTGCTTGCCCATCTCACGTTGAATTCTTAGGCCGTCGTCGTAGGTCACATCCGAACCCAGCGGATCCCAGCTCAATACCACGAACTTTGTCCCGTTCCTGAACAAGTGGCGCATCAGAGCTTCGGTTTGCGGCTCGTTCTCCGCTCGAGTCCCCGGTCCCCACACTGCCGAAAGTATAACGACCTTGTCCTTTGGCACCGTGTCCAAGGTTTTATAAGCATTCTGGACTTCGCTGAAAATGATGTGCGGGTGACGACGCGGTCTTTGCAGCAACGGTGCTGCTATCACCAACGCTATCAGCAAATACAAAATGCGCCTATCTATGTTTTGAAGCCGAGCCAATATCCCCATCGCAGTTCACTGTGCACTATTAAACGCTTATCTATAATTGCCTATCAAAGAAGCTGCCTCGTTCGAGAGAAAGCCATATCCTCAAACCCATAGCAAGCCCTCCGACCGCCACGCCGAACGCAATTGCTCGTTGGGCAGCCATATTCGGCCCGATCAGAAGCCAATAGCCGATTTTTTCCAGCCTAAATATCGAAAGAAAGCCTGTATCCGGAAGCCAGTTGGTAACCACAGCACCAATAGGCACCAGAGCGAGCATTATGATGCCAGCCGCGCTCATCATCAAGGCTGCTTCCAATGACCTAACTCTGAAAGCCCGATATGCCGCCGATACGATGTAGAACGCGATCAGCGAGAACATGGTAGCATCCAGCGAGGTTAGGAAGCCTTTAAATAGAATGGTGTATAACTGGACCGGCACAGCACTCTTGCTCATATCTTTGGCAAAGCCTGCAAACACGATCGCCGCGAACGCCACGAAAAATGCGGCACTGTTATACCAACCCGGGCCCCGCTTCGCTACGGCCTTGCCGTGTATCTGGAACAGGTTCCATACGCCGAGAAGAAGCGCAAAGCTCCAGACAATCTGTGTTAGAGTTCCTACAAAAGGCCGCCAATCGGTTAGCGGATTCCTGTTCGGTTTGACGAAGAACCATGCCTCTGGAGGAAGGAGGAACTCCAGTGAATAGTAGAGTCCCGCTAAAAACGTCAGCGCCATTACTATGGGCTTGCGATATCGAGGCGGTGTCGTAGTGAGCAACGCCAAACCTATTGCTCCCGTTATTATGGCGCCTACGATATACGCTGCAAGTACCCAGCCGTGGTGCGGTCCAAAAATCTTAGCCATAAACTCTCGGTCCCCTACCGCGTCACAGCCCCCTCGGGAAGAATTTTAGGAACAAATCATTCAGCCACGCAACAACCGGCAGATCAGGCGCCACTGCCGCCAACGTGACGCCAACCGCTCCAAGCACTATCAGGCCGACTATCACAAGCTTGCCGTAATCCTGGCCGACCAAGCTCCCCAGTAGAGTCGGTTCCCTCGAAAGATATGCACTGGCTGCGTAGTACTCATCGCCAATTATGGTGTAATCGCAAGAGGCAAGGAAGAACGGAATCTGCGTTGTTGCCGGAGTGCCCGCCACTTGAATAGCGCCTATCATCTGACCGTTCTCGGCGAGTATCAGCGATTCTGCATAGTAGTAACCAAAGTAGAATGCGGAAGCAACCTGCTCCCTGTGCAGGATTCCCACTACGCCTGAAGCCCATGCGAACTGCCTATCGGACAGGAACCTCACGTCCTCGGGGTTGAATTGCTCCGGCACACCCTCTGCGGCGTAAGCATCCTTCGCGACTTCCTCTGCTACTGTGTAGAGCACCGGATCCGCAAGCGGAACTATCACCCGCGTGCCGTATTTGGCTGCGTGCCTTACTACGTGCGAGAGTATCGCCATCGACTGCAGTCCCACGATGTCCAGACCTGAAAGGCCCGGCGCATAAAGCATGGGACGTCCCATCTCGGTGGCCCGCCCAACGGCCTCATCCAGTGCTGACAGACCGGGAATTCTTCGAATAAAAAGTTCCCGACCTCGTCTGGCCGATAGTATCTTATATAGAATGAAGAAAACCAGCAGCCCTTCAACTATCCAGACTGCCGGATTCGCATACGGGGTTGTCCCGACCATGCACGCTCCTGCCGGCAATAATGTTAATGTTATAAAAAAGCTCCGAGATCAGTGCTCTGGGCTCTGATCGCAATCGGATGCCATTTCTTCTATACGCGATATAAGCATATCTACGTTCGCACGATCTCTGAGCAGTTTGCTAAAGTCTGCCGTTCGTTGCGCTCCAATAAGCGGAGCCAAGAATGGCATCGCCACCAACACAGATTGGCTGGCCACGAAAGAAAGCGGCTTATTTGCTTCCAAAAATAATATCGCAGGTGTTTCCAGTCGCCGCTTAACGATGACACTCGCAATTGAGTCAATGAGCGAATCTCGTTCTTCCTCTGTCAGTGGGGTATCAATGTCTATTCCTAACATTGCTTCGCCCTCATTGACTTTACAGCCTCGATAACTTCGTTCCGGTTGTTGCCGAACCTGAGGTAGACTCCACGAAAGGCTTCAAGGCGTGATTGGCGCTCAAGTGGACTAAGTTTGATGCCCAAGTCATCAAGATAGCAGCGCTTCACGTTTTTCCACTTGATCTCGGAGAACTTGACGAGCGTCTTGCACACAGCGCCCTGCTCCGTCAGCTCATAAGTCACGGGAAACAGAAACTCTGCAAGCGCACCACCCATCGCCAGGGCAACAGCAATTGGTCCGAGCGCCCCGATGACCCAATAGCTTGCCACCATCAAAGTCGACAACAGCGCTAGTAGAACCAAAAGCTTCCGAGGATGTTCAAGAGCCAGGTGGACAGTCCACCTCAATATGATAGAGTCTTCGTGCTCTGCGTTAGCAACGCAACTATTATCTGCAGGCATGTACCTCTGCCGAAAAATGTCGAAATCAAGACTTAGCTGAGGTCATTATATGGACCGGTAATAGCGGTGTCAAGCTGAGCAGCCCTGGAGACGGACCAGATTTATGTTATGGCACGCTCTCTCGGTAGGTAAGGTGGAATGCTTAGCGTCCAGTGCACTAAGCTCTATCAATCCAGACAATCGATCGTCAAGAAAGAACATAATGCAAATTCGGCATATCCCTTGACCGAGCTGCTTCGGTATGTTAGACTTCCGATGGTTATCGGCATAATTGGGAGGTCAGCGCGTGGAATCAAGCGCAACCGTTTCGTTTGAAGAGAAGCTGCGACGAACGATCACCTGGTATCGTGTGCCTTTGATGGCGTTGGCTACGATTGGCGTTGTAGGCTTCATCCATGAAAAGATTTGGTTCTGGTATGGTGCACCGGTGGCACTTTTCGGCGAGCTGATACAGGTGTGGGCGACGTCGCACCTTGTGAAAGACGAGCGGCTGACGATATCCGGTCCCTACTCGCACGTTCGGAATCCTATGTATATCGGAAGGTTTTTCTTGGGACTGGGGTTCTTTATAATGACGTCGAATCCATACCTCATCGCATGTTACGTTATACTTTTTGCAGCTTACGCCCATATGAGGGTGTTGCGGGAAGAGAAACGCCTAATAGAGATATTTGGCTCTGCCTATCAGCACTACTGCACCGAGACACGCAGATGGCTACCTCGAATTAAGCCCTATTCCCGCTCCGAGTCTCGAAGAGCAAGCTGGTCACAGGTTTGCGCCAACCACGAGCAGATAGTGCTTATTGGAGTGATAGTTGTGCTGGTGGCTGTATACCTTCGCATCGACCGATTTGGCGATTGGTATTGGCTTCGCTAAAAGCAGTTAAAAAGCGTGCCAGTATTTGATGTCTTCACGCGACGGAACACTGCACCGTGGACACGGGGAAGCTCTTCGCTCCGCTATAAAGCGCACCTCGGTTATTGCAGGAGGCCGGATGTTGTCGCAATCGAAATCCGAGTGGAATATTCCTCCGGCATCAATCCACGTCTCCGCCAGACCCAGTTGGTTGCGTAGAGCAGAAGTGTCTAGCCTCAACATTCCATATCCATCTTTGCCGCCAGCAAAGCGAGTAACAGCAAGGTTCACCCCAAAGACTGTTTCGACACCCGCGTAAGCTATGAGAGCGCGAGCGTAGACCCGCATGGAAGCGCCGGTATTCATGATGTCGTCAACCAGAAGTGCAGCACCGCCCAGGTTTGCCGGTCGGATGAAGAGGTCCTGAATTACGTATTGAATTCTGCTGCGCAGCGCGTCGGGACCGGATAAGCGTGACACTGTTCTCATCGGCGGCCTGGCACTACTTTTATAAAAGAGATGAGTGATATCGTTTACTCTTGAGTGTGCACATATACAATCCAGAAGCAGACTCTGCGGTCTGGTGCGTTCGGGTTGGGTCTCTCCGGAACTTAGCACACGGCAAACCCAAGTAAATCGCCGCTTGCCGACCGCATTCAACACAGCCAGTGCATAGAAATCGCAAAGCTGAGATATGTGAGGTTCAAACGATGTAACCGGATTCGAGTCTTTGAATGCCTTTACCAAGTGGCTTTCGAAGCTGGCGCGAGAGTTCGGCCAGAACGAGCCGAGTATGCTCATCCCGTCTAAAGGATTCTCGCGACAAAGAGATTCGACGTTAATTTCTCGCCTCAAGCAAATCGGCGTGCGGTTCATTTTCACAATGCGCTCCGCTGGGTTAGTTCAGCCGGCCCGGTAGATGAATTATAGCATACGAAGCCGATGCAGATTTGTTGCCCTGAGGTCATGTAGCAGAATTGCTGAGTTTTGCTCCGTACTGCAACAATTTTATTTAGTTGCGTGATTTGGAACACGTATGCAATCCTATGCGTATTGATGAGTATGGATCTAAGTATGCTCGTTAGAAACGTTTTGTGGAACGGCATGCTTGCCGTTATTCCAGTAATACTTGCCCAGGTCGTACTTTGGCTATCAGGTATGCATGGAAGCAGGACGATCCGCAACCTGGCTATCGCTGCGCTGTCGCTTGTATGGTTTGCGTTTCTTCCGAACACATGTTACCTGCTTACCGAGTGGCGACATTTTCTATTCTGGGTAGACGTGCGTGATCCGTTTACCAGTCCTCGATTGGGAGGTCCGTTACTTGAGAAGATCGTAGCAATGTCGGTCTTCTATCTTCTCTACAGCGGCTTCGGCATGCTGACCTTTGCTCTGGCAATTCGCCCTATGAAGTATCTGGCGTCAAAGCGTGGCGCGGCAGTTCGTTTCTGGGCGATACCGTTCTTCACTGCGCTATCTATAGGAGTCTACCTGGGATTGGTCCTTCGCTTCAACACTTGGGATCTGATCAGTCGACCCGGAATGGTTTGGAGCGCATTAGTAGACCTTGGCGGAAGAGCACGGCTGCTCGCGTTCATATTAGCGTTCGGACTTTTCTTGTGGGGAGCTTATGAGACGACAGATATCTGGATCGACGGCCTGAAGGAGCGCTGGAACCGCATCACAGGCCAAGAACGTCGAATCTGCTCTGACAGGGAATCGTGAAACAACAAAATTCCCATATAATAATTCCGTTCGCTATTATAAGGCTGTTTGTCGATACTGAGACTGGCCTTACTCCGCTCCTGCCAGAAGGCGGCTCTCTTGCTTCCAAGATTCTGCCTGCGACACCGCTTCGCATTTCGATCTACGGCGCGCCAGCAGTTCGTCAAGAATCTTGCGTGTTTCGGTGGCACTACCGCGATTGGCAACATTCTCAAGTTGTCTCAAAGCATCCATCATTTGTGCCGGCGTGAAATACTGTGGACGACGAATTACCGAAAGACCTTTCCAACACGTCGGTTCGATAATCTCCGTATCGGAAACAAGCTGCTCGTGGAGTTTTTCACCAGGTCTTATGCCGGTATACTCGAACTCAATATCCGTCTCCGGGTCCAATCCGTTTAGTCTGACGATCTCTTTGGCCAGTTCGACTATCTTAACCGGTTTACCCATATCAAGCAGATAGAGCTCATCGGATTTTCCAACTGCACCCGCTTGGAGCACCAGACGCACGGCCTCGGTTACGGTCATAAAGTAACGCGTCATCTCCGGATGCGTAAGGGTAACCGGTCCGCCTCGTTCAATCTGCTCACAGAATATGGGAACCACACTTCCGCGGCTGCCGAGCACGTTACCGAATCGAACGGCGATGTAGGCTGTTTCTGTCCAATAATGAGCCATTGCGCGAAAGACTTCCTCGCATAACCATTTGGTTGCTCCCATTACGCAGCACGGATCCGCCGCTTTGTCTGTGGAAATCAACACTACGCGCTCAACACCCCATCTACCGCAAGCTTCAGCTACGCAGCGTGTACCTATCACGTTGTTATGCACAGCCTCTTGCTCGTTCGACTCCATCATTGGCACATGCTTGTGCGCTGCTGCATGGAAGACGACTTGAGGTTGGTGCTGCTCAAACACTTGGTTGATTCGCGAAGCATTAGACACAGATGCAATGGCATACTGAATCCGATCAGCCAGCTCTTGATAGCCAGCCTGGAGTTCACGGTAGATCTGGTGAATCGAGTTCTCGCCATGGCCAAGCAAAACCAGCGAAGCCGGTCGTAACGATATGATCTGGCGGCAAAGCTCCGAACCGATTGAACCTCCAGCTCCAGTTACCAGCACTCTTTTATCTGTCAGGTATGTGCCGATTTCGGCAATGTTCGTTAAGCTCGGCGTTCGCTTGAGAAGATCCTCGACGCTGAAGTCCACCAATCGAATAGGCTTTCCTGTAAGAACATCGCTGATTCTGGGAACTACCTTAACAGGCACACCATTTCGGCGGCATTCCACGATATCGCGTCGGATTTGTCCGTCCGATATTTCCGGCAGCGCAACGATGATTGTATCAATATTGTGCGAAGTGAGCACTTGCTTCAGGTCTGCGAGAGGGCCCAAAACTCTCACTCCTCCTATGTAGAGGCCTGTCTTGGATGGATCATCGTCTAAGAAACCTACAACGTTGTAGTTAAGATCTGGGTCTTCTCGAAGAGCACGCAGCACGGAAACTCCATCGACTGCGGCACCAAGTATTAACGTGCGTTTGGGCGGAGCCTCACGGCGGATAACCTGCAACGATCGCATTCCGTAACAAGACGCAATCGAAAGAATTCTCAGAATCACCCGTTCTGCGCCGGTCAGTATGATGCTCCCAGCCCATGTAATAACAAGCACGGACCGCGGGAAGGCGTATCCGTCTACTATGTATTGAATTGAAACAAGTCCAACTATGCCGATGGTGTTGGCGCAAATAATTCCCCACAATATGTCAAGACTCGCAAACCGCCAAGCACACCTGTAGAGTCTGAACGCAGCGAAAACACCCAGGTAGAAAGCAAGTGCAAGCGGGAGACTCGAAAGGTGTCCACGAAGACAGCACTCGTATATTTTGTGCCACGGCAGGTATTCGAACCGAAGCATTAGTGCCGTAATTATTGACAACACCAGCGCCGTCGAATCCGCCGTTAGAAGTATCGGCACTGCAAAGCACGATTTCGCACGTTTAAATAGCTGGTGTAGTTTTTCTCGGTCCATCATGGTCGCTCCAGTTTCCTTTTGTCTTACCTTGGGAGACCTATCCCACACCAAGGCAAAGTAGGCGTCTAATTCGATCCGGAATCGCCGTTGTCCGTCTCTGCTGTACAGTAGCTGTAGTAGTCGTAACCCCAATATCGCGTCCTCATGCGATTCAAAACAATACCCAAGAGCGGAGCCCCTGTCCGACGAAGCGCGCGAATAGTGATATCAAGCTGCGGCTTTAGCGTCTGATCAATCGAAACCACCAACAGCACTCCGTCCACAAGAGTAGATATAACTTGTACATCGCTCAGCCCTGCCGAAGGCGGACAGTCGACCACAACTACATCGTATTCGTTGCCGATGCTTCGAAACAGATTCCGCGATGCATCGGAGTTCAGCAGTTCAGCAGCATTTGGCGGCGGCGGTCCGGCAGGCAAGCACTCTACGTTTTCAATGTTCGTGAGTCTGATGACTTCCGAGAGACTCGAACTACCCACCAGCAATGTGCTTAAGCCACTTTCATTCGATACGCCGACCAACTTGTGAAGCGATGGACGACGCATATCGGCATCGATCAGTAATACTCGCTTCCCTTCCATTGCCATTGCAATTGCAAGGTTTATCGAAGTTGTTGACTTGCCTTCCTGCCGACCCGGACTGGTGACAGCAATCACGTTATGTCGCGGCTGATCGCCGGCCAAACAGATACTGTTTCTAAGGATGCGGAAGCTCTCCAATATTGCCGGATCAGCCTGCCCATCCGAAGAAAGAAGCGGAGAATAGCCATCAGCCCTGGGCACTACCGATAGGCTGGGTAAATGTGTCATCTGTTCGGCGGATTGCTCGTCGTGCACGTGTCTATCTGCACGGTCGGCCACAAGAGCAGCGGCAATTGCAGCCAATATGCCAATTATCAAGAACATAATCCCGCTCGTCTTGTAGTTCGGATATGCAGGCTCATCCGCAGCGCGAGCACTGGAAACCAGCATCCCCGTGGGCAGAGTTGCCTGTTCCGCTAGAAGAAGCGAATTATACTTTGTTACCAAGGTCTCATAAGTGCGTTGGAGCAAAGCTACCCGCTGTAGCCGTTCGGAAAGCCCTCGTTCCCGTTCGGGCAATGCCTGTGCTTCTGTCTGTTTCTCGGCAAGAGCAGCTTGTAGAGCGCGGACCCGCGCTGTATCGGCAGCGAACGATGCCATAAGATTGGCATATGTAGGCATAAGGTTGTCCCATACCGGATTGCGTGCTCGTACTTTAGCCGAAACTATAGTAGAATCGACTTGTTTCAATCGCTGCTGTTCGAACTTGATGCGTTCATCTATCTCCCGAATCTCTCTGGACTGCGGAGTATATTCCTGGAGCAGTTCGGCACGTCGGCTTATCAGTGAGTCGATTCTTTGCCGAATTGCATCGTGTTGAGGATTCGGCGCAATCGTAGTGTTGGTAATGACGTTCTGTTGTTCGGCGGAAAGCTCTCGATGCAAAGCGGTCACCTGTCTCTGCTCGGCTGCGAGCTGAGCTTTAGCGGCGTCGAGTTGCAGGGCAAGCTGCGCTCGCTGTTCGGCTGCCTGCGCAAGTTGCGCATCGGGAGCGAACATACCGGTCCTGCGCTTGTAAGCGGCTAAATCCGCAGATGCTTCGGCTAATTGCTTCCTTACTACCTCCATCTGCTCGCCTGCATACTTGCGGCTCTGGCGAGCGGCCTGACTGTTGCGAGCAAGGTCGCGCTTGAAATAGTTATTGGCGATTGTATTTGCAAGAGCTGCCGCAGCAGTAGGCGTGTATGCTCTACCTGTGATGACAATGACGTCCGTATTCTTGCGAGCCTCGACTTTCACGGACCAGTCGGGCAATTTTGTCTCACCAAAGCCCTCACTGCGAATGGTCGGCGCCAGGCTCTCATAAGCCTCGTTTAGAAGGTCTGGGCTCGATATCATTTCGACTTGCGTATCCACGGAGCGGCTTCGAGTGAGAGCTCTTAAGTCGCTTAAGAGCGGCAACTCGTTTTCCGCAACTGTTCCCGTCCCTATGTTCGACGCCACCACCAACCGTGCGGAAGACTCGTATATGGGTCGCTGTGTAAGCGTGTAGAGCATACCGAAACCGAAAACTATTGCCAGCACACCAAGCATAATCCACTTTCTGCGCAGGAACATTGACAAATAGTCTTGCCGATCAGCCGAGACTTGTAAGGGTTGCATCATTTCCGGCGCATAAGGTTCCGGAAACGGCGCCCGCCACTGCTGAAGACTTTGATCTTGATTCTCCGCCATTTCTACCTCACCACCAAGAACTCTGGATGCTGCTCTGCGGACACAAGCAAGCCTCCGGATTATGGAACAAACGGATTGATCAGTATGCCTATGGCCGTAAGAGACCTAACCAAAAAGTCCCAATCGGGCCGCCCAGTCTTAGGCACATAGACAATGTCTCCAGGCTTGATCTCAGGATTCTGGCTTGCATCGCCCGACTTCAAGAATTTGTGCATGTTGTATACAGCCTTTTGCTGTTGGCCGTTTTCAACTCGAATAACGGCAATTGCTCCGATATCTGCTCTGTTGCTTTCTGTGCCCTTCGCTAGCCCCAACGCATCGGAGAGTGTGAGCTTTTGTCCGTTCTTTAATGTGTAGAAACCGGGCTCTTTCACATATCCCAGCACAGCAATGCGAGCGGTTTCCTCAGGAACTGTAACAAGGTCTCCCGACTGCAAAGGCACGTTCGGCTCCTGACTCCCACCAAACATAGCCGGCAGCAAGTTGACCGTTTTACTGGAACCGTCAAGGCGACTGATTGTGACACGATCCAAAGCAGCCTCATCAAGTGTTCCACCTGCAAGTGTAATTGCTTGAATGACTCCAGGATTATCTTTTCGGAGCTTGTATAGACCGGGTGCCTTGACCTTGCCCACCACGTAAACAGGTATTGTTTCCTGCGCTTCGATAGTTAGCACATCGCCGCTCTCGATCTGGGCATTTGCTTGTGAACCTCCCCTAAAGACGTCCACCAGCGCAACAGTTTCACGCTGATTGTTGCGGGCGCGTAAGACGACGGCTTTGCAGTCGGCCTCATCAACGCCCTGTGCAAGCCCACCTGCAGCCGCAAGCGCCTCGGTTATGCGCCAACCGGGCTTCATATCATACAATCCCGGGTTCCGGACGGCCCCAAGCACGTATACGCGTTGCATACGGGGGCTTTGTAGAACCACGGTAACTTCCGGCGAGCGCAGTCTGGTCCGGAGCAGTTCGGCGATCTCTTCCGACAACTCCTTGAGTGTTTTTCCATTTGTGGTCACTTGGCCAATGGCCGGAAGGTTGAGCACGCCGTCACTTGGCACGTAGAAACTGCCGGAAAACTCTGGATGCCGTGCGACTGTAATGTTTATTTGGTCTTCCGGTCCCACGCGATAGGCCTCTGCAGCATCGTCGCTGATCCCCACTATCGGCAACAGCAACATCGGGCAGGTAATGATCAATAAGATAACAACTTTGTGCACCGTTTTCATAAATGAAGAAGGGCCAAGCCTCCAAAGCAAGAAGCCCATATCGTCTCCTCCCAACCGGATAGTCCTAAATTCATTTCATAGTTTCACGCTGGCTCTCCGTGCTGCGACACAGAACCAATGCTAGCATGCAATCGCAAAGCTTCCCTTGAGTTCAGGACCTTTAGAAACGCTGGATTCCTGTAAGGCGGGAAGTATGGTTCTTCCGGCACAATCTGCGTAACACGACACATCTCTCTATAGAGCTCCTCGCACACTTGTGGATTTACTGAAAGCCGCCAAACGGAGAACGTATGCTCCCGGTTGCCAAACCCTCTCTTATAGAAGAGAAGAGAGTCTTCTCGACAGGCAACTCCGCCGCCTAGGTGGAAAGTGTGTGCACCGAGAGAGTTCGCCCACCTACGAACTCTATCATAGGTAAGCTTCATGGGAGCCAAGCGAGCATATTCATTAAGCGTGCCGCCCAGATGTCCGTGCACTATGCCGTTGCAGACGAATGCAATCATTCCGCTGACTACAACATTGCGCTTGCGACAGACAAACAGGTGCGCTTCATCGGGCATTTCGTTCATTAGGTACTCAAAGTAGCTCGTGTCGAAGCGGTAGTAAGAATCTGCATTGTTGCGTTCCATAGTTTCAGTGTAAACACGGTAAAAGTCGCCGAGCGCTTCTTTGCCTGCTTCGGAACAGGTAAACCCCTCGTCTTCGAGCGCTGCTATGTCCCGCTTGTGACACCTCCGATAGGAAGCGTATTGCAGGTCGCTGGGTATCCTCAAATCTACCGACACCGTAGGACCCAAATCCACTGTTTCTCCGCAATTGCGTAGGATATGGGCGTTGTCAAGGATGGGGTTCAGCCTCGTGAAGGCACATATAATGTTGTTTACCTCAAAGTAGTCCTGAAGCACGGCTGCAAAGCGTTGCTTTATTTCGCACTCAATGTCTCTCTTCGACACCACCGGACCCGGATAGCCGTAGACGGAAGTGGTATCTCGAAAGCCGCCGAATGAACCGCTGATTCCTGCGAATTCGATATTGCGAATGAGCATGGGAAATGCGATTATGCAGTCGTGCTCGCGATAGACCAACATTACCGCCTTGCCTTCCCCGTTAAGTTCAGCCAAACGATGGTATGCTGGCAGATGATAGGTGTCGTATAGACCTATCTCTTCGAGCACTTCGATCCACTGATCGGCATCACTGATGTCGAGAGTTTGCACGCTCTCACCAAGTATTGCCACTGTGTGCGATTCTCCCCACTGCGCGAACGGTTAAGAAAATTGCAACACTATATACCCACTAAGTGACTAAGTTTATTTAGCAATGTGCACAGATTGGAGTATAATCTATGGCTTCTTGCTATAACTGATGTCTCATGCGTGTCTTCTTGCATAGCCGAAATCTCTGGAACAATGGCCAATATATCACGGTTGCTATCAAGCATACACAGAGTCGACATTAAGAACACATCGGACAGAGCGCTCTCTTCCGTAATCCTGAACCAATCA
>Ga0123519_10012227_pt1 | contig 12529 bp, 5 predicted proteins | sample YelNatPaOPRAMG02_FD_87396 | JGI IMG/M metagenome (GOLD analysis project Ga0123519, IMG submission 87396) | Hot spring microbial communities from Yellowstone National Park - Yellowstone National Park OP-RAMG-02 (version 2) | ecosystem: Environmental > Aquatic > Thermal springs > Hot (42-90C) ...
AGCGTAATCCTGGCGCCGCAGGGCGTCGCGACGGGCGACGGGGTGACAGCGCCCCTTGTCCGGCGGGCGGCGAGCTTTACCGAGCTTCTCGGGGCGTTTGCGCTGGTGCAGGAGAACTACGTCCGCCTGGGCTACAAGGCGGCGGAATCCGGCGTCTATCATTTCAGCATCTACAATCTGCTCCCGACGACCGCAACACTGATTGGGGAACTGGGCGGGGCGATCACGGGCACCGTCTCGCTTGTGCCGGACAGCCCGCTGGGCATGCCCTGCGCCGACGTCTTCCCCGAGCTGTGCGAGTCGCTCCGGCGGGAAGGCCATCGCTTGGGCGAGGCTACGATGCTGGCGGACCGCCGGATGTCGCACGTGCGCGCGTGGCCGCAGCTTCGCGCGATGCTGCGCATGTTGGTGGCGGTGGCCGCCGAATCGCGGCTGACGAAGCTGATCGTGCTGTGCCACCCTCATCATGCCGCATTCTATCTCCATCGACTCCCGTTCCGGCAGGCGGCGGATGTGCGTCCGTGCCCGCACGTCAACGGCAGCCCGGCCGTGCCGCTCACACTCGATCTGCTCGACCCGAATCTGCCCGGACGGATCGACGAGGCGCTCGGGCATTGGGGCGGCTCGGCGACGACGCAGGCCGCCGGCGGGTACCGGCTGACCGACCAGCGCGCGGCGGCCCTCGTGGCCGTCCAGCCGCCCGTCCTGATCGATGCGAAGCCGAAACATCGCCGCCTGATCGTGTCGCTCTACCCCACGCTGGCCGAACGGCTCCGCCGTCTGGATGTGGGCCGCATCCTCTTGTCCGCGTAGGGCCGTGGGGCTTATACTCCATCGCGGGCGCGGATGGGGAGGCAGGAAGGACACAGATCCAGCCGGACTTGCACGGCATTCGCGGCTCTTCTTCAGCAGGAGCAATGGCATGAAATTGCGGCAGGCAATCACGTGGCTCGTACTGATCGGCGTGGTGGCAGCGGGGACGCTGCTCTGGCTGGGGACCCGTCACCGCAACGCGGAGGGCCGCGTCCTGGCCCGCGGCATCATTGCCATGCAGCAGAATGACGTGAACCAGGCCGTAGGGCTCTTCCAGGAGGCCCGGCGCCGCTATCCGCAGAGCTATCCCGCGGCGTACTGGCTCGCTGTGGCCGAGCTGCGTCTCGGGCAGACGGACGAGGCCCGCCGCGCCGCGCAGGAAGCGGCGAAACTCGCCCCGCAAAAGCCGGAGCCCTGGGTGGTGCGTGCGGCGGCGTTCCGCTTTGACGCGAACCGGAAGCACGACGCGCTTGTCCGCGTGCCGTCGGAAACGGAGTTCCTCGCGGCCGAGGCGCTCTGCGGCGAGGCGCTGGCGGCGTTGGAGCAGGCCGAGCAGATCGCGGGCAGCAGGGAAAACGCCGACGTGCTGGCGGAGCGGGGCCTGTGCCGGCGGACGATGGCGGATCTGTATCGTTGGCGCGAGGAGACGTCCCGAACGGAAGCGGATCGCCTTGCGGGCACGGACCCGGCCCGGGCGGCGGCGCTGCGCAAGGAAGCGGAAGCGGCCGGGCAGAAGGCGCGCGAGGCCATGGAGCAGGGATTGGCGTCGCTGCTGGCTTCACTGCGGAGCAAGCCGGACAACGCGCGAGCCGCCGAGGTGGCTCAGGACCTGGCGATGGGCCTGGGCAAGTACGACGTCGTGGTGGAGGCGTACGAGCAACTCGTCGCCGCCAAGGCCGTCAGCGAGCGCGCCGCCGTACAGGCCGCGCAGAGCCTTGTAGCGCGCGCGGCGGCGCCGGTCATGGCCGACGACTGGAAGGCCTCCCAACGCGCGGTGGATATCCTGAATACCTACATCGAGGGTCATCCCAAGGGCCATTGCATTGATGCGCGGGTGTTGCTGGCGCGGACACTGCTGTTGCGCGACGAGCGGAAGGCGGCCGCTGCCGTCGTGGACCGCGTGCTCGAACTGGAGCCGAACAACGCGTGGGGGCGGCTGCTGCGGGCCCAGCTCCTGCTCGCCGACGGCAAGCCCGAGGAGGCCAAGCAGATCCTGCAACCTCTTGGCGCCGTGATGCGGGACTTTGTCCCGTACAAGCTGACGATGGCGGCGGTGCAGCGGCAGACAGGGTATCCGCAGGTTGAGCGGCAACTGTACCGCGAGGTGCTGGATCTGGATCCGGGCAACGCGGATGCCCACCTTGCTCTGATCAGCGCGCTGCTTGCGGAGGGCCAGACGGGTCCGGCGGAGACGCAACTGGCTGCGGCGTTGAACGCCGCCCCCACCGACGAGAGGATCGTCCGCTTCGCTGTGGAGTACTGGCTCGATCGCGGCCGCGGGAACCAGGCCCTGGAGATCTTGGATCGCATTGCCAAGAGCCCGAATCTGTCGGTCGTGGCGCGGGAGACGGTAGCCGACCTCTACGTGCGGGTCGGCCGGCCGGACGAAGCGGAAACCATCCTCCGCCAACTCGGCTCCGGCGAGGCGTCCGGCGCCGGCGTGTGGCAGAAGGCCGTACTCGCGAAGCTGGCGATTGCACGGGGCCGGATCAGCGAGGGCCGTCGAGCCTTCGAGGAACTGGTGGCGGCCAATCCGAAGTGGGCGCCGGGGCAGCTCGAGTTGGCCAGGGCCCTGGTGCAGGAGAACCGGTGCGAGGAGGCGACTCGGGCGGCGCGCGAGGCGGTGGCGCTCGATTCGCGCGACATCGCGCTTCAGCTCGGGGCGGCAGAGGTTCTCGCGGGCTGCGGAATCCTGGAGGATGCGCAGTCGCTTTGCGAGAAGGTGCTCCTGCAGGCGCCGAACAACCAGGCGGCGCTCCGCTTGGCGGCCAGGATCGACCTGATGCAGCAGGACTACGACTCGGCCGGCAAGCGGTTCGAGGCGCTCAATGCGATGACCGGGCAGAAGGTACAGGACTGGGCGATTCAGGCGGGGCTGGCGTATCGCGAGGGCCGGTATGCCCGGTGCATTGAGATCTGCGGCGAGCGGACGGAGCCGGAGGCGATGTGGATGGCGGCGGCGGCGCTGACGCGGATGGGCAGGAATGAGGAGGCCGCCCGGAAGCTGGCGAGTTTGATCGAGATACAGCCGGAGTTCGGACAGGCGTACGACCGGCTCGTGCAGATCTGGCTCGCCATCGACACGCCGGCGGGCGCGATGGAGCGCCTGCAGACGCTCAAGAACGCCCGGCCGCTGCCGTTGGCCCTTTCGAAGGGCGCCATCCTGGCCGCCATGGGAAAGATCGACGATGCGATCGCGATCTACAACGCCATCCTGGCGGACGGGGCGACCGCGTCAAAGCCCAAAGCCGTGGTCGCGCTGCGTGATGCCCTGGCCACATGCTACCGGGCCAAGAAGGACCCTGCTAACGAACTCAAGCAGTTCGAGGCCCTGGCCGCCGTTCCGGAAACACGGATCGAAGGGGAAATACGGATGTACCGTTTCTACCTGCGGCAGAGGCGTGTGGAGCAGGCCGCCGAGGTGCTGGATCGCCTCTCACGGGGGGCAGGCGACGGCGAGGCAGCGATTCCGCTGCGGCTGCGTCTGGCATCGGCCTATGTCGAGGTCGGCCAGGGGGACAAGGCGCTCGCGGAGTTGAACCAGGTCATCGCCATCCGATCCGACCTGCCGCAACTCGTGGAGCGGAAGGTCCGTGTGTGCCTCGCCGCAGGCAAAGTTGACGATGCATTGAGCACCGTAACGGACGCCCTGCAGCGCTGGCCTGACGAGCTCAGCCTGCTGCGGGCGCTGGTCGACGTACAGGCCGCGCGGCGCGATTATCCGGCCGCTCTGGCTGCGCTGGACCGCATGGCCCTCGGCGGCGAAACCGCCCGGCTGGAATCCCGGTATGCCCGGGCCGGCTTGCTCGTCCGCATGGGGCTTTACGCCGATGCCATCGAGATCCTCCGCAGCCTGACGCAAACGGCGTCCGCCGGCACAGACCGCTATGCCCTGATGATCGCACAGGCCCTGATCGGGCTTGGGCAGCATGACGAGGGGCGTGCGGAACTTGCGAAGATTCCCGCGTCGTCGCCGTACCATCGCTCCGCCCGGCATCTGCTGGCGACGGATCTTCGCGGTGCGGGCAAGACGGATGAGGCGATCAAGGTTTTGCAGGCCCTGGTCGAGTCCCGCCCGGACGAGACGACCGTGGCCTATGAGCTGGCGGACGCGCTGACGCAGGCCGGCCGCTACGACGAGGCGGCGCAGGTGGTACGGAACCAGATGGCGCGGTTCGCACCGAGGACATCCGAAGCGACCAACTGGAAGACGATCCTGGCGACCATTGCGGCAAAGAAGCGCGACTGGCCGGGCGCCATCGAGGCCATGCAGGAAGTGGTCAACACGTTTCCGCAGCAGCGCGCGTTCCGCTGGCAACTCGCGCTGTACCACCTGGCGGCAGGGCAGATCGAACCCGCCGCCGAGCTCCTTGCCGACGAGCCCGCCGACTCCCTGCTGGCAGCCGTTGTGCGTTCGCTCGTCGCCGGACAGGCAGGATCCCGGCCGGCGGCCGCCGCGCAGCCGGTCGCCTTCGAACCGATCATCGCAGACCCCCGATCCTCGGAAACGACTCGCCTGACGTATCTGTTGACGACCCTCGCGGGTCGGTCCGATCCGCAGGGCGTCCTCAAGGCCCTGGATGGCGTGAACACGGCACTGGCGGACCTGGCCCGGGCGTACCTCGCGTCGCCGTCCGCCGGGAACGAGAAGGCACGGCAGGTCTGCGCCCTGCTGGCGCAGGCCATGATCGCCCGGGTGTACGGGCTTGTCCCTCTGGCGGATTACTTCTGCGAACAGGCGGACAAACTCGATGCGGGCTCGCCGCTGATTGCGCCGGTCTGGCTGCCGGTGCTCGTCCAACTGGGCAAGCGCGAACAGGCGGCCAGGGTTGGTGCGGCCGGCCGGGCGGCCCTGGGCAAGACCCGGTGGGCGCTCGAGGCGAGCGTGTGGGAGGCGATAGCCGCGAACGACAACGAGGCCGTGATTCGGAGGATTGAGGAGGCGGAGAAGGCCGGACCCGTCAGCCCGGCCATGATCACCGCTGCCGGTGCCGCCCTGACGAAGCAGGGACGGCTTGCGGAGGCGCTGCAGCGGTTCGAGCAGGCCCTGGCCGCGGATCCGGACGACGCCGAGGCGAACAACAACGTTGCCTACCTCCTTGCCGAGGTGAAGGCGGACGATCCCGCCGCTCTGGACCGCGCCATGGCGCTGATCGAGAAGTCGCTGAGCCGCAAGCCCGACGATCCCGGCATCCTGGAGACGCGCGGGTGGATCCGCGTGAAGCGCGGCGAGGCGCAGGCGGCGCTATCCGACTTCACGCGCGTGATCGAGCTTCTTCGGAACGACCCGAGAGTGCACTACCACCTCGGCGTGTGCTATCACAAACTCGGGCAGAACGACATGGCGCGGCTGCACCTGGCCAACGCCGTCCGGTCCGGCGGCGCCGATCTTCCCGAGGCCAGACTGGCGAGCGAGCTGCTCAAGACGCTGCCGGCGACGACGCGTCCGGCGACATCCGCGCCGGTGGCGGCGGCGAAGTGAGGACGGCGGTTCTCTTTCGCAGGTGGCGCGGCGCAGACGCACTGCCATGCGGCGGCGCGCTCCACCGGCGATTTACTCGGTCTCGCATCGGGCGGTCTCCCGCGCCGGCGCAAGGGGCTTGTAGTACACGTCCTTGAACCGGATCTTCATGGCCTCGCCGGAGTGCATCTGCAGTGCGAACATGCCCGCGCGCGGCAGTTTGTCGTCTGTCAGATCGCTGATCGGCCAGCCGTTCAGATGAACGAGGATGTGCGGGCCGACCGACCGCACTTCGAGTTCGTTCCTCTGCTTCACGCGGTACATCGCATCCTTGAGGGCGTCCCACTGATCCATGTTCAGCCAGCCGCGCCCGCCGGGGCCGTAGATCAGGCCGGTGTGCTGACCCGGCTTGCCGGAGATCTCCGCCTGCGGGCCGTTGATGTCCACGCCGGCGATCGTGCTGTGGAAGAAGAACCCGCTGTTGCCCGTCTGCGAATCGCAGATGAACTTCAGCTTCACGTGGAAGTCGCCGTACTGCGCGTCGCTGAGCAGGTAACAATACGCCGCATTCTGCTTGCATTCCGCGACGATCTCGCCGTTCTCGACGGTCCATTTCTCCTTGCCGGCGACGTGCCAGCCCGCCAGCGACTTGCCGTCGAAAAGCGGCGTGAAGCCCCGATTCTCGTCGAGCGGCCGGATGCGGATGTTGCGAAACCGCACGTACACGGGCGGCTGCCTGCCCTGGTGGACCTGCAGCGCAATGATGCCCCGAGTGAACTGGGAATCGCGGAAGTCGACCGTGCGGATGCCGTTGATCTCGACGGTGACGTGGTCGCCGACGGCCGTGATGCGATACCGGTTCCAGTCCTTCGGCTTGACGGCCCTGATCGCCTCGCCCTTCGGCAGGGCGATCCATTGGCGCTTGCCGCCTTCGTCATAAACGCCGTTGTGCTTCTCGTTGCCGCTCGGGTCGAAGTCGGCCTGCCAGCCGTACATCGTGCCGTTGATAACGTGGCTGCGGAACTGGATGCCGCTATTGCCGTCGCCTTCGTGTCGGCCTTCCAGCTCCAGAATGAAGTCCGCGTATTCCTTCTCGGTGACGAGCCAGCCGTAACGGCCGTCGCCGGTCTTGCCGACGATCTCGCCGTTCTCGACGGACCACTTCCCGCCGCCGACCTCCTTCCACCCGGCAAGGTTCCCGCCGCCCACATACAGCGCTTCCCACTGCGCCGCGCCGCCCGACGCGCAACCGGTTCCGCATACCCAAAGCGCCAGACCCGCGATCACCGGAACGATTCGCCGCCGCCCGAAAGGCCGTACGCCCGTCATCTTTCGTCCCTTTCGTAAGAAGACCGATGATTCCGGCCGGAGAATAGCCGATTCGTCGGTTGACGGAAAGGCGGCCACATCCCCCGGGGCGCGGAACACCTCATGGAGTCTGGCCATCAACGAGGACCGCACCTTCAAGTTGGCGGAAGAACTGCACGCAATCTACGTGGAGAACGGCGGACTTGACCCCCGCAAGGACACGATCGCCTACTGCCGCATCGGCGAACGATCGAGCCACACGTGATTCGTGCTGAAGTACCTGCCGGGCTTTCCCAAGGTGACCAATTACGATGGGAGCTGGACGGAGTACGGCAACCTGATCAGCATGCCGATCGAGAAGATAGCCACGTAGACACGGAGCAGGACCGAGGCCTGCCGCCGACGGACAGCACCTGTCGGCCCGGACTCCGCAGCTCTTGACTCATATGCCTGTCTCGTGCATACTTATGCACATGAGAACGACCCTGAACATCGATGATGCTCTGGTGAAGCAGGCAACCTCGCTCACCGGTATCCGGGAGAAGACATCCCTGGTCCGCGCGGGTCTGGAGGCCCTCATTGCCCAGCAGAGCGCCCGCCGGCTCGCGGAACTGGGCGGGAGCCAGAAGCGGCTCGCGGTGGTTCGTCGGCGCCGCATCCGGGGACGTTGATGATTCTGGTGGACACGTCCGTTTGGGTCGAACACCTCCGCCACGGCAGCGCCCGCCTGCGCGGACTCCTCCTGGGCGGCCAAGTCCTCGCGCATCCGTTCGTGATCGGCGAGCTGGCGTGTGGCTGGTTGGAGCCTCGCGAGCAGGTGCTCGCGCTCCTCCGTCAATTGCCGCAGGCCGAACAGGCGGAAGAGGAAGAGGTACTCGCTTTCATCGATCGCCATCGCCTGTACGGCTGTGGGCTCGGCTGGATCGACGTCCACCTGCTCGCGTCGACCCTGCTGTCCCGCGCCACGCTATGGACGCATGACCGCCGCCTGGCTCGGGCGGCGGCAAGGCTGAACATCGGGGCCTGAGAGGCGCCGGTGCGTTGGTCAATCGCCGGCGGGCGCTTACAATCGTTTCGACAATGTCTAAACCGGCGGAAGCATCGACGCATAGCGGTTTTCTTCAGGCACTTGAACAGCGCATCCTGGTCTTCGACGGGGCGATGGGCACAAACGTCCATTGCTACGAGCTTCCCCTCTCCGACTACAACGGTCTGGAGAACTGCACGGAGATTCTGAATCTCACTCGGCCCGACGTGATCCGCGAGATCCATGCGTCGTTCCTCCAGGTCGGGTGCGACGCCGTCGAGACGAACACGTTCGGCGCGAACAGGATCGTGCTCGCCGAGTTCGGCCTCGTCGACCGTGTGTACGAGATCAACCGGCGGGCGGCGGAGATTGCACGCGAGGCCGCTGCGGAGTGCAGTACGCCGGAGCGGCCGCGATTCGTCGTCGGCTCGATGGGGCCGGGTACGAAGCTGCCGTCGCTGCGGCACACGACGTGGGACGTTCTGGAGGAGAGCTATGCGGAGCAGGCCGGCGGGCTGCTCGACGGCGGCGTGGACGTGCTGCTGATCGAGACGTGCCAGGACATCCTGCAGGCCAAGACGGCGATCGCCGGCATCGAGCGGGCGACGGCCGAGAAGGGCCGTCGCGTGCCGATCATGGTTCAGGTCACGATGGAGACGACGGGGACGATGCTCGTCGGCACGGACATGGCCGCCGCCGTGGCCGCGATCGAGGCGTATCCACAGGTGGAGGTGTTCGGGCTCAACTGTGCCACAGGGCCCGAGCAGATGAGCGAGCATGTTCGATACCTCAGCGCCAACTGGCCGCGGCGGATCAGCGTGCTGCCCAATGCGGGGCTGCCGCAACTGGTGGATGGCAAGCCGCACTACCCGCTCACCCCGGCGGAGCTGGCACGATGGCTGAAGGAGTTTGTCGAGGTTGAGGGCGTGAACATCGTCGGCGGCTGCTGCGGGACGACGCCCGAGCATCTGCGGGCCGTCGTCGCGGCAGTCGGAACGCGTCCGCCGAAGGGCCGCCGGGTCTCATGCGAACCTGCTGTATCGAGTCTCTATCAGGCCGTGCCGATCCGGCAGGACAACAGTTTCCTCATCGTCGGCGAGCGGACGAACGCCAACGGATCGCGGAAGTTCCGCAAGCTGCTCGAGGCCGAGGACCTTGACGGCATGGTGGAGATGGCGAAGGAGCAGGTTCGCGACGGCAGCCACGTGATCGACGTCTGCGCTGCGTACGTCGGGCGCGACGAGCTGAAGGACATGACGCGGCTCATCTCGCGCCTGGCCACCGAGGTGACCGTGCCGCTGATGATCGACTCGACGGAGCCGCCGGTCATCGAGGCATCGCTCAAGCTGTGCGGCGGCCGCTGCATCGTCAACAGCGTCAACCTGGAAGACGGCGAGAGGCGCTGCGCCGCCGTGCTGCCGATGTGCCGCAAGTACGGCGCGGCCGTCGTCGCGCTGACGATCGACGAGGAAGGCATGGCCAAGACGGCGGACCGCAAGGTGGCGATTGCCCGCCGCATCTTCGATCTGGCGACGAACAAGTACGGCATGCGGCCGGGCGACCTTCTCTTCGACCCGCTGACGTTCACGATCTGCACGGGCAACGAGGAGGATCGCCGCCTTGCGATCGAGACGCTCGATGCGGTCGAACGGATCAAGAAAGAGCTGCCCGGGTGCTACACGAGCCTGGGCGTCTCCAATGTGAGCTTCGGCATCGACCCGGCGGCGCGGCACGTGCTCAACAGCGTGTTTCTGCACTATGCGTGCCAACGCGGGCTCGATGCGGCGATCGTGCACGCCTCCGGCATCACACCGCTCTTCCAGATCGATGAGCGGCAGCGGGAGGCGGCGCGGCGGCTGATCTTCGACGAACGCGACGGTGGCGATCCGTTGCAGGCATTTCTGGCGATGTTCGCGGGCGAGAAGCCCCGAGCGAAGCGCACCACGGCCGCCGATCGCCCCGTGGAGGAACGGCTCAAGCAGCGGATCATTGACGGGGACCGTACCGGTCTGGAGGCCGACATCGACGAGGCGATGAAGGCGTACCCGCCGCTGGAGATCATCAACCGGTTCCTGCTCGACGGGATGAAGGTGGTCGGCGACCTGTTCGGGTCCGGGCAGATGCAGTTGCCGTTCGTCCTCCAGTCGGCCGAGACGATGAAGGCGGCCGTGCGGCATCTTGAGCCGCACATGGAGAAGATCGAGGGCCGTTCGAAGGGCAAGATCGTGCTCGCCACCGTCAAGGGCGACGTGCACGACATCGGCAAGAACCTCGTCGACATCCTGTTGACGAACAATGGGTACACGGTCTACAACCTCGGCATCAAGCAGCCGATCAACAGCATCATCGATGCGTGGCAGCAGCACGAGGCCGATGCGATCGGCATGTCCGGCCTGCTGGTCAAGAGCACGCTTGTGATGCGTGAGAACCTCGAGGTGCTCAATGAGCGGGGGCTGACGCCGACGGTGATCCTGGGCGGCGCAGCGCTCACGCGGAAGTATGTGGAGCAGGATTTGCGGGCGATTTACAGAGGTCCGCTCGCGTATGCCCGCGACGCGTTCGAGGGGCTGCATCTGATGGAGCGGATCATCTCGGGTTCCGGGTTCCGGGTTCCGGGTTCCGGGGTTGAGGAGCGGCAGGGAGCGGCAGACGCGGAGACAGGGAGACGCGGGGACGCGGGGATTCTCGCTCGGTCCCCCACCCCAGCAGAGTGGGGCACCCGACGGGGGACCGAAGGAGAACCGATAGCGACGCCGAGTGCTCAGTCCCCAACCCCGGAGGGGTGGGGCACCCGACGCTCCGCGATCGCGACCGACGTGCCGATCCCACGCCCCCCGTTCTGGGGCTCGCGGGTGTTGGAGCGGATCCCGCTGGCGGACGCGCTGGCGTACCTCAACGAGGTCATGCTCTTTCAGGTGCACTGGGGTTTCAAGAAGAGGGGCCGGCCGGCCGAGGAGTTCGCGAAGTATCTCGACGAGCACGTTCGACCGATCTACCGCGACCTGCTCGCCCGGTGCGAGCGGGAGGGGCTCCTGCAGCCGCGGGCGATCTACGGCTACTGGCCGTGCAACAGCGAGGGCGACTCGTTGATCGTTTACGATGCGGCCGAGCAGGACCGCGAGATTGTGCGTGTCACGTTCCCACGGCAGGGCAAGCCGCCGCACTGGTGTCTGTCGGACTTCTTCCGGCCCATCGAATCGGGCGAGAAGGACGTGGTCGCGTTCTCCATCGTCACGGTCGGCCAGCTAGCGAGCGACACCGCCCGCGAGTGGTTCCGGCAGGACCGTTACACCGACTACCTCTACCTCCACGGCCTGAGCGTCGAAACCGCCGAGGCGCTCGCCGAGTACATCCACAAGCGAGTGCGGGTCGAACTCGGCATCGCCGGCAAGGATGCGGGCGACATCCAGGGCCTGTTCAAGCAGGGCTACCAGGGCAGCCGCTACAGCTTTGGTTACGCGGCGTGCCCGCGCCTGGAGGATCAGCAACTCCTCTGGCCGCTGCTGGAGCCGGGGCGGATCGGCATCACGCTAACCGAGGAGTTCCAGCTCGTCCCCGAGCAATCGACGAGCGCAATGATCTGCCACCACCCCGAGGCGCGGTACTTCAAGGCGTAGCCGATAGCGTCCGCTGTTCGGACCTTTCTCCCGTTCCGTCCGCACAGCGGACCCTGCGTGTTCAATGTGTGTTGATCATCTCCCACACGCGTTCGGGGGTGCAGGGCGTTTTGCATGGAAACTTGCCGATCGCGTCGGCGATGGCGCTGAGGACCGCGGGGACGGCGCCGATCAGCGGGGGCTCGCCTACGCCATGGGCGCCGAAGGGCCCGCCGGGGTCGTCGTGTTCGAGGATGATCGTCTCGATCGGCGGGATATCGCGGATCGTCGGGAGGATGTAGTCCGTGAAACCGGGGTTGAGCATACGGCCCTCGCGCATGACGACTTCCTCCATGAGGGCCATGCCGATGCCCTGGGCGACGCCGCCGGCGATCTGGCCGTCCACCAGTTGGGGGTTGATCGCCTTGCCGACGTCGTGGCAGGCGATGTGGCGCTCGACGCGGACCTCGCCCGTCTCCGTATCGACGAGCACCTGCGCGAGGTGGGCCCCGAAGAGGTACGTGATGAACGCCCGCGGGCTCTGGCCGGTTTCGTACTCCTCGCAGACCGTCCGCGGTTTGAACAGGGCCGTCGCCTCGAGCGAGTAGCCCCTCTGCCGGCCGGCGGCCGCCAGCTCGTGCAGCGCGATCTGCCGGTTCGGATCATAGCGGTTGCGGGCGATGCCGTCGCGGATCTCGATCTCGTGCGGATGGATATGCAGGAACGCGCCGGCCACGTCGAGGACCTGCTCGCGAAGTTCGCTTGCGGCGAGCTTGATCGCATTGCCGGTGAAGTACGTCTGGCGCGAGGCCGAGGAGGAGCCGGACTCCTGCGTCCTTTTCGTATCGGCCCAGATGATGCGCGTCTGCGCGAGGGGTACGCCAAGCTCCTCGGCCGCGATCTGCGACATGACGGTAAGCAGGCCCTGCCCGTACTCGACGCCGCCGGTGTAGATCTCCACGAAGCCGTCGTCGGCGAGGCGGACCTTGGCCCGCGAGGCGTCGGGGAATCCGTCGCCGTAGCCCAGGCCGAAGCAGACCACGCTCAGACCCCAGCCGCGCTTGAGGTGCGGCGGACTTCGGGTTCCGGGTTCCGGGTCCCGGG
>Ga0123519_10012229_pt1 | contig 12527 bp, 9 predicted proteins | sample YelNatPaOPRAMG02_FD_87396 | JGI IMG/M metagenome (GOLD analysis project Ga0123519, IMG submission 87396) | Hot spring microbial communities from Yellowstone National Park - Yellowstone National Park OP-RAMG-02 (version 2) | ecosystem: Environmental > Aquatic > Thermal springs > Hot (42-90C) ...
CCATGACGTTCTGACTTACACGGCTGCTCTCGTTTTCTGTCAGCATCACGCTCCAATTGACCGTATCAAGCGCCTGGCCAAGGACGGTCTGGCAGAATCTGCAAAAGGCCTGCGCCGGGACCAAGATCAACTGCTATGTGTGGTGCTGGAGTCCTTCGACCACTTGGGCACCAGTTATCAAGCAGCCATGGCCCGGCGCTACGCTCAACGGGTGCCATGGCAGGACATGGTGATTTCCCAGCGGGGAGGTTTGCCCATTCATGGTGTATTGAAAGCGATCGCGACCGGAATCAGATACCTTGGCAGCGGTGATTCACACTTCGCCCGAAGTCAACTGCGGGGATTGGTAGAAAAGATGTTGTACAATCCGGGTGCAGGCGAGATCAGAACCAGCCATCCGCCTGTTTCAGTCTCCGCCGAGAACCTCCCCCGCCAGTTCCGGAGCGCCACCGACAAGGACGCCGAAGTGCTGATCCGACAATTGCGTCCGCTTTTCCCTTCGGATGCAGCCCTCTGGTTTCAATTGGAAGAACTGTGGGAATACGCTTTGCCATGAAACGCCATCGCTTTCTGATCACCCTGAAGCTTCGTGGTCCGGTCTTGACAAAGTCGTCATCGCCGGCGGTCCTTGGGTTGGACGCCGCTGTGGCTCGCGTCGCCTGTGGCCCGGATGCCAATAGACCCTGCATCCACGGCACCCTGATCAAGGGCAAGGTCCGGGAGGCTCTGGAACAACTTGCACATGCAAGAGCCATCCCGCCAGTTGACCTTGGACGCTGGTTCGGAGTGGATACACTCCCAGACACCGGCAATGAGCCACAGCGAGGATGTCTGCATTTTGGGGACCTGATCGCGAAGATCAGCCCCTTGAACCACGGCCGGCGGTTCGGAATCGCAATCGAATCCAAGTTGGGTAGTGTGAAAGGCGAAATGCTCCAAGGCATGGAGACTCCGTTCGAGGCAGGCCAAGAAGTTACTTTCAGCGGCCATGTCTGGTGTTACGGCGGCTCGGAGAATGACATTCGGCAATACCTCCGATTGGGTCTGCGCTGGCTCACACAAGTTGGGGCTGAGCGCACGACCGGATTCGGCCGGGTTTTGGATGCCGAGGTTGAAACCGCCCCCGAGACCATGACATTGACCGAGATGCCACCGGACATCGCGGCGCTGGACTTTGCAATCCACCCTTTGGGGCCATTGTGTGTATCGAATCACAAGATCGGTGGCAACTTGTTCGAGTCGGAGGAGTTCATTCCGGGAAACATGATCGCCGGAGCTCTGATTGAAACAGCCAAAGCACTTGACCCCACCGGCAGTACTTGGAACAAAGTCCGTGAACACATCGACTCCCTGGTCTTCCGTCATGCCTTCCCAACTCCAGAAGGTGGCGAACGTCCGCCCGCCCTCCCCTTGAGCACGGTGTGTGCGGGAAATCTAATCTACGACGTTGCCGCTTTCAGGGCTCCTCAACTGCTCAACGACGAAACGGGCAGGTGGGTGGCTCCGGCGTTCCCATTGGACTGGAAAGGAAGTACGTGGGCAGAAGTCGAAAATGTGCTTGGCCTTGTACATCCTGCCCGCGAGCTGCGCGTCCGCACAAGAATTGACGCCGAAAAGCGCATGGGCGACAAGGGCGACCGGGGCACAGGCGGCGCCCTGTTTGCGTGGGAGATGGTCCACCCTTGGACAGAGGATTGCGACGGGCATTCGAAGAAAAAGATTGTCTGGAAGGGGCGGATCGAACTCGGCGCCGTGTCCGACGTGGGCCAGCGGCGGCTGGTGGCCGAACAACTTCGCGAGCTTCTCTCGCAGCTCGGCTACGTCAGCAAGACCAAGGCGCCATGCTTTGTGGTGGTGACCCCAGGTGCACCGTTGCCAAATGTCAACGTCGGTGTGGTAGAGCCATTAGCCCTGATACTACGCACCCCTGCGCTACTGGTTGATCCGCGCTTTCAGTCAAAAGCCAAAAACAAGGCGGCTTGCGGTGCAGTTGATGCACCAGAGATGCTTGCGCTCTACAAAGACGCGTTCGACGAACTTTCCTGCTCTAGCCTTGAGCTAAGCCACCATTTCGCCCAGCAATTCCTTGCAGGAGGGAATCACTTGGCCTTACGCTTTCAGTACAAGAACAAGCCAGTCTATGATCCTTGGCTCCTCACGGCGGCGGGGAGTGTGTTCGTATTCACAGTCAAGAACGAGCGCACGGCTACGAAAAAAGTGCAAGAGTGGCTCAATGCTGGCCTCCCACTGCCCGACTGGGCGAAGGCACGCTATACCGACGACTGGAAGAAGAATCCTTACATACCCCAAAACGGGTTCGGGGAAGTAGCCATCCACCGGCCCCAGTTCGAGTCGCCACAAAGCCGACCGATCATGTCCCCTGATCCCATCCTGCCATGAACGCTCCAGAGTTCACAGACCGCTGGTTAATCGTTGGCACCCTGACCACTGCATCCCCTCTACACATAGGCGACGGTAGCATCGGGGAGGTTTACGACCGCACTCGTCCCAAAAATGATGCAGCCGCGGAACCGGTGGAATCGGAGGCTTCAACAGTGTGTGTGGACTACAGGGGCCGCGCCTTCATCCCCGGTTCATCGCTAAAAGGAGTGCTCCGAGCCCGTGTGGAACATAATCTCCGAAGCGAGGAGAGCGAGCTCGCCTCTTGGTGGGAGCAACAACGCAAGAGCACTCAATCCGCTCGAGAACGTCCTCCCGACGCACCGTGGACGAACATGTTCGGTAGTAGCAGGGCCGACTCCGATACAGCGGTAGGCGGCAAACTGACTTTCTTCGACGCGTTTCACAAGGAACCACCCGATCCGACCGATCTCGCAGCGCGCGCGCAGTGCTCGGACGGCACCTGGAACCGGCGCCGGATCGAGGCCAATCAGCAGGACGACCGCAACCGGCCATACTGGGACCCCATTCGGCGCACCTGCGTCGCGGTTTCAAATTCCTTGGACAGGAGACTGAAGTCCTCGAAGGACAAGTTGCTCTACTGCATCGAATATATACCGCCCGGTGAGTCGTTTCTGGTCGAGATTGGTGGTGAGAATCTCACGCCAAGAGAAATTGGTCTGCTACTGCACCTTCTCGAAACATTCAACGAGCCCGAGGTAAACTGCACCAGACTGGGAGCCCTGGAGAGCAACAGTTGGGGCAGATTGATCTGGACGGATGTCAAGGTTTTCAGGCTCACTGCTCACAACCTTAGCCAGTGGGTGAAAAACCCTGGCGTTGGATATCAAGCCTGTACAGAAATAGTGGACGCGGAGAAACTTAAGAACCAAGCCGTCGCACCGGTGCGGTGCTCACGCTCGACTCTCAGTATCAGTCTCTCGGTGATCGTCGAGTCGCCCTGGCTCATCCGTGACCCCCGACAGCGTGACCGTGCCGAGGCTGCCAAGAAGAGGAAGGAGAAGGAGGAGGCCAAGCCACCCGACGCTGTGCCGATCCACGACGAGAACGGACGGCCATTCGTGCCGGCAAAGAGCCTGCGTGGAGCGCTGCGCGCCCGCGCCGAATTGATCCTGCGCACACTCGAACTGCAATGTGCGCGTCACCCTGATGATCTTGAGCCCGTCACCACCAAAGGACTCAGCCTCGCCAAGGCCTTCGAACGGGTCAGGAAAGCTGATTTGGCCGCCAGGCTCTTTGGTCTTCCGGGTTGGCGAGCGCCACTTCGCGTGACGAGGCTCACCTTGGCCGAGGGCTCCCCCCCGATCCTGGACGATCGTCACCAAGAACATGTCGCCATTGATCGGTTCACCGGTGGCGCGGCCGATGCACTCAAGTACAATGCTGACCTGGCCGGCACAGCAACGCTCACCGGCCAGCTCACTGTTGACCTTGCACGTCTGAAGGAAGTTGATCCAGATTGTGCTTCGATCGCTCTGCTCGCACTGGTGTTGCGCGATCTAGCCGAAGGCGACATACCGATCGGATCCGGTTGCGCCAAAGGGCAGGGTGCTTGCAGGGCTGAAGCCACTATCACCCATTGCGGCCAGACCTACAATACGCTTTCTGAATGGTTCGCCAGCAACGCGGTGAATGACAGCCTACAAGCGCTACGCGCCTCTTGCCCCACCCCCGCCACTACAACGATGCACTGATCACCCCCATGCACCTTTTCCATAACCCCTATCACTTTGTTCCGCTTGGTCCAGGAGAACCGCCGAATGCTGTGTCGTGGGACGATTTGAAGTCCCCACAGCACAACTGCAAGACCCAGCATCTCACTCACGACCGGTTTGTGCCCCAGACATATTCTGGCCGAATTGTGTGCAAGATCACGGTCGAGACACCACTGATATGTGGGAACGAGCAGGAGGAGCGTCCTGGCCGGACGAAGCTGGTCCAACCTTTCACACTCAATGACAAAGAGCCTGCTCTGTCTGCCGCATCCCTGCGCGGAATGCTCTCGTCAATCGCGGAGGCCGTCAGCCACAGCGCCTTGCGCGTACTCAAAGGTGACACGCTTTCGTTCAGGATTGCTTCAACAGACCCGGAGAAGCTGTCCGCTATCGGGGTGCTTGAGGCGGATTCCGTCACCGGCGCGCTTCGTTTACGTCCGCTGTGTCTGCCGACACTTGAGAGATCAGAATCCGGTACTTATCAAATGGACAAATCGTTCGCCGGTCTCTATCCGCGACCGGTACTCAAAGTGTACTTGGGTCGTGGGGCGAACCATTACGACCAGAAAGAATTTGTGGACTCAACCGAACAACCACTCAGAAACGCAACTCTCCAACCTGACGGCAGCATAGGCCCATTCTACGGGATGCGCCTGTTTCCCGCAGTTGGTTGGGCTGACAAGGACAAGACTGTACTACAATCGGAGGGGGGCTGGCCTCGGTATGCGTCCAAGGTGGTCAAAGGGAATGGCCGAAGCCGTCGCGTTCCCAACTTGAGCTACCTGATCGGACAAGTGCCAAAAGCCTGTGAAATCCTGCCTTGGACGGATGACCTCGCCAGTCAGGGATTTACCCGCGGCATTTTCCGTGGGCTCGTGATGTGGATCGACGACCGCAGTAAACACCGACCTCCAACAAAGTACCACGAGCTGTTCATCCCGTTTACCCGCGAGATGGAAGCGGATTCCTGGCCAACCATCCCGGTCCCGAAGGAGGTCCTGGATCGGTTCCACGAACTCGCCGACCAGCGACACAATGATGACAAGCGTCTTCCCTTCGAGCCTCTAGGCACTCGCCCAAAACGAAGCGAAGAGGAACTTCGACTCAAGCCCGGCGACGTCGTCTATTTCCGGGCTGGCGTCGAAAACGGGACCACAGTTGCAACAGAGGTGGCCCTGTCATCCATCTGGCGAGGGCGAGTGGAATGCCTGGACAGTTCATCGGGACGTCTCCAAGGAATCAATACTGCGGCATTCTTTCGACTCATCCATCCAGAACTGGTGCCCCTGAATCCGGACCGTACCACTCTGACCCTCGCGGAACAATTGTTCGGCGTCGTCGAGGTTCGCAACAAGCAACAGCAGAAAGCCTTGGAGCGCAAACCCGCTTTCGCGTTCGCCAGTCGCTTGCGTGTTTCCCACGGGGTACTCCATTCGAGCCATGCCGGTGATCCCTGGCAACCTGCGAAGGAGCTTTGGACTAAAGTCCAGCAGAACGCGATGAGGACTAAGACCGGCGACCTCCCCCTCAAAAACCTGGCTTCCCCAAAGCCACCGTGCCCTGCTCTGTACTTCAAGTACTCCGATGGCCAGGGAGGTTACATCCCCAAGAAGAAGCTCAATCCCCGGAATCATGCGCCCCAAGGTCGAAAGTTCTACCTCCGCCGGAAGACTCCACCAACGGGCGACCTGATATTCATTCACCCAGATCGCCTTAATGAACCGGGAATCTCTCGCCAACACCAGTCCGTCGAGCAATTCGTTCGTCCGGGAACAGTGTTTTTCTTTCATATCGACTTCGACAACCTGACTGACCTTGAACTCGCCCTCCTGACATACGTCCTCCAGCCGACCCCTTCGTTCAGACACCAGTTGGGTCATGGCAAGCCCCTCGGTCTGGGCCAGATTCAGATTCAGATTCTCGGCTTGCTTCAGGTGGACAGGATCGCTCGATATCGCGGTCCGATTACCGATCCTCGATACGGCCAAGCCTATGTTACGGGTGATCCTGATAAGGAATGGCCACGTGAGCTGACTCGATACCTGCCCTCCAAAGAAAATCGACAAGCGCTGCCGGAGCGACTGGCGCAGCTTGTCGAGAAATTCCGAAAGTGGGCACAAGACAACCAGCTCGGTTCCGTGTTGGCAGCCCTTGAATTGCTTGGGAACCCCGACGCCGTGCGGCACCCGGTGCACTACCCGCAGGCCGCACAGAAGCCAGGCCATCGGGGCGGGCCGCCGACGGACATTAAAGATGACAGCGCTGATTTCGAGCGAGACCTCTACCAGTGGTTTGTGCAGAACGACAAACCTACCATGGAACGTCAGCCCGGCCAATTCCTGCATCCGCTTGTGTCGGCAGACGGGACGGTTGCCTCCAGCATCCCCGCACTGTATCGGGAGCAATGCAGCTCGCCTCCGCCGTTCCCCAAGTCGGGTCCCGCCCCAGGGGCTGGCATTCCAACAGCGTGTTCGCCGTTCGACCTCAAGGACCGGATCGTGGACGGCTGCCGCGTCGATGCACACGAAAGGACCAAGAAGGGTTTGCGTATCCGATTCGCTGTCCCCTTTGGGCAGGTCACTCTGGCGGGCTATTTAGCCAACCAGTCCGAAATCGCCTCGCAGAAGTATTTTGTCGGGTGGTTAGGCAAGATGAAAGTAGTCAACGTCCAGAAACAAAAGGCCCATCAGACCTGGCAATGCCAGCTTCAGGAGCCATGATCGCCACGCATGACAACTGGACATATTGCAATATGATCTCTTATGCCTAAGCTTATCATCCCATGCCCAACTGGCCAGGTGTCCGACGGTTATCACACATTCGATGAGCTATACGAACACCGATGCCTGCTCATGGTGGCACTCATGAAAGCGCATCCCCACATCGCCTGGCGCTCGCTTCAACACGACGACGGCTCCTCCGAGCCCGGCTGGTTTGTGGCCGGACTTCGCCTGCCAACCGGGGAAATCTCTTACCATCTCCCTGATTCCGTGTGGCCCTTACTTGACGGCAGCGGCGTTTCCACCCTCGATCGCGCTCCCAAATGGGACGGACATACCAGCACCGACGTTCTTGCCCGCCTTCGTCGCTGGCTGGAGGCTCCGGCAAGTTCAACCTCAAACCCGCCTCCCGACCATGCCGCGCCACGCTGATTACATCGCTGCCTACGACGTCACGGAGAACAAAGAGCGAGAGCGCGTCGCGAAGGTGCTTGAGGGATTTGGGTTCCGGGTCCAAAGAAGCGTGTTCGAACTGCGGTTGACGCGCAGGCAGCAGGAAGAACTTCTTGCCAAACTCCTCGAACTCAATCTCAAGAGCGGATTCATTTCGCTTTACCGCTGGGACAGCACGGCCAAGCGCTACGACGTGGGCCCTGTGCCCGAGCGGCCACATGATGAGTCTCTGCACGCATACGTTCTTTGACAATTTAATGGACCCTCATTTGCGCCGACTCGGCTACTCAGAAGGCGGGCTCGTTTCCGGGAACCCTGCGAAAAACCGATCCATTCAAGCCTGAGCACCTCGGGGTTTCGGAAAACTGGCAAATTGACAATTGGCGACGAAGAGGTTACACATGTGGGGGCCAAACGGCTATGGGGGTCCGGACCTCCGTTGTGACTCTTGCCTTACCCTTTTTACCTGATCATGCCAAACGGCTATGGGGGTCCGGACCTCCGTTGTGACTCTTTGGAACCACTCCCAAGCGTGTCCTTTAAAGCCAAACGGCTATGGGGGTCCGGACCTCCGTTGTGACTCCAAAGCCGGGAGAACCGAAGCCACCGGAAGCCAAACGGCTATGGGGGTCCGGACCTCCGTTGTGACAGCGCCCCACCGTCCATTCGCTTGGACAGCTTTGGCCAAACGGCTATGGGGGTCCGGACCTCCGTTGTGACAGTTACTGCCATTCTCCACAAGGCGACGGAGCCAAACGGCTATGGGGGTCCGGACCTCCGTTGTGACCGCGCATCGGCGGTGTGACTCAGACCTGCAACGTGCCAAACGGCTATGGGGGTCCGGACCTCCGTTGTGACAAGGAATTCAACCGACTTTTCGCGGTCCTTCATTGCCAAACGGCTATGGGGGTCCGGACCTCCGTTGTGACCATCCATTCGCGCACCTTGCTTGCGAGATCGCTGCCAAACGGCTATGGGGGTCCGGACCTCCGTTGTGACTAGAAGGAACTTTCTTCTTAACAACGATATTTAGCCAAACGGCTATGGGGGTCCGGACCTCCGTTGTGACCCAGGATTACTCCTTCAACTCTGTAGATTGGGCCAAACGGCTATGGGGGTCCGGACCTCCGTTGTGACCCAACCTTCGCGCTACCTTGGTAGAACTCGCAGGCCAAACGGCTATGGGGGTCCGGACCTCCGTTGTGACTCTCTTTTCCCCACAGGCCGGGCACTCAATGTTGCCAAACGGCTATGGGGGTCCGGACCTCCGTTGAGATCCACCGCGCTTGAAACCGCATCCTGACCTCGGCCTTGCACTTGCCGTGGCCTTATGTCTATAATCCATTCATGTTCACTCAGCTCAGTTCTCTTCGTTGGCAAAGGTTGCAAGTGAATCTCCAATGCACCCGCAACGTTTTCGCCCGGGAGCATCCTCTGGCGATTTTCGAAAGCGTTTTTCGCGCCGCTGCTGCCAGAGAATGTCCTCCTCCAGACTGTCCCTGGTTCTTTCATCCGCTGCAGCGGACTGGCGACCGTATCCGTGCTGGGCGCGAATACCCGCTCGCTGTGATCTTCCCTACTTCCGACTCCGATCTGGTCTCAGCCTTTGCCGAACGCCTGGCCGCGCACTTGGCCAAGCCTGTGAACAATTTCAGCCTCGTTCAGGCGCATCCGCCCGAGACGCGCTCGCTCTCGCAGCTTGAATTTGAGACCGCTGCTTTGGACTCATGCGAGGACGAAATCTGCCTCGACTTTCTGACCCCGTTCGCATTTCGACCGCCGGATTCCAAGCGGCGCTGGTTGCTGTCAGCCGAAGCACTCCTCACCGGCCTGGCGCGACGGGTCGAAAGGCTTTGGGGGCTGCATCTGGACCTGCCACCTGAACTTGTCACAAAGGTGCGCGCACTGTCTTGCTACTGGCGGTATGTCGAGTTTCGCCACGCCAGCAAGAGCAGCACTGGAACGGAGCTACTCAATGGCTGTGTTGGCCCCCTCTACCTCCAAGGCGAGGTTCGGCCCTGGCTCCCGCTTTTGAGACTCGGGATGGAGGCGCACGCTGGCGCGGTCGATGGACACGGACACCGGCTTGCTTTTGGGGCTGGCGCTTACCAGCTCCACGCGCGACATCCGTTTTTCACCGGCGCTCTCTTGAATCCCCAAGTCTGGAGTCAACACTTGGAGGAGTTGGCCGCGGAGAACCCGGAACCCGACCCGCTCTTGCACGCCCTGAGCAAGGACGAATCCCTCGCCGAACTGATTGAGCAGTTGCGCCAGAATCGCTGGGAGCCAGAGCCGGCGCGGGGCTTTCGTATCGACAAACCCATCGAATCGAAGACCCGCGTCAAAGCAGCGTCAGGAAACAGCGGGCCATCAGCCGCCGTGGTCCAACCACCCATCAAATCTCACGAAACCGCCCCGGCTCCAGAAACCGTCCCCTACCGGGTGATCGCCGAGCTCAGCGCCCGCGACAGGCTTGTACACCGCGTTTTGCATCGCCTCCTCGCCCCCGTGCTGGACCGGCTGTTCGAGGCAAACTCCATCGGTTTTCGTCCGGGTCACTCCACAGCCGATGCCCGACGCGCGGTGGCCGCCCATGTGCGTGCTGGGTGCGCATGGGTGGTCGAAACTGACGTGGCCAATTTCTTCGACACCGTGGACTGGGAACTGCTTGATGCCGCCCTCGATTCGGCATTGCCCCGAGCCGACCAACTTGTTCGCCAGTTGGTGCGACGCGCTGTACGCACGCCTCTCCTGCTGGAGGGCCGGCCCGTGCCACGAACGCGCGGCCTGCTCCAGGGCAGCGCGCTCTCCCCGTTGCTGGCCAACCTGTTCCTGGATCCGCTGGACGAGGCCGCCGCCGCCGCCGGGCTGCGCTTAATCCGCTACGCGGATGATCTGCTTTTACTATGCCGCGACGAGGCAGAAGCCGTGAGTTCGCTCCAGAAATTGCGGGCTCTGCTCGCACCACTCAAACTCGAGTTGAATGAAGACAAGACAGCTATCACGCCCGTGGCCGCCGGGTTTTCTTTCCTGGGGTACACCTTCGCGCCTGAGTTGACTGAAGACTTTCTCGAGCGGACAACGTTGCGAAAGCCCATCCACGTCGCCTCCGATTACGCTTTTCTGGGTGTGGAAGAAGACACGCTCGTCCTCCGGCGGGACGGGGTACTCGTGGGCCGTCTGCCACTGCGCCGCGCAGCCGAGTTGATCATCCACGGCCCGCACGCGATTTCCACACCCCTATTGCAGCGGTGTGCCGAACGGGGCATCCCGGTCGCGTTCTGCACGGTGGCTGGCTTTCACGCAGCCACGCTCAGGCCCGATTCGCGGTCGCACTTCGAGCTGTCAGGGAGGCATTGGGTGCGCTTCTGTAACTTGACCCCCTCCGAAATGCTGGCACAAGCACGGGAAATCGTTGCTGCACGGTTGGCGAATTACTTGGCTTGGATGCGCGAGTGCACCGGATACGCCGCATTGGCCAGGCATTTGGACGAAACCCTCGCCCGACTAGATAGCGCGGAGAACGTCGAGGCGCTTCGTGGCATGGAAGGCGAAGCTGCCAGGTTGCTTTTCCGGTGGGTGAATGACCGGGTAATGGACGAGCACTTCCGTAGTCGAAGGCGTGAGCCGCGCACAAAGGCCGACATTTGGAACAGTTTGCTCGACTTCGCCTACACGCGTCTGTTCACGCATCTGAATGTGCTCCTGCGCACTCGCGGGCTCAATCCTTATCTCGGCTTCTTGCACAGCGCCGCCGACAATTACGAATCCCTCGTATGCGACTTGCAAGAACCCTTCCGCGCGCGTTGCGACCGATGGGCGCTGCGCTTGGTCAACCGGCGACAGGTGGCACCCACTGATTTCGCACCGCATCCTTACGGAGGCCTTCGTCTGACGTCTGAAGCGATCCGGCGGTTGATCCATGAATGGGAGCGTGAAATGGACACCCGGTGGGCTACGGACGCAGGCACGCTTGAGCAGCTTCTGCATGCCCAGGTCGAGGCGCTTCGCGAATGGGCGCTGGGAGCGGACCGGCTCCGCCTCTACCGCGCACACACCAATCGGCCAGCGCCAATTTCCCCCTCGCCTCCCGCCACCGAGGCAGGAACCGGGGAGTTGGTTAAGCCGCCATTCGGCAGTGCAATCCGCGCACCCGAGCCACCGAGACCGACGTAGGTCAGGACCCACGCAGAATCTCCGCAGCCGAGGCGTGCACGGCGGCTCTGCTGGACATTTCCTTGCGATTCGCAAACGGAGCTCGAAAAGCCCTCCACGGTCGGAGTCGGAGGGTCGGAGTAACACGAAAACTGGGCTTCCTCGACGTTTTCAGTGGGGTAATGGTTGGGAGCAAGCCGTTTGCTAGGAGGATGCGCGGTTGTTTCGCACGCGTTCATGGCACTATACCTTCTCCTTCCGACATTCGAGAAACATTATCTGCCAATCAGTCACTGCCGGCGTAGCCCATCAGCCTCGCTTCAACTCTTCAAGTCTGCCTTGACATAACTCGCGACCGCACGAGCTCCGCCTCTCGGCCCATCAATGGCCCAAAGCAATTCCGACCACCCGAGCCTTCCGTCCCCCCCTGTGGGGAAACCGCCAAGAAACGTACCCAGGGACGCCAAGGAGGAGGATTCAAATCCTTGCGCGGGTTGCAGGTGTCTGGCGGCCGTGCCTGCGTTAGGGCTTCGTTAGACACGATCTCAGTGAACCCTCGTTTCGTGGAGCCTAATTTTTACCGACACTTGCAACTGCTGGCGAGTCGGCCGGGTCTGCTCATTTTCGTTTTCCGAACCAGTTGTCCGCAAGGCTTAATAAAGGGCGGTGTGTGGCTCCTGCATGGCAAAACGAAAACGGAAATCATCCAACACTGCTGTGCTCGTCAAGGCCGATGTGCTTGACCGCATACTCTGTCTGCTCGCTGACATGGATCAGAAACTCGATTACCTGATCAAAAATCTCCGCCGGTTCAACGGCAATAATCATTGCAATCACCTCGACCACACTTTGCCTGAATTCACTGGATAGCCTTTGTCGCTGCCCAGTCGGTTTGCCTCCGGATGTCTTTTGACAGGAGGCGCGTTGTCCAGTGTGGTCATCCAGAATGCAACCAATTCCGCGTTGGTTTTGACTGACGCTTGCCAATGGTTGCCACGGATTTGCCGAGCTGTTCGCTCCGAACCCGCAAGTGTTTGTAGCAAGAGCCCGGCAAAATTAACCC
>Ga0123519_10012231_pt1 | contig 12524 bp, 9 predicted proteins | sample YelNatPaOPRAMG02_FD_87396 | JGI IMG/M metagenome (GOLD analysis project Ga0123519, IMG submission 87396) | Hot spring microbial communities from Yellowstone National Park - Yellowstone National Park OP-RAMG-02 (version 2) | ecosystem: Environmental > Aquatic > Thermal springs > Hot (42-90C) ...
AAATTTTTGCTTGTAAAATTTAAGATAAACTTATTAAAAGATAATCCATCAATCGCCATTCATTATATCAAAACAATTTATCCAGATTATAAGCCAGAAAATCTGCCTTTGTATTTTGAAATTCCAGAAGAAAAAGAAAAAAAATCGCTTGAGAAATTACCAGAACATTTTAAGAATAAAGTTATAATTGGAATTTGTCCGGGTTCGAAACATTTTACTAAAAGATATCCTGTGGATTTGTTTGAAGTGTTGTTGAAAAAATTAATTGAACGAAACTATTTCGTCGCTCTTTTTGGTGGAACTGAGGATAAAGAAATTTGCAAGTCACTCGAGATTGATGATTATGCAATTAAGAATTTTCAAAATGAAAATGATCTTTTTGAAACTGCTGCTCTGATGAAAAAGTGTTCGGTTATTCTCACAAATGATTCTGGACTTATGCATTTATCATCGTTGCTGAAAATTCCTACACTTGCAATCTTTGGATCCACTGTTAAGGAATTTGGTTTTGCACCAATTTTTGAAAAATCAATAATTATTGAGAATGACAAATTGGATTGTCGCCCTTGTTCACATATTGGAAGGTCGAGTTGTCCTGAGAAACATTTCAAATGTATGAGAGATATTCCACCGGATTTGATTGTTCAGAAAATCGAAGAATTAATTTCAGAGGGAAAAAATAATGGATAATGTCTGGTTTTGGATTTACAATTATTTAGTTATTCCTGTTTTTTATGTTTTACTTAAAATTGCTTCGGTATTTAATAATAAGATTAAGATTGCACTTAAGGATAGAGAACATCTCTTCAGTCAAATCGAAAAGGATTTGAAAAAGTTATCAGGTGAAAAAAAGATTTTGTGGTTTCACTCTTCTTCAGTCGGCGAATTTGAACAAGCCAAACCAATCATTGAGAAAATAAATTCTGAGAAAAAATTTACAATTCTTGCTTCATTCCTATCGCCAAGCGGTTACAATGCTGCAAAACGATATGAGGGAGCTGACTTAATTACATATTATCCGTTTGATTCGAGAAAAAACATAAAACATTTCATTGATATTCTGAACCCTTCGATTTTAATTTTTATGAGATATGATATTTGGCCTAATTCTGTGTTTGAGTTGTCAAAAAGAAAAATTCCAGTTGTTCTTGTTGATGCAACTATGAAAAAAAATTCTCCGAGAAAAATTTTTTTGGTTAGAAATTTTCACAGATTTTTATTTGATAAGTTTGAAAGAATTTTAACAATCTCTGAAGAAGATAGAAAAGGTTTTATTGAAATTGGAGTTAATCCAGAAAAAGTTGAAGTCGCTGGCGATACGAGATACGATAGAGTTTATCAGAAAAGTCAAACTGCACTCAAGCAGAAAATTTTAAACGAACGGATAATTGAGGGCAAAAAAATATTTGTTGCTGGAAGTACCTGGCGAGAAGATGAAGAAGTTTTATTTCCAGCATTAATCAAACTTCACAAGTATGAGCAAGATTTAATTTCAATCATAGTTCCTCACGAACCATCAATTCCAACTCTTGAACAAATTGAATTTGAGTTGAATAAACATTTATCAACCATAAGATTTTCATCACTCAATCAATATAAAAATGAAAAAGTGATTATAGTCGATTCAGTTGGAATTTTACTCACACTTTATGCTTATGCAAATGTTGCATTTGTTGGCGGTGGATTTAAATCGAACATTCACAATGTACTTGAGCCAGCAGTTTATGGAATACCAGTTTTATTTGGACCTAAGTATTCAAACAGTCAGGAAGCTTATAATTTAATTTCGAGTAGAGGTGGGTTCTCTGTAAACAACAGAACGGAACTTTATAGTCATCTCCGAAAACTTTTTGCTGATGATAATTATCGCTTGCAGATTGGACTGAATGCAAAAAATTTTGTTCAGCGAAACATTGGAGCAACTGAAAAAATAGTTAAAGTTTTAGAAGAAATTTTGAATGAATAAAATAATGAGAGAGAAATTCTTAAAACAAAAAATGGAGGATCAAAAAAATGAAGTTTGTAAAAATTTTAATATTGCTTGTTGCAATAATATCGTTGAAATTCTCTCTAACATCTTGTAGTAAAGAAATGCCAGACAAAGTTTTCTACAACGGAAAGATTTATTCACTCGATGATAAGAATTCAGTTTACGGAGCAGTTGCAGTAAAGAATGGAGTTATTGTTGACCTTGGTTCATCTGATGAATTGTTGAAAAAATATTCTCAAAGTGAAAAGATTGATTTGAAAGGTGCATTTGTCTTTCCAGGATTTATTGACGCTCATGGTCACATAACTGGATATGGAGATAACTTACTTCAAATTGATCTTGTAGGAACGAACTCAAAGGAAGAAATAGCAGAATTGGTAAAACAAAAAACAAATCAACTTAAAGAAGGTGATTGGATTTTGGGAGTTGGCTGGGATCAGAATGATTGGGAAGATAAATCTTGGCCTGATCACAAAATTTTAGATAAAGCTGCACCAAAGAATCCAGTTGCATTAACAAGAATTGATGGACACGCATTGTGGGTAAATAAAAAAGCACTTGAACTTGCTGGAATAAATAAAAATACTCCAAATCCAGATGGTGGAGAAATCAAGAAAGATAAAGATGGAAATCCAACAGGTTTATTGATTGATAATGCAATGAATCTTATTTATAAAGTAATTCCACCACCAACTGATGAAGAACTCGAAAAGACAGTTCTTGTCTCAACCAATAATCTTGTGAAATACGGGATCACATCTGTTCACGATATGGGTGTTAGTGAACGAACGATTCAAGTCTATAAGAAATTAGCTGATGAAGGAAAACTCCCAATTCGAATTCATGCTTATGTTGATGGAATAGGAGATACATGGAATAAATATCTAAAGGGAGGTAAGCTCGTTGGATATGGAAATAATTTTGTTAATGTTGATGGAATAAAATTATTTGTTGATGGTGCGATGGGTTCTCGTGGTGCATTAATGACAGAACCATATCAAGATGATCCAGGAAATTATGGTTTAATGCTTTTAAGCGAAGAACAAATTTATCAAGTAACAAAAGATGCATTATCAAAAGGTTTGCAGGTTGCAACTCATGCAATTGGTGATTCAGGAAATTTTCTCGTACTTAATGCATATCAAAAAGCGATTGACGAATTGAAACCAAAAGATCCAAGATTAAGAATTGAACATGTTCAAGTGATTAATCCTCAGGATGCAAAAAGATTAGCAAGATTAAAAGTGATTCCAAGTATGCAACCAGTTCATGCGACTTCAGATATGCCGTGGGCAGAAGCTCGATTAGGTCCGGAAAGAGTGAAATGGTCATATGCTCTTCGAATGGTGTTGAATGAAAGTAAAATGATTGCAGGTGGTTCTGATTTCCCAGTAGAAAATCCAAGTGTCCTCGAAGGAATTTATGCTGCAGTAACCAGACAGGATAAGAATGGTTTGCCAAAAAATGCTGATGATGTCTTAAGACTTGTGAAGGAGAAAAAATGGGTCCTTTCAAAAGAAGGAATTAAAGATCCAAAAAATTTTGAAAATGGTTGGTATCCAGATCAGAAATTGACAATTGATGAAGCAATTAAATGTTTTACGAAATGGGCTGCATATGCAGTCTTTGAAGAAAATAAAAAAGGAACAATTGAAATTGGCAAATGGGCTGATTTCACAATTTTGGATAATGATCTTTACAATATCTCGCCGCAGGATATTTTGAAAACAAATGTTGTGATGACGGTAGTAAATGGAAAGATTGTATTTAGTAAACAGTAAATGAAAATGGTTATGCTAAAATTTTTTTGATGAGGTAAACTCCATTTCTCGTTTTGACGAACACACCAATCGTCATTGCGAACGAAGTGACGCAATCTTTTTCTACGAAGTAATAAAATTCACTATGACCATTCCTCTTACCAGTCATTACGAGCGAAGCGAAGTAATCTATCTCTAATCCAAAATTCACAATTCAACATTCAAAACTCATCAAACTTTGTCAAAGATTGCTTCGCGATTTCGGCGTTCATAATCATTAGAGATACCGTCATTACGGAAAGTGATTTTTCCTTCCTTGTTTAAATTACACCTTCTAAATAACTTTGTAAAAATTTGAGGAGCAATTAAATGAAATTTGAAGGTGTTGACTACTACCACATTGATGATCTTCTTACTGAAGAAGAAAAATTAATTCGTTCCACAATTAGAGAATTTGTTGAAGATAAAGTTATTCCAATAATAGAAAAACATTATCGCGAAGGAACATTCCCAATGCACTTAATTCCAGATATGGCTGAACTCGGAATTTTTGGTGCAACTCTTCCCGAAAAGTATGGTTGCGCAAACTTGAATAATGTCGCTTATGGTTTGATGATGCAAGAACTCGAAAGAGGTGATAGCGGAATTAGAAGTTTTGCTTCGGTTCAAAGTGCTTTAGTAATGTATCCGATTTACACATTTGGAACAGACGAACAGAAAGATTACTGGCTTCCAAAACTTGCAAGAGGTGAAAAGATTGGTTGCTTTGGTTTAACAGAACCTGATTTTGGTTCCAATCCGGGTGGAATGAAAACTCGTGCTGAGAAAGTTGATGGTGGATTTATTTTGAACGGAACAAAAATGTGGATTACTAATGGAACAATTGCCGATGTTGCTGTTGTCTGGGCAAAATGGGATGGTGTTGTTCATGGCTTCTTGGTGGAAAAAGATTTTAAAGGATTTTCAGCACCTGAAATGAAAAACAAACATTCACTTCGAGCATCTGTTACATCAGAGCTCGTTCTGGATAATGTTTTTGTACCTGAAAGTCACTGGCTACCAAATACTCAAGGATTGAAATCAGCACTGATGTGCTTGAGTCAAGCTCGTTATGGAATTGCTTGGGGAGTAATTGGTTCAATGATGGTTGCTTACACAACCGCACTTGAATATGCTAAATCGAGAGTTCAGTTTTCAAAGCCAATTGCTGCATATCAACTTACTCAGGCAAAACTTGTCTGGATGTTGACAGAAATTACAAAAGCTCAATTGCTTGTTCTTCAACTTGGAAGAATGAAAGATCAAGGGAAAGCAAGATTTACACACATCTCACTGGCAAAAAGAAATAATTGTGAAGTTGCTCTTGATATTTGTCGAGTCGCTCGAGAAATCTTGGGTGCAAATGGAATTCTGGATGAATATCCAATTATGCGTCATATGAATAATCTCGAATCAGTTAAGACTTATGAAGGAACTCATGAAATGCACACTTTAATTGTTGGTGAAGATATCACTGGTTATCCAGCATTTGATTGATAGTAATGAATGAATAATCTGATAAATAAACTGTGATTGTATTTGAATGATTGTTAATGATGATTGAACCGAATGTTTTTTGAACAAACTTTTTCTAAAAAAACTTTTAATTGAATATGAAAGATAAAATTAAATACGAAGCTTTAACTTTTGATGATGTCTTGTTAATTCCAGCAAGATCAAGTGTCCTGCCGAGAGATGTGGATGTTTCAACTCGACTGACAAACAAAATTCGACTAAACATTCCACTAATTTCAGCAGCAATGGATACAGTAACAGAATGGCAGATGGCTATCGCAATTGCTCGTGAAGGTGGAATTGGAATAATTCACAAGAATATGTCTATTGAAGAACAATGTGAGATGGTTGACAAAGTAAAGAGAAGTGAAAGTGGAATGATTAAAGATCCAATAACTCTTTATCCACATCAGACTGTTGCTGAGGCTTTAGAATTGATGCAGAAATATCGCATATCTGGTATTCCAGTGATTGATGAAAATAGAAAACTTGTTGGAATTCTGACAAATCGTGATTTAAGATTTGAGCCAGATTTAAATCAGCCAGTTGAAAAATTGATGACAAAAGAAAATCTAATAACTGCAAAAGGAAAGGTTAGTCTTGAAGAAGCAGAGAAAATTCTTCAGAAACATAAAATTGAAAAACTTCCAGTTGTAGATAAACAAAATCGATTGATTGGTTTGATAACTTTCAAAGACATTCAGAAGAAGAAAAGTTTTCCAAATGCTTGCAAAGATGAACACGGTAGATTAAGAGTTGGTGCTGCTGTAGGAATTCAAAAAGATACAATTGAAAGAGTTGAAGCTTTAATCAAATCGAATGTTGATGTAGTTGTAATTGATACAGCACATGCTCATTCCGAAGGCGTTCTTCAGATGATTAAGAAAATCAAAAAGAAATTTCCTGAATTACAACTAATTGCTGGAAATGTTGGAACAGCCGAAGCAACAATTGATGTAATCAAGGCTGGTGCTGATTGTGTGAAAGTGGGAATTGGTCCTGGTTCAATTTGTACGACAAGAGTTGTTGCTGGGGTTGGCGTTCCACAAATTAGTGCAATAATGGAATGTGCAAGTGCTGCTAAAAAATACAATATTCCAATCATAGCTGATGGTGGAATTAAACAAACTGGAGATATTGCAAAAGCCATTGCAGCTGGTGCCGATTCTGTGATGATTGGAAGTTTGTTTGCCGGAACTGATGAAAGTCCCGGTGAACAAGTTCTGTATGAAGGGAGAAGCTACAAAGTTTATCGTGGAATGGGTTCACTTGAGGCAATGAAGAAAGGAAGTAAAGATCGTTACTTCCAAGATGTTGAAGATGATATAAAGAAACTTGTGCCTGAAGGAATTGAAGGTCGTATTCCTTATAAAGGACCATTATCAGAAACAGTTTATCAAATGATTGGTGGATTAAGGGCTTCAATGGGTTATTGCGGAGTAAAAAACATAAAAGAGCTTCAAACGAAAACGAAATTTGTCAAAATGACAGAAGCTGGTCTGAGAGAAAGCCATCCACACGATGTAATAATAACCAAAGAAGCACCGAATTACAGAGTCAAAGGCAATTAAAAAATTTTATGGGCAATTATTTCTTAAATCGGATTAATCGTCTTCGTGAGACACTTGCGCTTAAAAAATCAGAATGCTTTTTTACATTAAAATCAGAAGATGTTCGCTATCTAACTGGGTTTAATTCTTCGAATGGAAATTTATTCATTACTTTAGATAAAGTTAAACTTCTCACTGATCGAAGATACACTCAGGAGATTAAGAAACTCCCAAATTTCGTTGAAGCAGAATTTATTGAACCAAATTTTGTTGAGTCTCTGAAAAAAGTTATAGCTGAACTGAACATAAAAAAGTTTTATTATGAGCATTCTAAACTCACACTTGCTCAAGGTTTGGAACTAAGAAAAGTTCGTGGATTATTCTGGACAGGATTGAAAGATCAACTCAATTATTTTTTTGCCTATCAAGATGAAGATGCAATTCAGAAAACAAAGACAGCAGTTAGATTAACTGAAAAAATTTTCAAGGAACTGATTCAGGAAATTAAAGAAGGAATAACCGAAATTGATTTACGAGCTGAATTGATCTACAAACTTTCGAAAGTAGTTGATGGGAAAATTTCATTTGAACCAATTGTACTTTTTGGAAAGAACACAGCTTATCCACATGGAGTTTCTTCAAATGCAAAGCTGAAAAAAAATTCTGCTGTGCTGATTGATTTTGGTTTAAGCATTGATGGTTTTACTTCAGATTTTACAAGAACACTTTACTTTGGGAAACCGGATAAAGATTTTCTGGAAAAATATTCAATCGTTAAAGATGCACTTCATCTTGCAGTTGAAAATTTAAGATTGAATTTGAAATCGAAAGATTTATATCAATTAGTCATTAATCATTTTGCTAAATATAATGTTGAAAAGTTTTTTACTCACGGTTTAGGTCATGGGCTTGGAATTTACTTGCATAATTATCCGCACATCTCAAAAAATTCAAAAGATATAATCAAAGAAAATCTTGTTCTTGCAATTGAGCCAGCTTTATATTTCGAAAATAGATTCGGCATAAGGATTGAGCAGAATGTTTTAATCACAAAAGATAGAAAAGAATTGTTGAACAAATTCACTGATGAGTTAATAATTTTATGAAAAGAAAAGTTTTAGTAATTGCTTATTACTTTCCACCAATGGGATTCAGTGGTGTACAGCGAACCGCAAAATTTGTAAAATATCTTGTGGACTTTGGTTGGGAACCAACTGTTCTAACAATTAAACCAAAATATTATTACGCTTTTGACGATGTTCTTCTAAAAGAAATTGAAGATCGAGGAATTCGAATCATTAGGACTGGTTCAAAAGATCCAACTCAAAAAGTTTTCAATCAAAAAAAGATCAAAAGCGATTTCTTTCGAAAGATTTTAAATCGTATAAGTCAGACTTTTTTTCTTCCAGACAACAAACGTGGCTGGATGCGACCAGCACTGAAAGAAGCTCGCAAATTACTTTCATCTGAAAATTTCGATATAATTTTTGCAACAGCTCCACCTTATACTGATTTTAGAATTGGTGCAAAACTTAAAGAAGAATTTAATGTTCCTTTAGTCTTAGATTATCGAGATGCCTGGCTTGATGATGGACTTTCGTTTTATCCAACTCCATTTCATCGTTGGATTGTCAAATCGATGGAAAGAAAAGTTCTCCATTTAAGTGATAAAATCATAACCTACACAAGACAGATTAAAGAACATATTTTGAAAAACTATCCTTTTATTAAACAGGATGAAATTGTAATTATTCCACATGGTTACGATGAAGAAGATTTTGATGTAGAGTTTGAGTCTTCTAAATCACCAAATAAACTGAGAATTACTTATAGTGGTGCATTCTACGATGAAAGAACTCCAAAATTTTTCCTGAAAGCAGTTGAACAACTATTCATTGAAAGACCAGATCTTGAAAATCAAATTGAATTTTATTTTGTCGGTAATTTTCCAAAGAAATATTTCAGAAAGATTCAGAAAAGTAAAAACAAAAGTTCTTTTCATTTCACAGGTTATGTTGATCATAAGACAAACATTCAATATTTGCTTGATTCAGATGTTCTCTGGCTAATGATTCGTCATTCAAAAAATCCACATCTTTATGCAACGAGTAAATTGTTTGAGTACATTGGTACAGGCAAACCAATTTTAGCCTGCGTTCCAAAAAATGGTGCAGCTGCGATGATATTGAAAGATTACGATGCATCATTTATTGTTGAGCCTGAAGATATTGAAGGAATTAAAAACGCACTTCTCAAAATTTTTGATTTGTTTAAGAAAAATCAATTGCCTTCTGGTGATAAAGAATTCATTCAACAATTTGAAAGAAAAAGATTAACTCAGGAATTAGTAAAAGTATTTCAATTTACGATGAGAGATGAAGCTTAAAGTTTTAGTAATTGGTTCAGGCGGCAGAGAAGATGCACTCTGTCATAAAATTTCGCAAAGTGATTTACTGGAGAAATTATATTGCATTCCAGGAAATCCCGGCACTCAAAGATGGGGAGAAAACATTTCAATTAAGATTTCAGATTTTGAATCAATAAAGAATTTTTGTCTCGAAAAGAAAATTGATCTGGTTGTTGTTGGACCAGAGGCACCACTTGTCGATGGGATTGTAGACTTTCTTGAAGAAAGTGGAATTAAAGTTTTCGGACCAGCAAAGTTTGCTGCTCAAATTGAAGGGAGTAAATCTTTCGCAAAAGAATTAATGAAAAGAAAAAATGTCCCTACTGCATCTTTCAGAAAATTTACAGTTGACCAGAAGGATGAAGTTCTGAGATACATCAATCATCTTGTTTATCCAGTAGTGATTAAAGTTGATGGACTTGCAGCAGGTAAAGGAGTAACAATTTGTTATACCCATAATTCAGCGGAAGAAACAATCAAAGAAATTTTTGATGAGAAAAAATTTGGCGAATCTGGAAATACAATCATTGTAGAAGAATTTCTCGAAGGTGAAGAATTTTCTGTCTTTGCAATCACTGATGGATTGAATTATAAAATTTTAACTCCAGCTCAAGATTATAAACGAATTGGTGATAACGACACCGGCAAAAACACTGGCGGAATGGGTTCGTATAGTTTTAGTGAGCTTCTATCGAAAAAAGAATTAGACGAAATTAAAACACAAATTATTGAACCAGTTCTTGAAGGTTTGAGAGAACTCGGTCAGCCTTATAAAGGATGTTTGTATTGTGGATTAATGAAAACAAATGATGGAATTAAAGTAATCGAATTCAATTGTCGATTTGGTGATCCTGAAACTCAAGCTGTATTGCGAACAATTAAATCAGATTTTCTTGAATTACTCTGGTGTGCAGTGAATGACAAATTGACTGAATATGATTTACAAATCGAAGGAAAAGCAGTTTGTCTTGTTCTTGCATCAAATGGATATCCAGAAAAATTTAAGACTGGATTTGAAATCACTGGATTGAATGAATTAGACGATAACGAACTGATTATCTATCATGCTGGAACAAAATTTTTTGATGATAAAATTATCACAGCTGGCGGTAGAGTTTTGAACATTGTAGCTCACTCAACCCGAACACCTTTTTATGATTTAATCAAGAAAGTTTACAATGCTGCTGAGAGAATAAATTTTGAAAATAAATACTTCAGAAAAGATATTGGATTGAGAGGACTGAAAAAGTTAAGAATTGAATGATTTCGATTTCGGTTTGAAAAAAGTCAATGAAAGTTTGAAATTCTAAATTAGTTCATCACTCGGTTTTCATTCCGAAAAATTTTATCACTTCTTCAAAAATTTTCTCACCGTTAATTCTTTCACTTCCTTCGTATTGACATTTTTTAGGATCGATCGGACATTTTGTTTGACAATATTCTTCTTCGGGCATAAGTATCAACGATCTGTTACCAAGTGGTCCCCATAATTTTGGTGAACAAGCGGGCAATGGGCAGAATAACGAAATCGTTGGAACTTTCAATGCTGCACAAATATGCATCGGTCCTGTTGAAGATGATATTAAAACATCAAGTGCTGAAAATTTTACAATCGATTCTCGAAGGCTATTCTTTTTCATTGGATATTCAACACTTGGAATATTTTGAATTTCATTTGGAGGTTTTAGATCGGTCACGATTACTTTAAAATCTTTTACTGTAGAAAGTTTCTCAATTAAAATTCTATATTCTTTTATTGAAAGATTTGGAGAAGAATTTCCACTCGTAGTGTTCACACCAATTAATTTTTCTCCATTTGGTGCAAAAGAGTTTTTGAAACTCTGAGCAATTTTTTTCTCATCTTCACTTAAATGAATTTCTGGTTCGATTGATACTGGTTCAATTCCAATTTTTCTTAACATATCAAGACAATAATCAGCTTCGTGTCTTAAAGGAATATATTTTTTTCGATCGACATACTTTGTGAAAGTTAGAAACTGATAAAGTTTGTGTCCAACGCCAATTCTTGTTTTAATTCCAGAAAGAAACAGAATGTAATTCAATCTTTCATCAGGTAGAAGCATAAATGCATAATCAAATTTGTATGAACGAATAATCTTAATGTTTTCAAAAAATGCTTTTGATGTTTTTTCCTCGTTATAAATAATAATTTCATCCACATTTGGATTGTTGAGATAAATATCTTTTGTGTATTTCCTTACAAGAACTGCAACAAAACTATCAGGATATTTGCGTTTGATTTCTCGAGGAAGGGGAGTTGAGAGGACTACATCGCCAATTCTATCAATTCTACAGATTAAAAATCTTTTTGATTTATCTTTCTTCATAAGTTTTATGTTGAAGTTCCCAGATTTTTAATTGAACAAGCATTTTAGTCCACGAATGAAGTAGTGAGACAAAAAAGCCGTAAATTCCATCAATGAAACCATAACGAAAAATGAAATGCTGTGCAAAGTACAGGATTGGATAAAAAATAATTGTGAAAAAATTTGATTTCTGTTTTGTGCTTTTTTCAAGAGCTTCTAATGTTGAGTAATGATTGATTTTTTCAATAGCTTCTTTGAAACTCTTGTAACTTAAGTGCAAAATTGATTCTTTGATTATTCCAATTTCACCAGTTACTTCAAAGCCTTCATGAACTAAACGATTTGTTAATTTCGTGAGAGATTTTTTGAAAAGTCTCAGTTGATAATCTTTATTCCATCCGCAACTGTTGATTTTCTTTCCAAGAAAATAATTGTCTCTTTTGATTTTGTAACCAGAAAATTTTTCAAGTTCGATTTTATTTGAAAGTAGATTGTGGAGTTTAGCTTTTAATTTTTCTGAAACTCTTTCATCTGCATCCAGACTTAATACCCATTCATTTGACGCAAGACTGAGTGCATAATTTTTTTGATCGGCAAATCCAATCCATTCTTTCTGAAAAACTTTGTCAGTATATCTTTTAGCAATTTCAATTGTCGCATCGGTGCTGAAGGCATCTACAACAATTATTTCATCAACCCATTTGACTGATTCGAGACAATCGACAAGATTTTTTTCTTCGTTTTTTGTAATGATGATGACGCTCAGTTTTTCTCTCATTTCATCAAATTTTTTTTTGAATTTAAATAATTTGAGTTTAAGAAAATTAGGTTGAATATTTTGTCACACTGAGCTTGTCGAAGTGTGACAAGAACATTGTTGCTATTGAGAACATTTTTCGTCAGGCTTCGATGAACTCAGCCTGACATTAAGGTTTA
>Ga0123519_10012236_pt1 | contig 12519 bp, 8 predicted proteins | sample YelNatPaOPRAMG02_FD_87396 | JGI IMG/M metagenome (GOLD analysis project Ga0123519, IMG submission 87396) | Hot spring microbial communities from Yellowstone National Park - Yellowstone National Park OP-RAMG-02 (version 2) | ecosystem: Environmental > Aquatic > Thermal springs > Hot (42-90C) ...
AACGCAATTGCTTTCGAAAATTTGCGGGATTCCGCGATGAAAGACCCAATCACCGGTCTATACAACGCCAGATATCTACGAAGCTATCTGGAACGAGAACTTAACCGGGCCTCACGCCAAGGCGAGACCGTTACGGTCCTTGGCATCGATCTTGACAACTTCAAAGCTGTCAACGACACATTCGGCCATTTCAAAGGAGATGTGGTGCTGAAAGACGCTGCCGATATATTCCGCCGCCAGCTCAGAGACTACGACGTAGCTGTACGGAACGGCGGGGACGAGTTCGTGGTTGTCCTCCCGGGCACTACTGCACAAGAGGCGGTTCATACAGCAGAAAGAATACGGCGTGAGTTCGATCGATACGCTCATCGCGCTTTCGGCAAGACGTTGGTCAAAATCGGCGTGAGCATTGGTATAGCAAGCTATCCGAACGACGCAAACGATCCCGAATCGCTTTTGGCAATGGCCGATGCTGCTATGTATCGAGACAAGCGATCCCACAAGCAAGCAAAGGCTGCCTGATAACTTTGCGGATTACAACCATTGTCGAATTCCGCTTGGTTTAAGGTATAACTCAGTATGCCGAAGCTGATAGCCGGTTTTGACTTCATCTTCGGACCATAGCAGCGAGTTCGTCGGGCATATAATCTCAAGCGTTAATTGACGTATCTGTTTGCCCGATATGAATTGGACAGTCCAAGAGACGACGGCTATGATGGCTGAATGCGCTGAAGGATCGGCGAGTACAAGAATCCACCGGATGTGGAGTCGAGCGAGATTGCCGGCGGTAGTTCTCGCATCGGCAATATGTGCGGCCTCAATATACTATATTCTCACAGTCGGCGGTCAGGAACAGGACGCGCGCTTGCTTGTTCTGATAGGTCTCGCATTTGTAAGCGGACCGATTACGGTGCGCTTTCAATCGGCTCGTGACGGCCCCATTGTTATTCCCCAGGTACATCCGGTGTTGTTTGCCGGAGCGCTCACGTTGGAAGCCTACAATGCGGCTGTTCCGGCCATGTTCGCCGGCCTTGGGCGTCTTCTTTATGCCGACCCTGAGGACCGAAAGTCAGTTGCCCAAATTGCTTACATTGTGCTAAAACCTGCAATAGTCTGTACAATTGCGTCGTCGGTATACGCTGCATCCGGCGGGAATCCAATCCGCCCCTACGAAATCGTCTCACTTCTTCCCATATTCTGGGCCAGTCTGGCCTATGCAGCGGCCTCGGCTTTGATTACAGCCGTGACCACTCTAATCAGACAGCGTTCAACGCGATCTACTCCGCGAAAGTCATTTGTTCTAACTGCCTGGATAGTGACGCTCGTTGCAGGGTGGCAGGTAGCAATATTATGTGCTTTAGCACCATGCTATGTGCTGCTTGCTCCAGTTGTGACCGCAGGGATAGTTCGCTTCGCGCTTCGCAGTAACGATTGGCGCAAGCTTGATCGCGATGATGATAAAGAGCGTTCAGCCGACAAGACCACCGATTCGTGGGTATTCGTTGACCCCTCAACCGGTCTTGCAAATCGGCGCTATCTGGAGATGTTCCTGGGTAGCGAGCTTAGTCGAGCAGATCGCCTGCAGAAACATGTCTCGCTGGTGGTATTTGATATCGACGGACTACCACGATTGATTGAATCGGTGAGCCGCGAGACGTTAGATTCCATCGTTGGCGAGATCGGCAGTATACTCAAGGCCGGTTTGCGAGAATATGACGTAGTCGCGCGATATTCGATAGGCAGGCTGGCAGTAGTTCTTCCGGAAATAGGTCCTGAGCAGGCATTGGAGGTCGCAGAGCGGCTTCATCAATCGCTCGCATCCGTAGAGTTGGACGGCAATCCTGTAAGAATCAGCGCGGCCATTGCCTCATTCCCTAATCACGCATCCACTGTAGAGGAACTCATCAACTCCGCCCATCGCGCCCTGAATCGCGGCAGGTTCCAGGAACCAAGCAAAGTATATGCTTGCGAGCGGCTGGAAAAAGCAAGCTAGAGTTGTGCGCAACCTCATGCGCGCCATCAGCCGATTTGTTCTCTGTTGCACCAACTTCAATCATTAGTGCCGGAAAACTTGTGGGCCAATTATACTATCATTGCACCTTTCCATCTTGTCAGGACCAAGCTCATCTGGTAGACTGAGTACACTTCCACACTAATCAACTTCAATCAGAGGGGAATCGACACTCAACGAGGGGAAAACATGATAACCGAGCCGACAAGTACCAAACAGGAACAAAGGCAGAGCGGAATTAGCATCCGTGCCGTTTTAGTGGGATTGGTGCTTGTCGCTATCGTCTGCTTGGTTGTTTCCTATACCGAGCTGGTGTTGGGAAAAATCCAAATCGGTTTCCTGCAAATGCCGCCTGCCGTAATCGGAATTTTCTTCTTCCTGGTGCTTCTAAACATGCAGATGCGCAGGCTTGGTCAGGCACTGTCTCTGCGACCGGCGGAACTCGTGATGATTTACTGTATGATGCTCGTTGCGGCGATGGTGTCGTCTCGCGGGATCATGGAAAAGGTCATACCTCTGCTGGTCACACCCAATTACTTCGCCAACTCGAGCAATCGCTGGGCCGAGATATTCTTCCCCTACATCAAGAAATGGCTAGTTGCTTTCAATCCGGACGGTCCTCCGCAGCAGCCTGTAGCAAAAGGGTTCTTTGAAGGTTTGAGGGACGGACAGCCGATTCCTTGGGCGGATTGGGCACTTCCGTTGGCGACTTGGGGACTGCTTGTGCTGCTGGTGATATTCGCATTCCTCTGTCTTGCAAGCATTCTAAGAAAACAGTGGGTAGACAATGAAAAGCTCAGCTTTCCATTGGTTCAGCCTCCGCTGGAGCTGGTACAAGACCAGGGGCAGTCGATCTTCAAGAGCAAGGCGCTGTGGGGTGGAGTAACGCTGCCGTTTGTCGTGTTCTCGATCAACGGAGTGCATAACTGGTATCCAGCGGTGCCGCAGATTAATTTAGAGTATTTCTTGAATCCTCTGCTTGTGAACCCACCTTGGGACTCGATGTATTACACATCGCTGTTTTTATCGTTCGCTGCGATTGGGTTCTTCTTTCTGTTGCCATCGGACGTGTTGTTTTCAGTATGGTTTTTTGCCGTCCTGGCTCGCCTCCAGGGCGTTTTTGCGGCATCCTATGGCATGGAACTGCCAAGAATGCGCGTTTACGGCACACATCTCTTTGTTGCCTACCAGACCGCCGGAGCCTACTTTGTGTTAGTGGCTTATTTGCTTTACGTGTCGCTTCCGCATCTGAGAAAGGTTGGACGCGCGGCATTCGGATTGGAGAAGACCGACGATTCCCAAGAGCTAATACCGCACAGCGTGGCTGTAAAAGGACTGATCCTGTCGTTTTTGTTGATCCTCGTATGGTGTCGAATGGCAGGAATGAGTATGTGGGTAGCTGCGCTTGAGTTCGGCGTCTTCGTCGGGGTGATCGCGCTGGTTATGGCAAGAAGCACTGCGGAAGCTGGCATGCTTATGACCGAGACCAGTTTTCGCCCGATCGATATCTACGGAATGTTTGCAGCTCCGAACACGCTCGGCCCAGCCAACCTGACTATGCTTGCGTTCATGGATGTGGCATTCCTGCGTGATCAGCGGGGTTTGTTGTTTACTGGTATGCTGGACGGCTTGAAAATGTCGGATGGGGTAAACTTGCGCAGACGAGTGCTTCTGCCAGTGTTTGCTTTAGGGATTATCGCTGCGATGCTGGTTGCGGGCTACATACACATGCAGATACCGTATAAGTATGGTGGGATTACTCTATACCCTACCTACTACAACGGACACAACGTTGCGCCGTTTTGGGACTATGCCAGCGATATGACTGAGATAAGAACGCCGAATTGGCAAGCGCCGTTCTTTTTTGCAGTGGGCGTGATTGTTACGGCGTTTCTGGCTTATATGCGCTACGCGTTTTCCTGGTGGCCGTTACATCCGCTGGGATACGCGCTGTGCGTATCCTGGACAGTGAGTGTTTTCTGGTTCTCGGCGCTGCTGGCGTGGATCATTAAGACAGTAGTGCTCAGATACGGCGGTATGCGGCTGTATGTGAAAGCAAGGCCGTGGTTTTTGGGAATGGTGCTTGGTGAATTCGGTTCGGCGGTCGTATGGGCACTGCTTAGCGCAATTACCAAAATTCCTCCGCCAACGTATCCGTGGCCCTAAGCTTGGAAACGACCTCGCTCGCAATGCAGGCTGCCGAAAGAATGAGTCGTTGGCCTATGAAGTAAAATGAAATGGTTGACCTTTATAACCTCGTAGCTGCTCCGTAAACTTTCGACAGCTTTGATATCCAGATTGCTGCCTGTTGTTGATGTAATGCTTGCCTGAAGAAAAGATTCGTTTTGTGAAAGTAGGATCTGGAGATTCTCTCTGATAGAAGGTTGAACGGTCAAAATTTGCTAAGATTAACGTGAACCGAAACGCGAGGTTAAATCTTGGAGGTATAGGGCAGTGCCGCAGAAGAAGGGCATCGGCATCGTCGGTTACGGAGGATTTGGGGAGTTCATACACCGAGCCTGGGACCAAATGGACAACGCGCACGTGGTTGCTGTCTGTGACGCGGATTCGTCACGAAATCCCGGTGGAGTGTCGTTTTACACTTCCGTTGTCGATATACTCGCCGATCGCGAAGTAGAAATCGTCTCAATTGCCACTCCGCCTTCAACCCACAAAGATATTGCGATCCAAGCGCTTCGAGCCGGTAAGCACGTATTGGTTGAGAAACCGCTGGCTCTTTCAGTGCGTGACGGCGAACTCATAAGGGATGTGCAAAGAGAAACCGGTCGCGTAGCAACCGTCAACTTTGTTTTGCGCTATAATCGAATAGTTGAGATCCTGCGTGAAATCATTAAGGCTGAAGTCCTCGGCAAGCTTCGAAGAATGGACCTGCGAAACTACGCTATGCAGGACACTGTTCCCGAAGGCCACTGGTTTTGGGACCGTCGTGTAAGCGGCGGTATCTTCCTGGAACATGGTGTTCACTTCTTCGACTTGGCAAGTTGGATGGCGAGCGCCAAAGCAAGCAAGGTCTTTTCGCTTGGTGTAGAGCGCAAGCCGGGGATGGAAGATCGTGTGTTTGCTGCGGTTGAATACGCAAACGGCGTGGTGGGAACATTCTGGCATTCGTTTTCCCGTCCGCGCGAGCTTGAAACCACGACTTTCCATTTTGCTTTCGATCTGGGCGAAATCGATATGATCGGCTGGATTCCTCTTGAACTGAGAATATGGGGCTGGACGGACAACAAAGGACTGGAAAAGATCAAGAGTTTTGGCGATCAGGTCGAGCTGCACGCAGAGCCGATGGAACACAGGATAGTGCGCTCGTCGGAGTTCGACTACGAGGTCGATTGGCTTCTCGATACGGCAATCACGCTGCCGGATTCGAAACTGGACGTCTACGCAGCCAATCTTCGCGCTATTATGGCCGATCTTATTCGAGCAATCGACGACCCTTCGCACGTAATGCGCGTCACTTTGGATGATGCGTTGGAAGCTGTGCGAATTGCGGAAGAAGCTACGCGCTTTGTGCATCCCGCATAGTTAAATTCGTTCTTAATAGAGGTATCTCCCAATGAAACACAGGCTTTTACACCCAATTCTGTTAACATTTTGTTTTATCGTTTTAGCACTACCGACATTTGCCGGACCGGTGCTCGATGATTTGCTCAATTATCCTGTGGTCGATCAGCGCTGTCCCGCAAACAACGATACCGAAGGAATGGGGCTTGCATCACAGGGCAAGTGCGAGTGGATCGTGCTTTCCAAAGAAAGACCGCTCGGCCAAACCTTCAAGCTCGGCGATAAAGCAGCTATGCTATGGCGAGTATCGACCGGCATCTGCCACTGGCCGGATAGCTGGCAAGAAGGCGAGGAAGTCACTTTCACCTTGTATGATTCCCCTGCCAAAGGAAAGAAGCTCTATTCGCGCACTTTGGACTTTGCGCATAAATGGTTCAAGTGGGACATTCCTTTCGATTGTCACGTGCCTGCAAAGCCCGGTCAGCAGTTTTATTTTGAACTTACGCACAATGGCGGGGGAGATAATGCAATCAACGTGGTCAAGATTCCCGGCGATGACTACAAGGACGGGCAAGCCTACGTTGCAGGAAAGCCCCAGCCGGATTTTGATCTTTATTTTGTAATTATTTCGAAACCTAAGGGAGATCGCACGGCAAATCTGAGGGCGTTCCTCTCGCAGTTCGATTTCAGTTACCCGCCGCTTGCAGAAGCAGGAAAAGCCTTTCAGAGCGGAGACCTCGAGAAAGCTTGCGAGCTAATACTCAGACACTTCGAGACTCGCACCAAACCCGACTCGCTGGCACCGACCAAGCCAGAGCCTCCCGGATTTGATACCACGCGCGCCGACCAGATTTGCGATGAGGGTCGCATTTATCACAATCCAAAAGAGAAAGATGCATGGATCGAAATGAGCGACCAGACTACTTGGCGCGAAGTTTGGCCGTCAACTGCCGAGTTTCTCAGACCCAACGATATCTTTTGGGAATTGGGGCGCGCTTATCAGGCAACAGGAAACGATAAATACGTGCGCAAGATGAACGAGCTAATGATCGATTTCATGCAGGACTATACGTCTCCCTTTGACGGCGGTATGCGTGGTGCAAGATGGGTGGCAATGCATATTGCCTGGAGATTGGGAGATGCTTGGGACGGTTTCGGAATGGCGCTAACGTCTAAAGCGCTTACCGACGACGTTCGCCTTGCCTGGATCAACTATTGGTGTCGAATGGCCGAATTCGCTGTGCGAGAACCTTCCGGCGGCAACCACGCCAATGCCGTTGCAGAAGCAATGCTAGCCTTCGGTCACCGGTTCCCGGAGTTCAAGCGATCCAAAGAGTGGATGGATTTCGGGTTTAACAAACTGGTGTCCAACTCACTGGACCTGTTCAATGAAGACGGAGGTTGCAAGGAACCGGCTATGAACTATCACGGTTTCTCGCTGTCGAACCTCATTTCGGGTTTGGAGCAGGGTCGGAAGTACGGATACCCGATTCCGGATGAAATCAACAAGGTTGTCGAGAAAGCGCTTGTTTATACGTCCTATATGCTGTTTCCAGACGGACAAATTCCTTCGTACGGTGATACCGATTGCCAGGAATTTCGTCCGAACGTAAAGCGTTGGGAAGGCTGGCGAAACGGAGAAGCAACCAAAGCCTGGAAGATATTCGACCGAAAAGACTGTCAATGGATTGCTACTGCTGGCAAGGAAGGAGAAAGGCCTTCGTCAAGTTCTTATTGCTTCCCCCGAACAGGTCATTACGTTCTGCGCAGCGACTTTGGAGGTGAAGGAGGCAAGGACTTCGAGCAAGCCAGGCATCTTTTCTTCCGCGCTGGTCACTTTGGCAGCCACGGTCACTGGGATCTCAACAGCTTCATATTGTATGCCTACGGCAGAACTCTGATTATCGATCCGGGCCGCACTCGGTACGATTCCCCGCTGATGCCTATACTTTCAAGCAATCAATCGCACAACGTGCTTTTGGTTGACGACCAGAAAATGAATCGTGTCGGGCCCGTGGTTAACGCTTGGCATGCGACGCCTGTGATGGACCTCGTGGACGCGACATACGAGAAGCTCTATACAAATGTTGACCATCGACGGGCCATAATCTTCGTTCGCCCCGACTACTACGTAATGTTCGACTACGCAAAGGCACAGGAACCCCATAGAATAGGCATCAATTTCTGGCTCACGCCGCCGGATGTAACTATAGACAGCAAGAAAGGCTTTGTGCACACTAACGAACCTGAAGGGTCAAACGTGCTTGTGAAATCGATGAAGCCGAGGGCAACTAAGGCAAGTCCTTCGATCATTGAGATCACGCATCGCTATGGTAAGCTAGATCACGCGGATAAGATATGGGAAAACATTCCGGTCGTGACATTTTGGCAGAAAGATACGTCGCTGGCTGAGTTCGTGACGCTTATGTATCCCTTCCCACAGGGAACCAAGCCGACTGATATGAAGACAGTCGCGTTGGAATCCGGAGTCGGCCGAGTATTTGTTCTGTATAAAAACACCGGCCAGGATTATGTTTTCTATGCACACGAGCCCGGCGAAATTGCATTCGGTAATCAATGCAGCATTGTGGGTCAAGCCGGGTTATTGCGCTTGATCGGAAAGAGCATGCAAGTATCTTCTTTCTCGCTGATAAACGGAAGCGCTGTTAAGCTAAAGAATGGCTACCTCGCCAGGGCTCAAAGACCCGTGAAGGAACTATCCGTTCGCTATTTGGCAGATAAGGTGGAAGTTACCTGTCCTGTGCCTGAATCGTCTCTTGAAATCGCAACCCTTGGCAGAACAAAGGCGAGCGTAAACGGCAAAGAGATAAAAATAAGCGGGCGAACGTTCAAACCTGTGCCTTAACACACGGTGATTCGCTGATGTTAAGCGTTCGAGGCTGTCCGCATGCTTCGTGTTGCGCGGGCAGCCTCGTTGTTGTGCTAATATTCTATCTGTTCGGTCGGAATGCCGCCGTTGGCTTCCGGTGTCTTGTCTTTCACGGAGTGATAGCGTTCTTTAGCCGGAGGTAGCTTAGGAAATGGTTTGTGCGGCTCGGTTTGATACCAGAATGCGACCGTGGAGTAGTCATCCTCTCTTCGTTCGTTTTTGATTCCGTGTCGCATGGTCATACGGAATGACTTTTTGAACGGTATGGGGTCTTCGATATGGAATCGGTAAAACGCATTTTCTGCCAAATCCTGCTTATCAGCCGATTCATAAAGTGGTGATCCGAACCTGAGACCTTGTTCGCCTTTACCAAAGCTCCAACCCTGACAAAAGTAGTCTTCCTGTCCAGTTGCAGGGATCACGCGACCGTCGACCTCAATTCGCTCTCCACCATCGCCCCACCAGCCTCTACGAGGGCGGTTATAATAGAAGAGACCGACGAAGTGCCCTCGTCCTTCGGCTTCGAGGATAACATAGTTGTCCTCAAAATTAGTAGGTTTTGCCTGTCGATACTGCGCATGGAAGTATAGAGCATCTGGCGGAAGTTGCTTTACCCGCTTGTAGTCTATATGGTAGAACAAGCGACGCAAGCCATGGTCGGGGCTGTTCTCAAAAGTAATTCGGCAGCGTTTGGCAAATGGCATCGGCAGGAAGCAATTGTAACCACGTTCATTGCCTACCTCAAATGGGATGGAGTGGAACGAATAGTATCGCCCGTGCCCCAGGCCAAAGAACTCGCCAATTGGGACTTCGACGCTCGGCTCTTTTTCATCGTCCCAGTAAATGCGCAAGACGCAATCCTTAAGCACGTAATCGGCCTTGCGCGAGAGCGTAAACCAAATGTGCGATATAATTGCCGGACCTTTGATGTCGGCTATTTCTCGCACTTCTCCGGGTTTCATCACGTCTCCGCCGTCCGGCCCCGCAGGGTTTAGACTGGCTACCCTATCAAACTCATAATCTTTTGCGATGTACATGTCAGCCAGCAAGCTTTCCCTATCCAACGACATTCCTCCAACAGCTTCAGAATACGCGATTACCGACATGGCAAGCGTCAAAACGAGAAATCCTATAGCCTTCAACTCTCAATCCTCAACAAACCGCTTGAGCTATCCAAGTATACCGTTTTAGCTGGCGACAAGGCAATTAAAAGTAGAAGTTGTCTAATCTGTTCGATTTTGTGGGGTGTTCGGGATTAGGGTATCTGTTTTGAATGGAGGGTTCGTCAGGACATTATGTCTCAGAAAACGAAAGGCGAGATCTTTACTGATCCCGCCTCATTGATTCCTAATCGAAGTCAAACTCATAACCACGGTCGCGTTGCCCCCGGCTGAACAATCTTCTCACGGATTCCCAAAGTCCTGCCCAAAAACCGACTTTTGGGGGCGTGCTTGGTATAGCATCTTCGCTGAACAGAGATTCGTCGACGGCTCCATAGTGCCTTTCGAGCATTCGCATAGCCTCTCCGATAGTCTCCCTATCCGTATGGAATCGTCCGCTCCAACTGCAGACGAAGCACTCTTCGTTTGTCACCGGGTTCAGCGCGCCGCAGAGGTCGCAGACTTTGAAGTCTCGCTCAGTGTAACCGAGCCTATCAGGACCTCGATCATAACGTTCCATCTCCGTATTTCCTTTCGCGCGCTTATCGGGACTGTTGCGTCCCTATCTGTAAATATTCTGCCCCTGGGCAGAACAGTCCGAAACGCTGCGCTCAGGAAGAGAGTTGCTTACGCATCCACCCCGGTCGATCTGTAGCGACGGCATCTACACCCAGCTCGATAAGGCGCCTGGCTTCGTCCGGATCGTTCACTGTCCATGCGTAAAGCAGAAGTCCCGCTTTCTTGACAGCCTCAGTAAAGTTCTTTGTGATCCCAGAGTGGTGCATGTCCAGTCCGTCCAAGTTGTTGGATACGGCTGTATCTATGTGTTTGAGACTATGTTCGGTAGGCTCGCCGGTTGATGGGTCCTTGGTCACTCCCCACAACAGGAGAGTGGGAATTGATGGCATCAGCTTCTTTGACTCAGCAACTACATCCAACTTGAAGCTGATAATTATAACCTGTTCGGTCTTTCCGCTGCGCTCAATGACCTCTTTGAGCACGGGCAGTATCTCTGTGCCGCATTTTACCTCGATGAGAAGTTTTCTTCCGGATGGAATGGTAGCGAGCACTTCCTCCAGAAACGGTATTCGTTCTCCGGCAAATTCCTCGCCTTTCCATCTGCCAGCGTCCAGTTTTCGCAACTCGGCGGAGTCGGTCTCGCTGATTTTAAGATCGACGCCGGTTGTGCGGGCAGTGGTTGCATCGTGCATCACTATTATGCGTCCGTCTCTCGAAAGGTGAACATCCACTTCCACTATGTCCGCTCCGTCGCGCCATGCTTTGTTGACAGAGGCAAGAGTGTTTTCAGGGGCATCGTAACAGCTTCCGCGGTGACCAATTATCTGTGCTGCAATCGCGCGGGAGCATATAGTAATCCCAAGCAAACCTAATAACCACATATAAATCACAAGCTCTCCTCTCCTAACTTTTGCAGTGCATCTCCGCTGAGCCTAAAAACGGTCCATTCATCCAACGGCTTCGCTCCAATGCCTTTGTAAAACGTGATGGCGGGTTCATTCCAATCGAGAACGCACCACTCGACGCGCCCGCACTTTCGTTCTTTGGCAAGTCGAACGATGTGCATAAGCAACGCTCTGCCGATGCCTTTACGCCGAAAATCAGGCTTTACGAACACGTCTTCGATGTATATGCCCCGCTTGCCAAGAAACGTAGAGAAGTTATGAAAAAATAGCGCGAATCCAACTGGTGTGCCGTCGTATTCGGCCACCATCGCTTCGGCGTTAACGCCATCGCCGAATAGAATATCCTTGATCAATTCTTCCGTCGCTACGCATTCATGCGAAAGGTGCTCGTAATCCGCCAGTTCCCTTATAAGACTAAGCAGAACCGGCACGTCGGTTTCGGATGCTTTCCTAATTACCAGGCGATCGATCATTGTTGCGTCCATTTATCGACCCTCCAATCTGAGGCTCAGTATAATTGTTCGCATATATAACTTCAACCCTGTAATGCGATAGCGTTCACGACGGATGTCGCCTACAATGTGGAAGGGATTATTCACTTCTTGGCCTAACAGCTTAGCGGTGGTCGATAAGCGGAACTCTGTTTACAAGAAAGGACGGACCAATGGCAGATAAGCTTCAGTGGGGAATCATAAGTACCGGCAGAATTGCTGGAGTCTTTGCTAAAGCGCTGGCAGATTCTAAAACCGGAAAACTCTTGGCAGTTGCCAGTCGCACGCAGGAAGCGGCTGATAAGTTCGGCGACGAATATAACGTGCCTCGTCGTTACGGAAACTACCAGGCTCTTCTTGACGATCCGGATGTGCAGGCAGTTTATATAGCCCCACCGCACCCAATGCATGCGGAATGGACGGTGAAGGCTGCGGAGGCCGGAAAGCATATTCTTTGTGAGAAACCGCTCACGATCAACTTTCCTGATGCAATGGCGGTCATCGAGGCTGCTCGGCGCAATGACGTATTCCTAATGGAAGCGTTTATGTATCGTTGCCATCCTCAGACCGCGAAGCTGGTCGAGCTGGTTCGCAGTGGGATCATCGGCGAGATACGAATGATCCAGGCCACTTTTAGCTTCAATGCCGCATGGAACCCCGAAGGGAGAGTGTTTAACCCAGAACTCGGCGGCGGCGGCATTCTTGATGTGGGCTGCTATCCTGTCTCGATGTCCCGCTTGATCGCAGGTGCGGCAATGGGTAAGCCGTTTGCCGAGCCGATAGAGGTTAGAGGTATTGGCCGGCTCGGCGAGACAGGCGTGGATGAGTGGGCTGCTGGAATACTCAAGTTCGAGAACGATATAATCGCGCAGGTGGCGACAGGCGTAAGGCTTACACAAGAAAACGTCGTTCGAATCTACGGCAGTGAGGGCAGTATCTTTGTTCCATCTCCGTGGTTCTGTCAAGAGCGAGCCGAAATTATCGTCGCACGCGACGGGCAGCAGCAAGAGACCGTTCTGGT
>Ga0123519_10012238_pt1 | contig 12519 bp, 8 predicted proteins | sample YelNatPaOPRAMG02_FD_87396 | JGI IMG/M metagenome (GOLD analysis project Ga0123519, IMG submission 87396) | Hot spring microbial communities from Yellowstone National Park - Yellowstone National Park OP-RAMG-02 (version 2) | ecosystem: Environmental > Aquatic > Thermal springs > Hot (42-90C) ...
TGCCAGTCTTCGTGATACCGCCGTCGCCTCGCGCGCAGACAGCGAACCGCTAATAGGCATCACTAACCCCGCAACGACAGGCTCACCAGCTTCTCTGCTCTTCAGCATTCGGTCGAAGAGCACTCTCTCATGTGCAACGTGTTGATCTATTATGAGCACTCCATCATCGCATTGAGCAATGATGTAGGTATTGTGCACCTGACCGATGACTTTGACTCCGCGCAAGGCAACAGTGCGGATTGCGTCGAACTCGGCTTCGGGGACAGGCGACTCTTCGACCGGCACCCCCCTACCCTTTTCCCACGAGAAAATATCAACGGAAGAAACTTGGGAAACAGCTTCTTCGCGCCGTCGCGCAAGAGCCTCCTGAAAAGCAGCGATATCCATCGTGCCTGAGAGCCCAAATGCACCTTGCCGATACCGCGGTTCATCAGGCTTAAGCGCTAACTCAGGAGCCTCTGTCGGTCTAACGGTGATAGACGAGACAGATTGCGCAGCAGCTCCTTGCATCAGCGCTTCGTTAACAGCACGATGGACTGCACTGTGAACCTCATGCTCGCTGGAGAACTTTACTTCAGCTTTGGTGGGATGCACATTCACATCTACAAGCTGCGGCATAATGTTTATATAAACCACTGCTACAGGATAACGCCCCGGCTGCAGAAGCCCTTTATACGCCTGATCTATAGCATGAGCAATGGTCTTACTCTTAATAGGTCTACCGTTGACAAAGAAGATCTGGTCGCGACGATTAATGCGTGTAAGGGAAGGATTCGAAACGAACCCGCTCACACGAATTGCGGGAGTTTCAAAGCTAATCGGAATAAGTTGTTTGGCAATATCCTTCCCAAGCACATCAGCAACGCTGTTGAGCGGGTTATTGGTGGCCGGTGACGCGAGCACTTCACGATTCCCGTGTACCAGGCGTATGTGGATATCCGGATAAGCCATCGCAAACCAGCCGACCACCTCGGCGATATGGCTCAACTCTGTTTGAGAACTTTTCAGAAACTTTAACCGTGCAGGGGTGTTGAAAAAGAGCTTGCGGACTGAAATAGTAGTCCCTTGAGGCGCCCCGACCGATTCTAGATTGACAATGGTTCCTGCCTCGACCTCTAAACGCGTGCCGTGAACTTCGGTCTCGTGCTTGGTAATAAGCTCCATTACAGAAACAGATGCAATACTTGGCAAGGCTTCTCCACGAAACCCTAGAGTGCCGATTGCATCCAAGTCTTCAGCATCGCGTATCTTTGAGGTTGCGTGTCGTTGAAGCGAAAGCACCGCGTCCTCGCGGGTCATGCCGCAGCCGTTGTCGGTGACCTTGATGAGTTCTTTTCCGCCGTCTTCCAGCGTCACAGAAATCGCCGTCGCGCCAGCATCGATCGCATTCTCTACCAGCTCTTTAACGACTGAAGCCGGACGTTCGACGACTTCACCCGCAGCAATGCGATTTGCGGTATGTTCATCGAGGATGGTAATTCGATTGTAGATTAATGGTTCTTCTGCCACAGCTTCAGGCAGCCGGCTCAAGTGAAACGTTTTCGATCACGATCTTGGGTAACTCAACCTTTGGAAAGTTTTGCCTGCAAATAAACCGACCGGACTCCGCCGACTCATTTCATTATACCATCGCTCAGACTAACTAGGCATTGTGTCGACACCGTACCGGTTGAAACGAACTCAGGCTATAGTGAAGGTATTGCTCGGTAGAACCAAATCCTCAAGTAAAGTATACTTTTTAGCAATCTAACCACTCTTTGCTTTTAACTGTAGCTCGTAGAGCTTGTTCATTGCCTCGATAGGCGACATCACCGACACATCGAGTTTCTCCAGCTCTTCAATCACAGGATGCTTTTCTGCTTCGAACAGTGTGAGCTGGAGAGTTTCGCGTCTTGCACTTACCTTCGCACCTTTGGAAACCACTCGGGAACTTGTTCCGTTAGTTTCGAGCTCTTTAAGAATCTCCTTCGCGCGCTCAATGGTTTCCAGCGGCAGACCCGCCAGGCGAGCAACCTCAATTCCGTAGCTTCGATCCGTGCCTCCGGGCATAATTTTCCTGAGCCACACTATTCGGTCTTTCTCCTCGCGCACCGCTATCCGATAATTCTTGACTCCCGTGAGTTGCTTCTCTAAGTCGTTGAGATGATGATAATGCGTAGCAAACAGAGTCTTCGCACCGAGCTTGTTTATCTCCTCGGCTACTGCCCATGCTATTGACAAGCCATCGTAGGTGGACGTGCCGCGACCTATCTCATCTAGCACTATCAGGCTCCGGCGAGTAGCATTGTTCAGTATGTTCGCGGTTTCGTTCATCTCAACCATAAACGTACTCTGACCGCTTGCAAGCTCGTCGTGCGCGCCGACTCTGGTAAAAATGCGATCCACAATTCCGATAGTTGCCTCATCCGCCGGCACGAAGCTTCCCATCTGAGCAAGAAGCACTATAAGCGCAACTTGTCGTAAATAGGTAGACTTGCCCGCCATATTCGGTCCGGTGATGATCAGAAGCTGATCAGTGTCGCAATTGATGAAGGTATCGTTTGGAACGAACCGTTCTTCAAGGTATGCTTCTACAACAGGATGGCGACCATTTTTGATGCGGATTTCCTCACCTTCGTTTACGACAGGTTTTACATAACCTCTCAAGGCAGCAGTTTCTGCAAGCGCCGCCAGAACGTCTACCTCTGCAACGGCTCTTGCAACCTTCGCAACTTTAACGGCTTCATCCGCAACTTTGCTCCGCACTTCGCAGAATATCTGATATTCAAGATCGGCAGCTTTCTCGTCAGCACCGAGAACCTTCGCCTCCATCTCCTTCAAAACCGGAGTTATAAAGCGCTCTGCATTTACAGTGGTTTGCTTGCGAATATAGTCATCGGGAACCAGATGCAAGTTCGGTTTAGTAACCTCAAGGTAATAGCCGAACACGGCGTTGTAGCCGACCTTCAGATTCTTGATTCCTGTGCGTTCGCGCTCCTTTGCTTCAAGGCTTGCAATCCAGCTTTTTCCATCGCGAGAGGCGGCTCGCAGCTCGTCCAGTTCGTTGCTGTAACCCTGTGCAATGATTCCACCTTCACGCAAGGTTGGCGGCGGATCAGGAACTATCGCAGATTCTATCAGCTCTACCAGCGGCTCCATAAACTCAATCGCTGCAGAAAGCGTCTTCAGCCTTTCAGCACTTGTATTTTGCAAAGCAGCCGCCAATGCAGGTAACTTCTTAAGCGACTGAGCCAGACCTATTAGATCGCGCGCATTGGCACTCTCGGCAACGATTCGAGACATCAGCCGCTCAATATCCTGCATTCCGCTCAATTGATCACGAATCTCCGCACGGATGAGAGCATTGTTCACCAGCTCTTCAACCGCATCGAGCCGACGGTTAATGCGCTGAACGTCCAGCAACGGCTGATCGAGCCACTTCCGGAGCATTCGTCCTCCCATCGCGGTCCGGGTCTTGTCGATAATCGAAAGCAGACTCGCACCCTTAGTCTCTTGAGACATCGAGTGCGTAAGCTCCAGGTTCCTCCGCGCCGCAGCATCCAGCACCATAAACCCGCTGGTCGAATAGGTTGAAAGTGATGTCACAGACTGAAGCGCCGGCGCGTTGGTCTGCTTCAGGTATTCGAGCACCATCGCAGCAGCTTCAAGCCCTGCAGTCATTTCCTCAGCGCCAAATCCGCGTAGAGAGTCCGTGCGAAAGTGTTCAGTGAGTATCTCCTTCGCTGGTTTCCGATAAACCGAATTCTCTTCGTAGGGCGTCACAGTTGTGCGGCACGCACGCTTGATCGGATCGGCAAGGTCTCTGTCGATCTCTTTTAGCAAGACCTCTGCAGGAGCCAGCCTACCCAATTCCTCCAGCAATTTGGTAGATGCATCCCGCCCCTTGATTTCAGTCACGGCAAACTCGCCGGTAGAGATGTCTACTGTGGCTACCCCGTAAGTTTCCGGTTCGCTGGAGACAGCAACAAGATAATTGTTAGCCTTTGCATCCAGCATGCCGTCTTCAAGAACCGTGCCTGGTGTAACAACGCGTGTGACTCCGCGCTTAACGATCTTCTTCGCCTTTTTGGGATCTTCCAACTGATCGCATATAGCAACGCGATAGCCTTTCGAAATCAGCCGTGCTACGTAGCGATCTACAGCGTGATAAGGCACTCCGCACATCGGCACGTCCGCCGCATAGCCCTGAGACCGAGAGGTGAGAACGATCTCGAGTTCACGCGATGCCGTAATGGCATCCTCTCCAAACATCTCGTAGAAATCGCCCAACCGGAACATGAGAATCACGTCCGGATATTGTTCCTTGATCGCTTGATACTGAGCGACCATTGGGGTTACTTTCTTTGCGTCCAACGGTTACTCCCTACCTGACCGTTCGCGTCTCGACCAACTCTCCAACGAACCCGTATAAATGCCCTTCAGTCGCCTTCACCTGCACCAACTGTCCAACCAAGCTCTCGTCACCTGGAAAGTTAACGGTCTTGTTCTGTCGCGTAAGCCCTGTAAGTTTGCGCGAATCCTTAGGACTGCGACCTTCCACAAGCACCTCAAATATCCGACCAACCTGGCTTTCGTTGATTTCGCAAGTGATGCGGTTCTGGAGTGCAATTAGCCGGTTTAGCCGCTCGTTCTTGACGGCTTTGGGAAGCTGGCCTGGCATTTTCTCAGCAGCAGTGTTCGGTATCGTATTGTAGGCGAACATGAAAGCGGAGTCAAACCTGATATCTTCCGCCAACTTCAGTGTATTGCGGAACTGTTCTTCGGTCTCGCCGGGGAATCCGACCAAGAAATCGGTAGTTATGGCAATGTCGGGAATTCCCCTACGAAGAGCCGCGACTCTTTCTCGAAAGTGTTCGGATGTGTACTTTCGGTTCATCCGCCGCAACACATCGTCATCGCCCGATTGCACCGCCAGGTGTATATGCTCACAGACCTTAGGAATGTCGCGCATTGCAGCTATTAGTTTGTCCGAAAGGTCTTTTGGATGCGACGTCGTGAATCGAATGCGCTCGATACCCTCGACCTCAGCCACAGCATGCAGCAGATCCGCGAAATCGACCTTCGGTTCCAGCGTTGCACCGTAGGAATTAACGTTCTGACCGAGCAGCGTTATTTCTTTCCGTCCGTTTCGAGCCAGATGCCGTACTTCATTCACTATATCGTCTATGGTGCGGCTACGCTCCCTTCCACGCACATACGGCACGACACAATAAGCACAGTAGTTGTTGCATCCGTACATAACGGGAACGAAGCTCTTCAGCGCTTGCCCATTACGCTCAATGCGTTTTGGAAGTAACAGTTCATCGGTCTTCCGCTGAGGCAAATCCAGAGCCGATGCAGCGCGACGTGTTTCCGTCACTTCGCGAATCAGATCGGGAACGCGGCTTATGTTACCAGTCCCTACGACAATATCGATGTACGGCCGGTCCTTTCTGATCGACTCGCCCATCCGCTGAGCCATACATCCGCAAACTCCGATTATCATATCGGGGCGGGTCTTTTTAATCTCGCGAAGCTGTCCCAGCTTGCTTTTAGCTTTCTCTTCCGGCTTCGATCTCACGGAGCAGGTCACAAGAAAGACAACATCGGCCTCTTCCGGCCTGAGAGTTGGCGAGTAACCCATCTGCATCAGCAGGCCGGCAAGCTGTTCCGAGTCGTCCTCGTTCATCTGGCAGCCCCAAGTGAATATAGTGAACTTGCGATCTTTGATGCTCATAGTGCTCTACATGAGCATTGTACAAGTTCAATAAGAAGCTGCGCAAGCTCGACAGTGAAGGGAAATTACCACAATGGAAGCAATCAGGTTGCTCTACACGAATCCCTGTTTACGCCTTCGCCCACTGCTCGCGGAGGAACTTAACTGATTTAGGAATCTCGATTTCTCGATCACCAATCACGCCACATTCGAGACTGCAGTAATCGGTGTAGCCAATCATCTTCAGACCTTTGAACCCGTTAACGTAGTCCCGCTCGTCTTGACCCGGCAGATTCCTCTTAATTGAAGCCAGGTGTACGTGATGAAGCATCGGCCCCGCAGAAATGAACGCACCCATGTCACTGGTTTCTTCAATGTACATGTGGTAGAAATCGCCCATAACACACGCAGCCGGATGCTTGGCATCTCTACAGATCGAGGCTGCATCCGCAAGCAACCTGATAAGCCAAGTCTCGTTGCGATTGAGGGGTTCAAGCAATAGTCGAGTGTTATGCTCTGCAGCGTATGCCGCAAGCTCCGGCAACTGATCCAGAATAACCTTGCGGGCCTCTACATGGTCCAGCTTAGTTTGACCGTTGAACGCCGGAACAAAAATAAGACCAGTTGCACCGAGCTCTCCCGCCGCTGCAAGAATCTCTTTCATCGAATTTCGGCACTTCTCACGCTCCGATTCCTGGTCACTTGCTAAAGCCCCATCGAAACCCGCACAAATGGCGCTTACTTTGATCTTCGAATTGGCGAGTGCGGCTTTGATCTCTGGCACCCGTTTAGCCAGACCGCGACCGCCGATCTCTATTCCGTCAAAGCCCCATTTCTCCATTTTGGCGAGGCGTTCGGGAAGGTCTCTTCCGGGTATTATGTGTTCCTGACTGGAGAGCTTTAACTGAGCTTTTGGCATTTTATCTGCCGCCTCCAAAGACGCGCCAGCAGCAATAGCTGCCGTACCTGCAGCACCGAATAACAGCAACTCGCGTCGGTTTATTTTCATTCTTAGCACCTTCCTTTAGTGATCTACACCTCAACCGTTTATCTCGAAAAGAGAGTGGAGGGGTCTTTTACCCCGCCACTCTCTAATATCAATTGCTCTGCCTATTTATCTCTTGCTTCAACAGCGCCTTGTTCCTCGATTACCGCCTGTGCTGCAGCAAGGCGGGCAACAGGAATGCGCTTCGGTGAGCACGAGACATAGTTGAGCCCTATCTTATGGCAGAACTTTACAGAGTCGGGATCTCCGCCATGCTCGCCGCAAATACCCAGCTTGATCGATGGATTGACAGCCTTAGCGTCGTCCACGCATATCTTCATAAGCCGCCCGATACCTTTGACATCAATAGTCTCGGTAGGATCGGTTTTGAAGATACCCTTCTCGATGTAGACCGGTAAGAACTTGCCGGCATCGTCACGACTAATTCCATAGCCCATCTGAGTAAGGTCGTTTGTTCCGAAGCTGAAGAATTGTGCTTCAGCAGCGATCTCGTCTGCGGTAATGGCCGCTCGCGGGATTTCGATCATTGTGCCGATCATATAATCGACTTTGACGCCTTCCTCGGCCATCGTCTTCTCGGCAATGGGAATAAGTTGTTCTTTGAGATATGTAAGCTCGTTCACCGTGCTGATCAATGGGATCATAATCTCAGGGTGAACATCCATACCCGACTTCTTCACTTCGCACGCAGCACCGATAATCGCCGCGACCTGCATATTGACAATGCCCGGGAAGTAGATAGACAACCGACAGCCTCGAAGTCCGAGCATCGGATTGGCCTCGTGCATGTCTTGAACCTTACGCAGCAAGGCCTCTTTTTCCTCAAGCTCAGGATTATTCGGGTCCTTGCACCGCATCTCAGTAACTTCAACCAGAAGTTCGGTCAGCGGAGGAAGGAACTCATGCAGTGGCGGGTCGATAAGGCGGATAGTTACCGGCCTACCGCCCATTGCCTTGAAAATGCCCACAAAGTCTTCTCGTTGCATCGGAAGCAGTTTCGCGAGGGCTTCGTTTCGAACTTCTTCATTCTCAGCAAGGATCATATTCCTTACAAGCGGCACACGATCCGACCCGAGGAACATGTGCTCCGTGCGGCAGAGTCCTATACCCTCGGCTCCAAGCGAGACAGCCTGTTCAGCCTGCTCCGGAGTATCGGCGTTGGCGCGCACTCCCAGCTTGCGATACTCATCCGCCCAGCTCATAAACGTGCCGAAATCGCCGGTCATGCTTGCAGGCTCGGTTTCCAGCGGCACGTTGTAGACTAGGCCTTGGGTGCCGTCGATTGTGATTATGTCTCCTTCTTTGACCACTATGCCATCGACGGAGAATTGTCGTTTTTCCTCATCAATCTTGATCGCACCGCAACCGCATACAGTCGGGATACCATACTGCCTGGCCACAAGAGCTGCGTGGCTGGTGCGGCCTCCCAGTTGTGTAAGAACGCCCTTCGAAGCAAGCATGCCGCCCAGATCATCCGGGTTAGTTTCCTTTCGGACCAGGATTACGCTCTCACCCTTTTCGGCCATGGCAATAGCAGTCTTGGAGTCGAAAGCGACCTTGCCCGAAGCACCGCCAGGACCTGCATTCAGACCCTTCGCAATCGGTTTGGCTTCACCAGTCGATTTTATTCGCGGGTGAAGAAGCTGCTCGAGAGCTTCAGGAGCCACACGGGTTAGCGCCTGTTCCTTGGTGATAAGCCCTTCGTTAACCATATCGACCGCAATTTTCACCGCGGCCATACCCGTACGCTTGCCTGCACGGCACTGGAGAATGAAAAGCCGGCCTTTTTCAATTGTAAACTCGATGTCCTGCATATCCCGATAGTGCTTTTCAAGTCTCTCGGCAATTTCCACGAATTGCTCATATATCTCCGGGAACTCTTTGGCAAGCTCGTCGATAGGTTCGGGCGTGCGGACACCAGCAACTACATCTTCGCCCTGGGCATTCTTGAGGAACTCACCGAACAGTTTCTTTTCACCAGTAGCAGGATTGCGAGTAAAAGCAACGCCTGTTCCGGAGTCGTCGCCCATATTACCGAATACCATCACCTGCACGTTTACAGCCGTACCAAGATCGTGTGGGATCTTCTCTTTGTTGCGGTAAGTAATTGCACGCTCGTTGTTCCAACTCTTGAACACCGCAATGATCGCGAGTCTTAGCTGCTCCAGCGGATCGCTCGGAAAATCGCGACCGGTGACTTCTCGGAAGTAGGCCTTATACTTAGCCACCAGCTCCTTCAGGCCTTCCGCGTCTACGTCCGTATCAACCTTTGCGCCTTTCTCTTCCTTGAGAGCGTCGAAAATGTTTTCAAAGTAGTGTTTTTTGAGCTTGGGATACTCGTCGGAGAGCACTATATCGGAGAACATCATCAAGAAGCGTCGGTAAGCGTCATAACCGAAGCGCTCGTTTGAAGTTGCCGCAATGAGACCTTGCAGCGTATCGTCGTTGAGTCCAAGGTTCAAGACGGTATCCATCATTCCAGGCATGGAGAACTTTGCTCCGGAACGCACGGAAACGAGGAGCGGGTTGGCCGGGTCTCCGAGCTTTTTGCCCATATCCCTCTCCACATCAGCGAGAGCGGCCATTACTTCCTCCCACAAACCGTCAGGAAGCCTACCCAGCTTTAGATATTCGTTGCAGGTCTCAGTAGTGATAGTAAAGCCGGGCGGCACGGGAAGACCGATATTGGTCATTTCGGCAAGGTTGGCTCCTTTGCCGCCAAGCAGATCACGCATCTTCGCGTTACCTTCTCTGAATAGGTATACGCGCTTTGAGTTAGTCATCCAGCAAATCCTCCTGGCAATTTCGATTGTATGTGTTGTACCAAATTCTCTGCTTATCCAATACTACCTTGATATCCTCCAACGTTTTTGAGTATCACACAAGTTTAAGATTGAGAGCGAAGGCGGATGGCTAATCAACCTATTGACAGTGCATACACGCGAGTGTAAACTATGGTCTTGTGCCTGATATGGGATTTGTCCGGAAGGACATGTTAGCAGGCAACGGAGGTCTTCGCAATGAAAATCGTGATCCTGGGCTGCGGCAGGGTTGGGTCCACTATCGCCACCACTATGTCCCGCGAAGGACACGACGTCACAGTAATCGACCAGAATCCGGACGCGTTCAGGCGATTGGGCAAAGATTTCAAAGGCAAGATGGTCACTGGCAACGGAATCGATGCGGATACGCTCCGCAAAGCTGATGTTGGGAACGCAGATGCGTTCGTTGCCGTAACCAATGGGGATAATCGAAATATCATGTCCGTGCAGTTGGCGAAGGTTCGTTTCAAAGTGCCAAAAGTCGTAGCTCGTATCTACGATCCAATACGAGCCGTCGCCTATGCGGAGTTGGGCATCGAGACTGTGTGCACCACCTGTGTAGGTGCCGGGCTCATCCGAGACAAGGTGTTGGATCAACCGTTCGGCGGCTTTGAGCAATATGCCCGACTCGGAATGGAAGAGCAGGTCTTGGGTCCAACGGAGAGTGCAACCCCGGAGGTCGAGTAATGGCTATAAGCAATCCAATGTATATAATAATCGTCGGCGCCGGTAAGGTAGGGTATTATCTGGCAAAGGCGCTTACTCAGGAAGGCCATGAAGTCTTGGTAATGGAAAAGGACCGCAAGGTAGCGGAAGCAATTGCCGAAGAATTGGGCGAGATTGTAATGCACGCCGACGGCTGCGAGGTCCGCTCCATGAGCGAAGCCGGAATGGCCAGGGCAAACGTCGTTGTGGCTGTAACGGGAGATGACGAAGACAACCTCGTGATCTGTCAGATGGCCAAGCGGAAGTTCGGAGTGCCGAGAACCATAGCTAGAGTTAATGACCCTAAAAATGAAGAGCTTTTCCAGGAACTGGGTATCGATCAGACTGTCTCCAGCACTCGGATTATTTTCAACCTGATTGAACAGCAGATAGAAACGGGACAGGTTATACCGCTGGCAGCGCTCAAGAAGGGCGAAATTGAGGTCGTCGAAGCAGATATCACCCCAGGCAGCCCAGTCGAAGGACTGCGAATCGGTCAGCTCGATCTCCCGCCGAACACTCTGATAATATCAGTAATCAGAGATGGCCATGCGCTCATTCCGCACGCAGACACCCGACTTCGTCAGGGAGATAGCGTAATCGCGATGATCAAAGCCGAGCGCGAGAAGGAGCTTCGCGCAGTCTTTGCAGGCGAGCAACCGTAGGCCGCTTGCCGCTCGTAACATACTAGCAACTCAAAATCTCTACATTTTTGCGTTTGCTCTTACCGAATTGCCGAGCGCGGTTCTCTCTATACTCATAACAATTGCCTGCACCGTCTTGCCGACTTTTCCGCCTGCGCCCGCAACTACAACCAGAGTATCATCCGGCAGATGGCCCACTCCTTCGTCCATTCCCAAGCCGTCTCTGTCGATGGTTACTTCGATTTCCTCACCCGGAGAGTAACGCATTCTCTCCACCTCCAACCATCCTTGAATCTATTGCAGAATCAGTCAGCGCCGAAGTCAAGAACTCTAAAAACAAAGAGGGCAAAAGGTGGCGAGATTACTCGCTTAGCCTTTTGACCTCTCGATGTTCGGACTTATTAACCTCAACGCAGCACTGCTCCCATCAGATAGATGCTGCCTGTATTGTTTGCAGGATTATAGCACTCCTGTCGGACCGTTGCAAGCAAGAATGTCGAAAGTTTTTTCGTCAGATGACTCCAAGCCTCTCAAGTATGCTTATCGCGAACTTGTCGGCCTTTGTTTGTTTATATCGACCGTTTCGCCCCTCTATGTGGTCGAGATAATGCGAGAACTCATGCAGGAATATGGCAAGTATCAGGTCTTCTGGCGTATGAAACAGCACAGTTCTAAACTTCTGATAAACGGTCTCGCGTCCTTTGGCATCCCGCTGCCGGTAGTACTCTGATGTTTTAAACTGAACGGCAACCGGATACCGGTTCCATCTGTTGATACGGAGCCGAATCAATTTGCCGTTCTCATAGTTACGTGCAACGCGGTAGTAGGTGCCCGAAATATACCGTCCGGATCCGCGCGGGCAGTATTTGATCTCCACAGTAAGCCCATCCGTCGGATATTCAAACACGGCCTCGCGTAGAGCTGTCGAAACTTCGTAGCAGGTGTTGTTCTTAATAATCATCTCGAATGCGCACGAAAACTCACAACGCGCCTATTCGCCAAATGTGCCCCGACCATGGACAAAACAAACACTGCAGCGAACGAGTAAAAAATCCATAGAAGATCAACCATCGGACGGACTGTGATTGTAGTAACGGTCAGGGGATCGCTCTGAACGAGTTTCATACTGCACAGAACCGCCAGCACAATCAGGTAAGGCGTATGGATAATCGCAATTCGGCCGGCAGTCGGAAGCGAACCGCCTCTCGCTCCCCATCGCACGGCCAGCCAACCTGCAAGCACAAAACCAAGAGCCGTCAGAACGGCAACTGGTATGGTTGCCTGCAGCGGAACAGGCTTCTTTGAAATCTTGCCCCGTTCTTCTTTAACTATTCCTTTGTATAAACTTATCCGAGCACCAAACGTCTTTCGAGTAGGCTGCTCTGATCGAACTCTCGATTCCAAGTCGGCTTGCAACGTAGCGCCGTTAGCCATTAAATACGCAACGCCAACAGTAGACGGAATCATCTCAACAACGCGTTCGCCTTCAACTCGATCATCCGCACGCCGAGAACCCAAGGCAAGCCAAACACCCACCGTCGCGAGCATTAGAACCTGCACCACCAGGGCTGCTAATACGGCGGCTTTGGCAGATGCCCACCATTTTCCCGGTTCAGAGCCGCGCTCATTCGATCTTACTGCAATCAA
>Ga0123519_10012241_pt1 | contig 12516 bp, 9 predicted proteins | sample YelNatPaOPRAMG02_FD_87396 | JGI IMG/M metagenome (GOLD analysis project Ga0123519, IMG submission 87396) | Hot spring microbial communities from Yellowstone National Park - Yellowstone National Park OP-RAMG-02 (version 2) | ecosystem: Environmental > Aquatic > Thermal springs > Hot (42-90C) ...
ATGAATAATCCACTTAATGTATGGCGTACTCATAGAAACGAATTTTTTTCACAATGGGTTAAATTTATTCATGAGGTAACGCAATACTAAAATTAAAAAAAGGTATTTAAAATGAACAAAAAAAACAGGCTCAATAAAAATCCAAATATTTCTATAGTAAGCTGGATAAATAAAGATGTTCCCGAAATTGCAAAAAAACTGGAAAAAGAAATATTATGCGGATTATATGCACAGGAAGAAGAAAGGCTTAATTTATCGGGTAGAACTGCAATATATGAGGTGCTTAATGATCTTTTAGCAGTTCTGTTCCCGGGATTTTATAGTAAAGAAAAAATTCCAAAAAATGAACTTAATTTTTTTATTGGTGATACTTTAAGACATATAAGCCTTAAACTGGGGAAAATATTATTGGAACTTTTTAATTATCACTGTAAAAAGAAAGGTCATTGTGGAAATTGTAGTTGTGTATTGCGTGCCCAAAAGGCCTTATTTACTCTAATAGAATCTCTACCAAAAATAAGAAGATTGCTTATAGAAGATATAAAAGCTGCTTATTCGGGTGATCCTGCGGCAACGTGTTTAGAAGAAATTATTTTAAGTTATCCTTGCATAGAAGCCATTGCAACATATAGAATAGCTCATCTTCTTTACGAGATGGAAGTTCCATTAATTCCACGGATAATGACAGAATATGCACATTCCAAAACAGGAATAGATATACATCCTGGAGCCAAAATTGGTCCTGCTTTTTTTATTGACCATGGAACAGGTGTTGTAATAGGAGAAACCACAACAATAGGAAGAAATGTAAAGCTTTATCAGGGTGTTACTTTGGGTGCTCTTTCTCCTTTTGACAAATATGGAAATCCTGCAAGAGGAGTTAAACGCCATCCCGATATAGAAGATGATGTAATAATTTATGCAAATGCCACAATTTTAGGAGGAAAAACTGTTATAGGTAAAGGTGCAATAATTGGAGGAAATACCTGGATAACAAAGTCGGTTCCACCGGGAACAGTAGTATATGCAACAACAAAAAATAATTTAACCACAATTACCCATTAGGGAATATTTATAAACCCGAATTATTCATTGGGAATAAATTTTACTTTCTGGAATTAGAATATATTAATACATACTGCTTTTAAAAAAAATCCACAATAAATATCCGTTTAAAATTGATAAATAGCAAATTTATATTTTTTATTATGAATTATATGATAAATAAAAATTTTTTTATCATAAATAATTTGTGTTTAAAGTATTTTATTTTCTAAATTTTAATTTTATTACAAATAATTTAACATAAAATTTCAGATACTTATGCCGGTTGCTGATGATATAAAATCAATGATACAAAACGCATCTTTTATAAGAAAGATGTTTGAAACAGGTGCAAGGCTTAAAGAAAAATTTGGTCAAGAAAATGTTCTTGATTTTACATTGGGTAATCCCGATTTAGAACCTCCAAAGAAATTTCAAATAACACTAAGAAAAATTGTTAACCAGAAAATACCGCTTAAGCATGGATATATTTCTAATGCAGGCTTAACAGAAACAAGAAAGGTTGTTGCAGAAAAAGTTTCTTGCGAACAGCATATAAAAATATCTTTTGAAAATATTATAATGACCTGTGGCGCCGGAGGCGGACTTAATGTTGTTTTTAAGACAATATTAAATAGGGGCGACAATGTGATTATTAACGCTCCATATTTTGTTGAATATGGTTTTTATATAAATAATCATGGAGGAGAAATATCAATTGTAAACACAAAATCTGATTTTAATTTAGATATAGATGCAATAGAAAAAAAAATAAACCATAAAACATGCGCAATTCTTATAAATTCGCCCAATAATCCTACCGGGAAAGTATATCCGCAAACAACAATAAAAAAATTATGTAATATGCTTAAAGAAAAGAGTAAAAAAATTAACAGGGCAATATATCTTGTTAGCGATGAACCATACAGAAAAATTGTTTATGATAACATAAAAGTTCCTTCAATTTTTGAATTTTATTCTAACAGTATAATAGTAACTTCTTTTTCTAAAGATCTTTCTATACCCGGTGAACGTTTAGGTTATATTGCCGTTCATCCCAAAGCCGATGATTTGAGAAATCTTATTGATGGTATGATTTTATGTAATAGAATTTTAGGATTTGTAAATGCTCCGGTTCTTATGCAAAGGGTTATAAAAGAAATTCCAGATGCGTGTGTTGATATTAAAAGATATCAAAGACGCCGCGACTTGTTATGCTCTAATCTAAAAAAAATCGGATACAATTTTATTCTTCCTGAGGGTGCTTTTTATCTTTTTCCAAAAGCGCCAAATGGAGATGATATAGAATTTGTAAATATTTTAAGAGAAAAACTTGTTTTAGCAGTTCCCGGAACAGGATTTGGCTGTTCTGGCTATTTTAGACTCGCCTATTGCGTTCCCGAAAATACAATAAAACGTGCCATGCCGATTCTTGAAGAAGTAATTAAAAAGTTTAAGAAATAAAAAAATGATAAATTTTTAATTAAATTTTAGGCATTGTAAATTGAGTAAGTTTATATTAATTATTATCCCAAATTATTAATTGAAAAAAAATATTAATAAAATTAAAAGCATTATTCTTTTTTTATAAAAATATATAAATAAATATTATTAAATATTTGTTATAAATTGACAAATAATAATAATAATTTTCCACCTAATTAATATTAAATTTTAAAAACATTCATCTTGGCTTGTTGTTATAATTTTAATACTTTGTATTAAAATTATTTTATTTGCTAATTGTATTAAATACCATGTTTATTTCAAAAATAAAATAGATAATGCTAATCTTTTTTATAAGATTAAAATAATAGTATATTAATTATTCTCAGATAATATTTTTATCTTATGTAAAGCAATTTTGTTAAGAGGGTCTATTTGAGCAATGTTTTTATAAATCTCAAGAGCATCATTTTTTAAAGATAATTTCTCGTATGCAACTGCGAGTTGCAATAAAATTCTTACATTATTGCTATTGTTATAGAGTGCTTTTTTAAAATATTGAACGGCTTCTTTATTCATATTGTTATTTAAACAAATTAGACCTGTTTTAAAGTTTGCCTCTGTATGATAGGGATCGTAGGTTAATGTTTTTTTGAATTCAATAAGTGCATTTTTTTCATCCATAAATTTAGAATAATAAAGTTCTCCTAAATTATAATGTGTATTAAAATCATTGTCATTTAGAGCCAGAGCTGTAAGATATGACTTTTTTGCAAATTCTGGTTCATCAAGGTAGTAGTAAACCATTCCCAAACGAGCATGAGCCTTTACATTTAATGGCTCCAATTCCAGCACTTTTAATAGATAAAGGCGAGCCTTTGCATACTGAGCATTAAGCATCCAGTATCTTGCTAGTTGATACCATGCTTCTGTGTAAGTTGAGTCAATGGATATTGCTTTTGTAAAATATTCTTCTGCTTTTTGTGGATTCTCAGATAGAGCAACCTCTATTTGACCACGATAACATAGTGCTTCTTTAGAATTTGGAAAATTATTTATACAATCATCAAGAATTTTTATGCTTTCGTGTATTTTGCCAAGATAAAAAAGAGCAAGACCTTTTCGGGCAAGAACTTTTTGCTTTATAGTATCGTTTAAATTTTGTTCTATCATTTTTTGAAAGCAAAAAAGTGCTTTATCGTATTGGGTAGAACTTAAATATGCAGTTGCGAGATTAAGCTGAAGCTCTTGATTGTTTTTTTGTATAGGAATTATTCTTAATAAATGTTCTATGGCTTTTGATGGCATATCATTTTTTAGATAATATTGAGCCGTAAAAAGATGGGCTTCAAAATCAATAGGGAGGAGGTCTTTGCTTTTCTTCTCGTATAACAATGTTGGATCCATAGCCTCTTTGGTTCTTTTTTGAGATTTATATTGAATAATTCCATATTGAATAATCCAAGAAAATCCAAAAATTAAGATTGCACCTAAAAAAGAATATTTAAAGACATTAATAATTGTTTTTTGATCTTTTTCGGTTAGGCCTAATTTTAATAATAATTTTTTCATAATAGATAAAAATATACAAAATAGAGTTGTAAAAAATAAATCTCTTATTAATTAATATCGGTAACATATTGAAAATATTAAGAAAAAATATTAGGAAAAAATATTTACCCAAATAATGCAATAAAATTATTAATAAAATATTTAATCCATTGTAATCTAAAAAGAATTAATATTAATTTAATCCCAAAATTGTGCGACAGAAATAATTGAGATATTTAATTTGTTAAATTTTAAATAGTAGAGATATTTTTTTACGGCTCTAACCAAATTATTATATAATGTAGATGAAATAATAAAAAGTATATATGGAATTTGATCAATAAATTTATTGTTTATACAAAAATTAAGATTTTCTTAACTCAAAACTAATAATTAATAATTAAAATTCATAAAAACCTATTCTCTTGCGATTCCTTTTTTTTGCTATAATTTTTTTACTAACTGTTGCTTTAAAATTGACATAAAGAACCAACTATATTAGCTTTTTTACAGTTATTTTATAACACTTTTGTTAAATAAAAAAATAAACTCTTTTAAAAAAACATAAATATTTCCAATAATATTTTTATTACATAAATAGGGTTAAATTTATTAGGAATTTCCAAAAAAAATAATGACAAAGCGCTCACAAGTTTTTTCTAATAAAATACCTTGGGATAAATTATTTTATTTTTCTTAAAAAATAAAGGGGATTTTTTATGCCTAAGTATATATTTGTTACCGGCGGAGTTGTTTCTTCTTTAGGAAAAGGAATTGCTGCTGCTTCAATAGGGCTTCTTCTTAAATCAAGAGGATTAAAAATTGCGCATCAAAAATTTGATCCATATTTAAATGTTGATCCTGGTACAATGAATCCATATCAACATGGAGAGGTTTATGTTACAGATGATGGCGCCGAAACAGATCTTGATTTAGGCCATTACGAAAGGTTTACAGGTGTTGTAACAAATAGGAATTGCAATTATACGGCAGGAAGAATTTATGATACCATAATTAAAAAAGAAAGAAGAGGAGACTTTTTGGGTGGAACGGTTCAGGTAGTTCCTCATGTTACAACAGAAATCTGCAATAGCATTCGCAGTGTTGCTACTCCAGATATTGATGTTGTTATATGTGAGATAGGTGGAACGGTAGGAGATATAGAAAGTTTACCTTTTTTAGAGGCTTTACGTCAGTTTAGGCTTGTTGAAGGTAGAAATAACGTTCTTTTTATTCATGTGACACTTATTCCTTTTCTTCATAAAGCAGGAGAGATAAAAACAAAACCAACTCAGCATTCTGTTGGCAAACTTAGGGAAATAGGAATTATACCCGATATATTAATTTGCCGTACAGAAAAACATTTAGATAAAGATATAAAGAAGAAAATCTCTCTATTTTGTAATGTAGATGAAGAAGCTGTTGTTGAGGCCTATGATGTAGAACATACTATATATGAAGTACCTCTGGATTTTGCAGCTCAAGATGTAGATCAGGTAATAATTGATATATTAGGGCTAAGAGCAGACCGAAGAAATTTAAAACCGTGGCGAGAATATGTAGATTGTGTTATAAATGCAAATAAAGAGGTTAATATTGCAGTTGTTGGAAAATATTCAGAATTGTTAGATGCTTATAAATCTATTCACGAAGCATTAAATCATAGCGGAGCAAGTCATTATGCAAAAGTTAATATTTTAAACATTTCTGCAGAAGAAATAGAAAAAAAAGGCGCAAATGAAGTGCTTTCTATGGCTAATGGTATTTTAGTTCCTGGGGGCTTTGGTTCAAGAGGTTTAGAAGGAAAAATTTTAGCAATTAAATATGCCCGCGAAAAGAAGATTCCTTTTTTTGGAATTTGTCTCGGCATGCAAATGGCTGTAATTGAATTTGCAAGAAATGTTCTTAATTTGCAAGATGCCGACAGCACCGAAAATAATCCCAATACAAAAAATCCTGTTATTCATCTTATGGAAAATCAAAAAGAAATTATCAATAAAGGTGCAACAATGCGACTTGGGGCATATCCTTGTGTTGTTAAGAAGGGTACTTTGGCAAGAAAGTGCTATCAAAAAGAAATAATAAGCGAAAGACATCGTCATCGCTATGAATATAATAATGACTACAGAGAAATGTTTGAAAAGGCAGGCTTAATTGTAAGTGGAGAATCACCGGATGGTGTTCTTGTAGAAATGGTTGAACTTGTAAATCATCCATGGTTTATTGCTGTTCAGTTTCATCCAGAATTTAAGTCGCGTCCAATAGAACCTCATCCTCTTTTTAGAGATTTTGTTGGCGCCAGTCTTAAAAACAAATATAAGAAAAAGGCATGATAAAAAATGAGTTTACATTTAGACAATATAAATGAACAATGTGGTATTTTTGGAATATATAATCATACCGAGGCGGCACAACTCACCTATTATGGTTTATACGCATTGCAACACAGAGGTCAGGAAAGCTCTGGAATAGCCACGGTATCCTGTGATGGTAGCATTCAAATGTATAAATCTATGGGACTTGTAAGTCATGTTTTTAGGCATCGTGAAACTCTTGATAAATTAAAAGGAAATATTGCAATAGGTCATAACAGATATTCTACAACAGGTGCTTCTGATATTATCAATGCACAGCCCATTCTTATTAATTGTAAGATAGGTCAAATTGCAGCAGTTCATAACGGGAATCTTACAAATACTGTTTATTTAAAAAAAGAAATGGAGGAAGATGGCTCTATATTTTCATCCACAACAGATACAGAAGTAATAATGCATTTAATTGCTCGTTCTAAAAGAGAAAATATAGATAGTATGATTCTAGATGCCTTGTCTCGTGTTAGAGGAGCATATTCAATTTTATTTTTAACAAAAGATGCTTTATATGGGGCAAGAGATCCATGGGGATTTAGACCTCTTATACTTGGAGAAATGAACGATTCTTTTTTATTGTCATCAGAAACCTGTGCCTTTGATTTGGTTGGAGCAAAAATATTAAGAGAGATAAAGCCGGGAGAAATGATAAAAATTAACAGCAATGGAATAAAAAGCTTTCAGATTCCGGTATTTGAAAATATTTCTAAACTTTCTTATTGCATTTTTGAATATATTTACTTTTCGCGCCCCGATTCTTTTGTTTTTGGTGAAAATGTAGACAAAATCAGACGCAAATTAGGAAGACAGTTAGCAAAAGAACACCCTGTAAAAGATGCAGATTTGGTAATGGGGGTTCCAGATTCTGCAACAACAGCTGCATTGGGATTTGCAGAAGAATCCAAAATAAGATTTGATATTGGTCTTATACGCAATCATTACGTTGGAAGAACATTTATACATCCTGTTCAGGCAGGAAGAGATTTAGGAGTAAGAATAAAATTTAATCCTGTGAAAGGTGTGCTAAAAGGGAAAAAAATTGTTGTTGTAGACGATTCTATTGTTAGAGGAACAACAATGAAAAAAATAGTCAATCTTTTACGCACAGTAGAACCCAAAGAAATTCATTTAAGAATTTCTTCTCCACCAATTGCATGGCCCTGTTTTTATGGTATAGACATGCCTACAAGAAAAGAACTTATAGCTTCAGAAAAAACTATTGAGGAAATAAAAAACTACTTAGAGGTAAATTCAATTGGTTATCTTTCTATTGATGGCCTTTTATCTACAGTTATTGAGCCTAAAAATAATTTTTGCACGGCATGTTTTAGTGGCGATTATCCTATATTACCTGAAAATATTTCTTAAAAAAAATATAAAATTATATAGAAGATATTTAAGATGTTTTAGTTTAAATAAGAGCTATTTTTTTAATTTTGACAAAATTGGTATTGTATAGAATTACTTTAAAAAAGTTGATTAAAGATTTGATATATTAATTAAGCAATAAGTATATGGATAATAAAATTTACAAATTAACTTCTTGCTTTTGCTAAAATTAAAAATCCACTATGTAAGATTTTGTTACTTGCTATATGCAGGAATAAATATTTATTAATTATAATTCAAAATTCATAATTAATAATCTAAAACTAATAAAAACCTTTCCTCATACTCGCCGTTAGGCATGGATGAAGCGATGCAAAGAATCAATAATAATATTATACGAATGCTCTTACTTAATTGAGTGACAATAAAAAAATTTATTTCTTATGAATAATTAGTATTTATCATTATTTCTCACATAGCTCAATAATTTTTTTTACTCTGTTTTCGTAGGTATGATTTTTTAATATTTCTTGGCGATTATGTTCAAAGAACATTTTTTCTTTATCATAATCATTAAGAACAGCTTTTATTTTTTTTAAACAGTCTTCTTTTGAAGAAAAAGTATAATAATGAAGATTATTTAATGTTTCTTGTGCGAGCATAATATCTTCTGTAAAAAGAACACAATTTGATGCAAGAATGTCAAAAACCCTTGGACTTATTTGGACATTTTCTTTATTTGATTGCGGAGAATTAAAAGAAATATTAATGCCTATTTTTGATTTTTGATAAATAGATTTTGCCTCCTTATTGTTTACCCAGTTAGTGGAAATTATATTTTTTTTAAGTCTTCCATTATAACCTTCCCATCCACTTCCAGAAATTATGATAGAAATACCCTCATCATATAAATATTCTAAAAATTCTATTCTGTATTCACTTGCAAATCCAATAAAGGCAACATCAAAATTTTTTGTTTGGGTGGAATTTTGCGAAAGCTCTATAAAATCATAGGATGCTGCAGTTGGAAGATAATAAAATTTAATGTTTTTTTGTTCGCACTCTAATTTAATTTCTCCTTTTTGTATTCCAAAAAAGAAATTATATCCATCTAAAACGTCTTTCCAATATAAGGCACGTTTATAGTCTTCGTAAAACCAGTGAACGGTATTAATATTTTGCTTTTTTAAAATATTTAGTATAAAAAGAGTAATAGGAGAAAGGGCGCATACTAAAATATGATCTGGTTTAAAATCTATACACTGGGTAAGCATAGATTGATTTAAAAGATCAACAGCCATCGTCTGATCGGGATTTTTTAAAATATTATTAAAGAAAAACAGGTATTTACTGCAGTCAAACAGCTTTATTCTGTTTTTGTCTAAAATATTTTCAAATGCCTTGTAAATTTCTTTACCAAGAATATGTGCAGCACCATAAGGAGGAATAACAATAAACCATTTTGAATTGTTATTCATTGCTTGATATCATCTTTTGTTGGGAGAGAAGAAATTGTTCCGCCTTTTATTCCTTTAAAGGCAGCCACACTGTTTGCAAATTTTGCAGCAGAAAAGGGGTCAAATCCTTTTGCTATTGCATGCAAAAAACCGCCGTTAAAAACGCTTCCTATGAGTGTATAATCTTTTATGGCATCTTTTGCTACTGGAGAAGGAATTTCTTCTATTTTGCTATTATATCCATCAACACAACCTTCTTGTCCATACTTTACAACAACAATAGAAATTCCACGGTCCCATAAAAAGCCAATAACATCAAGGGGGCGCTCGTATCCAAAAAGAGCCTTTGATTCATCGGGAGCAGAAACCAGCATTACGTCAACAAGGGGTAAAACGCTCCATAAACATTCTTTTGCATCATCAAGAGACCATAGCCTTAGTCTTAAATTGGGGTCGTATGCTACCATTATATTTTTAACATGTGCAAGATGGAAAGCCTTAAATACTGTATGCCGAGTTGCCTTAGAAACTGCCTGAAGTTCACTTGACGCATAAACAATTTTACTGTTTTCTATAAGGTCGTCATAAATAAGCGCAGGTGTTATAGAATGAGCGGCATTGCCGGGTCTGTGAAATAAATATTCTCTATCTTCGTTATATCGTGAGCTGGTAAAATATATACCATTATATCCACGACAAGTTATTACATGATCTATGTTTATATACTGTTCAAGAAGTGATTCTCTAATAAATCCATGAAACGGATCGCATGCTACTGCAGAAACAAGAGATACAAATGAGCCAAGCCTTGATGCAGTAACAGCAGTAATAATATCGCCAGCACCAATTGATTTCTCGTAAGTGTTGGCAACAACAATATCACTATCGCATCTCATTTCAACAAAAATTTCTCCTAAAGCGAGAATGTCTATATCTTTTATATATGCCTGTTTCATAATCTATCAAATAAGTGTTTCTCTAAGATAATATAGAGGATCGTGTTTGTTTGAAAATATTTCTAAAAATTCAACTCCAAGCATATAGCGAGTGCCCACCAAACACCACCACGCTATTTTTGCTTTATAAGAAACATCTTTAGATTGGTTTTTTATATTTATTGTAACCTGTAAACCATTATTTAGTTCAAGTAATGGAGCATTTACTTCTAAAATAAACCTTGCTCCAATTTCCGAAATATCCATTAAGGAAGAAGGATATTTGGTGCCATTAATTATTATAAATGATGGCCATGAAATTTTAAGATTTTTTCTTGCAGTTCTTCTACGCTCTTTTTCTTTTTTAAAAAACATTAACTTTTTTCTTAGAAAAATTATAATTTTTTAGTAATAAAAAAATAACATTTTAATATAAAATATAGTTTATATTTTTAAAAATTATTTTTTAAATATATTTTATCACACTGGATGTTAAGATGACCATATATAATTTTATAAGCTTTTTAGGAATTTTTTTATTTGTTGGAATTGGCTGGTTATTATCTGAAAATAAAAAAATATTAAATTGGCGCGTTATATTATGGGGAATAGCCATTCAGCTTGCTATAGCAGCTTTTATTTTTGTTTTACCAGCCGGTACAAAACTTTTTTTGTTTATTAATGATCTTGTTGTAAAAGTATTGGATTCTGCTACTGCAGGTTCAAAATTTGTTTTTGGAAGATTGGCTTTGCCGCCGCAAACTCAGGGACCAAATGGGGAAACTTCTTTAGGTTTTATTCTTGCTTTTCAATCTTTTCCTACCATTATATTTTTTTCTGCTCTTATGTCTATTTTATACTATCTTAATGTAATGCCTGTTATTATTAAATGGTTTTCTGCATTTTTTACAAAGTTTATGAGAATTTCTGGAGCAGAATCAATTGTTAATGTTAGCAACATTTTTGTTGGATTAGAATCAGAATTTACTATTAAGCCTCATTTGCCAGATATGACAAAATCTGAACTATTTGTTGTTCTTGTTTCTGGAATGAGTACTATTGCGTCAAATGTTCTTGCCTTGTATGTTTTTAGCTTAAAAAACCAGTTTCCTTCTATTGCAGGACATTTAGTTTCTGCTACTCTTATTTCTGCCCCGGCGGCTTTAGTTATGGCAAAAATAATAATACCAGAAAGAGAAATTCCAAAAACACTAGGCAAGAATATAGAACCATATTACGAAAAAGAAAACAGTATTTTTGAAGCAATAATTAATGGATCTATTGCAGGAGTTAAAACTATTGTTGGTATAGTTGCTCTTCTTATAGCTGTTTTAGGGCTTGTTAGTCTTTTAGACTTAATTTTAACTGCATTTGGTGGGAAGATAAATCATATTTGCAATATTAATATAGACTGGACAATTAAAGGACTATTAGGATATATTTTTTATCCTTTTACTTTAATATTAGGCGTACCAATTAATGATACTTTTGAGATTTCTAAGTTAATAGGGGAAAGAGTAATTCTTACAGAAGTAGCGGCATATCAGGATCTTTCTGTTCTTATCCAAAAAGGAATATTAACTGATATGCGATCGGCAGTAATTGCTGTTTATGCTTTATGTGGTTTTGCTCATGTTGCTTCTATGGCAATTTTTGTTGGAGGAACAGCAGCTTTAGCTCCCAATAAAACAAAAATTTTATCCAAAATAGGATTTAAAGCTCTTATTGCTGCAACATTAGCCTGCCTTATGACTGCTTGTGTTGCAGGAACTTTTTTTTGCGGTAATTCTATACTTTTAAGTAAATAAAAATCAGACTAAGCCTAAATTATTAATTAGAAATTTCATAAATCTTTAGGAGGTGTAACTGTTTTTGCTTTTTAACTGGTTTTTTAATTGACTATGATTTTATATACAATCTTAAGATTATTTAATAAAATAAACATTACTTAAATAGCTAATTGTATTATATAATAATTGACAAATAATAAATAATGATAAAATTTTTTTTCATGTAAGGGAAGACTAAGTATTCTTTTTTTATTTTTTATCTAATTAATATCTAATAAAAATTATATAAATTCACCTTAAATTGATTTTATTATTAGTTAATTTATAAAAATAAGAATTATTTATGTGAGTGATAAGCTTCTATTTTTGTTATGTTTATTTTATTTTTTTAATTATTTATGTGGGGGAAGCCTCCCCCTAAGCTTCATCCCTGCCTAAGGCAGGTATTCCGCTTACCCCCTCCTGGGTGTGCCCGGGGTACCGCTTGCTTTTCAATTACATTTCTGTATATAATTGGGGGCTTCACCCCCAAACCCCGACAAAGGGGAGTTCAAAAGCGTATCTCCCCTTTGAACCCCAAGCCGCCCCGCAGTGC
>Ga0123519_10012246_pt1 | contig 12508 bp, 10 predicted proteins | sample YelNatPaOPRAMG02_FD_87396 | JGI IMG/M metagenome (GOLD analysis project Ga0123519, IMG submission 87396) | Hot spring microbial communities from Yellowstone National Park - Yellowstone National Park OP-RAMG-02 (version 2) | ecosystem: Environmental > Aquatic > Thermal springs > Hot (42-90C) ...
ACATAGGGCTTGTTGGAACTTTTTATTATACAATTGACACAAAAGGAAAAAGAATTAAAATTTATAAATATGCCACCGAATATAATGAGATAAAAAAAAGAATATATTTTGAGAATCAATTTTGCCACTCATCTGTAATGTTAAGAAAAGAGTGTATAGAATCAATCGGTTTATATAGAGAAAAAATTGGCCCAGCAGAAGACTATGATTTATGGCTAAGAATTATAGAAAAATACAGGGCAGTAAACATTGCAGAGCCACTTCATGAGGTAAGAATTGTTCCAGAAGGGATAACTTTAAATAATAGATTTAATCAAATTCGTGCAGCAAAATTGGCATTATATATGGCAGAAAAAAGAATAAACAATTTAATTGACGATCTAGAAAATTTAGATGAATCAAAAATATCTGAATTACTCGACAAAATTATGCCAAAAAACAAAAAAAATATTACTGCTGTTTCTTATTCTACAAATATTTATCTTGCCGAAGTATTTTATTTAACAGAAAATCATAAAGAATCATTAAAAAAATTATTGATTGCTTTTAAGCTTAACCCCTTTTCAAATAGGAATTTTACTCTTTTAATAAAATTAATTTTAAATATGATTTTGCCAAAATCTTTATTATTACTTTTAAAAAGCAGATAATATTATTAAAATGAAAAAAGAAATTCTTATAATTAGTCCTTATAATCCATACAATAAAATTCCAAGCGGTTCATCTTATTTTTTACTATCAAGATTAAAAAAACTTGTAGAACTTTTTAATGTAACACTAGTTACATTTAAAGATGCTGATCAGAATCAAGATTTAATAAAAGAAATAAATTGTCAGAATTATTTTGTAAAACAAAATAATGAACCATTAGAAAGCTATAATAAAAATATAGTAAAAAAAATATTTAATATCCTAAGAGGGAATTTAAAAATATTTAAAATTATCAATGGATTATCTTTACAATTAAGTGATTCTTTAAAAGAAATAATAACCAAAAAAAGATATGATTTAATACAAGTGGAAGATATAGTTATCGCACCTATTTATAAATTTTTACCCCCTGATACACCTAAAATTCTAATTTTTCATAATGTTTTGAGTAATATTGCACAAAGTATTTATGTTAAAAATTCTTTTTTAAAAAAGGCTATAGCCTTTTGGGAAAGTTTATGGATAAAACGTTTTGAAAAAAAAATGGTTGGAAGATATAAATATGCCATTGCTATTACTCAATATGAGAATCAATACCTAAAGAAAATAAATTCTTTTATTAATTCAGACTGGATACCTATTGATATTGATACAAACAAAATAATGCCGCATTCATTTAAAGAAGATTCTTTAGATATAGCCTTCTTTGGAACTATGTCTTATCCTCCAAATGAAGAAGCCGCTTTATTTTTTATAAAAAAAGTTATGCCAATATTACAAATAAGAAATCCTAGCATAAAATTTTTTATTATAGGAAAAAATCCAGGCAAAAATTTACTAAAGTATTCTAATGACAAAATAATAATAACAGGAGAGGTTGATAACATAGAAAAACATTTATATAATATTAACATTGTTGTAGCACCCATTTTTTATGGCGGTGGAATGAGAGTAAAAATATTACAAGCAATGGCAATGGCAAAGGCTGTGATATCAACCTGTAAAGGAGCAGAAGGGATTTTATATACAAATAACAAAAACATTATTATTGCAAATAATGCAAACGATTTTGCCGATGCTATTACGAATCTTATTTCTAATCCGATAAAAGCAAAAAAAATTGGTTTAGCAGCAAGAAAATTGATAGAAGAAACCTACAGTACCAATATTGTATGGAATAAATGGAAAATATTTTATAGCAAAATTGTTTAAAATATTTAATTAAAAAGATTATGGATTTAAAAGAATCAGAAACAATAAAAATTATGGCTTATGAGTTAATAGAACGTCATAAAAATCATATTTCCAATCAATCATTTGGTAATTATTCTAAAAGCTATGAATTTTACAAAAGATTTTCTAATATTATTAAATGTTTTTTGCAACATACAAATAAAACAAAATTTTGCAAAGTTTTAGACGTTGGTTGTGGAGACGGTTATCATATATTTGTAATTAATTCTTTACCAGATATTAAAGAAAGAACCTTTTTTATAGGAATAGATATTTCCCCAAAAGATATCAATATAGCAACTCAAACAGCGATTTCTTTGTCTTATGGTAATATAAATTTTATTAATAGCTCTATAGAAAAAATTAATTTTCCAGATTCCACATTTGATATTGTTTTATGTAACGATGTAATAGAGCATATTTTTTTACCTCAAGAATTTTTAATAGAAATATTTAAAAAATTAAAATCGGGTGGAATTTTAATTCTTACAACTCCAAACGATACAAGTATAATAAAACGTATTTCTAATTTTATAAAAAGAAAAAAGGATTATCATGGGATAAATGATGGCCATGTTTCTGTTAAGGGTGTTAATGAATGGAAAAGGATTTTAAAGAAAACCGGATTTAAAAATATTAAGATTTACAGAGGCGCATTAGTTTATGGCGGTAATAAAATAAATAAACATCCAGTAATTTTTGCCTTGATTGTATTGCTTGATAAATTCTTTGATATTATTCCTTTTATGAAAAATTGGTGTGAATCAATAACCTTTAGATGTACAAAAAGTTAGAGAAAATATGAACGTATTATTTTCTGGATATCATAATCCTCATTATCCAACTATCACAGAATATATAGAAAGGGCTATTTCTTTTTGTGGATACAAACTTTATACCTTTGATGATAGATGCCATATAATACCGGGAAGAATAAGAAAAAAAATACAATTTTTAGAACATTTTGATAACAAAATTATTAATTTTCGTTTTGTTAATAAAATGGTAAAATTAATGCCGGCTATTATTATTGTTTCTGGCGGTCATAGAATCTCTTCGGAGTCAATTTTAAAAGCCCGAACGTTAAACATAAAAACTTGTTTATGGACAATAGATGCGCCCATAAATTTTAAACCTATTATTAATAATGCAAAATATTATGACTTTATTTATTGTCAAGGAACAGAAGCTATAAAAATATTGCAACAAAATAAAATAACAAATGCAAAATGGCTACCAATGGCATGCGACCCCCAAATTCATAAACCTGTTTTTTTAAATGAAGAAGAAAAGAAAAAGTATTCTTTTGACATTGCTTTTGTTGGTTCATATTATAAAAATAGACAAGAATTGTTTGAGAGTCTAACAGAATACAATTTTGGAATATGGGGACCCGGATGGCATGTTGTTTCTAAAGATAGTCCTTTAAAAAAATGTATAAAAGGTTATGCAATAAAACCAGAAATTTATAATAAAATTTATTCATCATCAAAGATTGTTATTGTATGTCATTATCAGAATAAAGAAATTCTTTGTTATCAGGCAAGCCCCAAAGTTTTTGAGGCAATGGCATGCAAAGCATTTGTGCTTGTGGATAATCAATTGGATGTATTTAGAATTTTTAAAGATAATTTCCATTGTGTTAAATTTGAGAATGTTAACCAATTAATAGAAAAAATAAATTATTATCTTAAACATGAAGATGAAAGAAGACAAATCGCAGAAAATGCGTATGAAGAAGTTATTAATAATCACACTTATGTTCATAGAATAAAAAAATTATTTAATGACATATTGGAAAATATTACATGAAAAAAGTTATTCATTTAGTTCAGGATTTAAAAATTGGTGGTTTAGAAAGAGTAATTGCAGAAATTCTTTATAGTTGCGATAAGAAGTTATTTCAAATGAGTGTATGGTGCATTTCATCTGGCGGAGATATAGCCGATGAATTAAAAAAAAAAGGATACGAAGTAAAAATATTAGGTATAAATAGTTATTATAATCCTTTTAATATCTTAAAACTGGCATTCCTGTTAAAAAAACACAATCCGCATATTATTCATACGCATGGATATTTTGCAGGAACAATTGGAAGATTAGCAGGAATTTTAGCTGGTGTAAAAAATATTTTTCATCATGTTCATAGCCATTATACAAATTTTAAGAAAAGAAATCATTTAATAGAAAAAATATTAAGTTATAAGACAAAAAAAATTATATGTTGTTCTAATGCAGTTAGTGAGTTTATACAAAAAAAAGAAAGAATAAAATTAGAAAAAATATCTGTAATATATAATGGAGTAACTGTTCCTAAGATATTATCGGAGCAAATAAATCAAATTAATAAAGAATTTTTTTTAATAGATTCCCAAAAAATAATTGTTACTGTTGCTTCTTTAACACCCAATAAGGGGCATTCAATATTAATTGAGGCAATACCTAATATTATTTCAGAATATAATAATGTAAAATTTTTATTTGTAGGAGACGGACCCTGTAAAAAAAACTTAATTGAAAAGGCAGTTTTTCTTAAAATAATTGATAGAATTGTTTTTACAGGAGTAAGAAGAGATGTATATGCTATATTATCAATTGCTGATATTTTTGTGCTTCCAACAATAGAAAGAGAAGGATTAGGCATTTCTATAATAGAAGCAATGTCGCTTGGTAAACCTGTTGTTGCATCAAAAGTTGGAGGCATTCTTGAAGTTGTAGTGGATGGAGTTAACGGCTTGCTTGTGCCACCCCAAAATGTAAAAGAATTATATAAGGCAATTATTACTCTTTTAAAAGACGATAAAAAGTGTATAGAATTTGGCAAGGCTGGATATAAAGAATACGAAAAAAAATTTAAAGCCGAAAAAATGGCAGAAAAAATAAAAGAAATATATTTAGCATAAATATTAGGATCATAAATATGGAAAGAAAAATAAATGTTTTATTTTCTTCCCTTTCTGGTGAGCTTATAGGGGGTGGACAACAGAGCTTATTATTGCTTTTAAAAAAAATTGACAAAAACAAAATATCACCTTTTTTAGTCTGTCCGTCTTTTGGAGATTTAACGAATATTGCAAGAACTTTAGAAATAAAAACCTTTATAATTCCTATGCCTAAAATTAAAAAAATAAAGGTAAAATCAATTATAGAAATAATTAAAATTATTAAAAATAACAATATAAACATTATTCATTCCGACAGCCCGCGTCAGGCTTTTTATTGTGGAATAGCAGCAAAGTTGTGCAAGAAGCCTTTTATTTTTCATGTAAGAACATCAATGAGACAAAATATTTTTTTTGATTATTTTCTTTATTTAATTTCAAGAAAGGTTATTGTTGTTTGTAATGCAGCTAAAAAAAGATTTAAATGGTTTATAAATAAAAAAGAAAAAATAGAAGTAATATATAATGGCGTTGATTTATTAGAATTTGAGTCTAAAACAGAAAAAAAATTTCTTGAAAAAGAATTTAATATTCATGAAAATTTTAAGGTTATTGCAACTGCAGGTCAAATTATACCATCAAAAGGACAAGAAATATTTATTAAATCTGCAGAAAAAATCATTAAAGAGATAGACATTCCTGTTAATTTCATGATAATTGGCTCAGGAGATATAAAATATTTGAACAAATTAAAACAATTAACAAAAGAATTAAAAATAGAAAACAATATTATTTTTACCGGCTTTAGAAATGATATAATAAGAATAATAAAAGTAATAGATATATTTGTGCTCCTATCATTTTTACAGGAAGGAATCTCCAGAGTTATATTAGACGCAATGGCAGCAGGCAAACCAGTTATAGCAACAAATGTGGGAGGAAACTGTGAAATAATAGAGAATAATATAACGGGGATATTATTGTCAAAAAATAATCTTGTAGAAAATCTTACTAACTCAATTGTTAAAATGCTTTTAAATCCAACTATTGCAAAAAAAATGGGGGAGAATGGAAAAAATAGAGTGAAATTGCTTTTTGACATTAATGATAAGGTCAAAAGAATAGAAAATATATATGAGGAATTAATATGCCAAAAGAGATAGTATGTAATTTTTGTGGAAATAAAGAAAATATATTGTATCAGAAATCTAAACCTCCTTATAATGTTGTTAAATGCACAAAATGTGGTCTTGTTTATACTAATCCTCAGCCCGATTTAGATTTTTTAGAGGAGCATTACAATAAAGAATATTATGATAAATGGATAAAAGAACAATTTGTATCAAGACAATCATTATGGAAAAAAAGATTAAGAATGATTCTTAAATATAAAAATTGCGGCAATCTTCTTGATGTTGGATGTGGGGTAGGAACATTTCTTTATTATGCTAAAGAAAACGGATTTAATGTTTATGGCACAGAAGTTTCTGAATATGCAGTAAAATTTATATATGAAAAATATAATATTAAAGTTGAAAAAAAATTATTTAATCAAATTAATTTTGAAAATGATTTTTTTGATGTTATTACTTTTTGGCATTCACTTGAGCATGTAAAAGATCCTTATGGTGATATCTGCCATGCCTACAACATTCTTAAAAATAATGGATTATTGGTAATAGCTTGCCCGAATTTAAATAATTATTTAATGAGAATAGCATATAGAATTTTAAAAAGAAAAGAGCTTTTACTATTTACACCTGATGCAAAAGAACAGCATCTATTTCATTTTTCTGAAAATGTTTTAAAAAATATTATCAAAAAGGCAGGCTTTAAAGTTATAAAGATAAAACCCGATTTATCTAAAATAGAATTATCAAAAAAAATTATAGATATTTTAACCGCACTTATATATTTGATAACAAGAAAAAATTATGGTGATGCTTTTATCATAATAGCAAAAAAACCATGAATAATTTTAAGAAAATATATTTCTATTTAAGAAAATTGTTATTATATGCATTTTTCTATTTGTTTCATTTGAAAGAAAAAAAAATAGAGTTAAAAAAAATAAAAAAAATTCTTTTAGTTACAGATTTCAGACTAGGTGATACAATTTTATCAATGCCTTTTATTAAATCCTTAAAAGATTCATTCCCAGATGGAAAAATTTATGTTTTTTGCAATAGCTATTCAAGCGATGTGTTTAGACTAATTAAGGAAATAGATGAAATATTTATTTATTCCAATTCTAAGAGGATAACTTCAATAATTAAAAATTTATTAAAGATTTCAAGATTAAAAATTGATCTGGCAATTGACCCTATATGCGATTATCCTCTTAAAACTGCAATATGGACATTTTTGAGTGGCGCAAATTATAGAATTGGATACGAATTTTATGGCAAAGAAATATTTTACACTCAAAAGATCAAAAATATTCAAAAGACTATTCATATATGCGAAGAAATGCTTAATGTATTAAGAGGAATAAATATAAAAATAACCACAACTTTTCCTAAAATTAATATTTCTAAAAAAGAATTTAATAATGCAGATATTATAAATTTAAATAATAATAAAAATGTTAAGATTGCAATACATCCAGGTGGTTTTTATTCAACACAATGCTGGGCAAAAGAAAATTTTGCTGAAACAGCTAGAAAAGCACAAGAAGAATTTGGAGCGCAAATTATACTTATTGGCAGCCAAAAAGAATTTTTACTATTGGATTTTATTTCCAAACAAATTAATAATAAATGTTTAAAATTAATATCGCCACCAATTGAAAAAATAGCCACTATTCTTTCTTTGGTAAATTGTCTTATTTGCAACAATTCTGGGATACTTCATCTTGCATCTGCCCTTGGTATTCCAACTGTATCCACAATGGGACCAACAGTGGCAGAAAGATGGTGGCCCTGCGGAGAAAACAATATTGTTATCAGAAAAAAAATCCCATGTATTGGTTGCAATAGCGGAAAGTGCAGAATAAAAACACATGATTGTATGAAATTAATTTCTGTTGAAGAAGTTTATTCTGCTTTAAAGACACAAATTTTAAAGGGTAAATAAAAAAATGTTTGCCGAAGATAATTGGGAAGTAACATGTTGTGATATTTGTAATAGCAGTAATTTTAAAAATTATATTAAGCCCATTTGTTATTATAAAAATCTTAATGTTCCTTCTTATATTGTTAAATGTGATAATTGTGGGCTTTTATTTTTAAACCCAAGACCCAAAAAAGAATATATTTCTGAGCTTTATTCCAGATATTATTCTTCTGATTACTATAAAGAAGATTTACATAAAGAAAATATTTTTAGGCAAACATTTTTTTTAAGACAATTATGGCATTGGTATAATGGGCAGTATCTATCGGAAGTAATTAAGAAATCTAAAGGAAATGTTTTAGATATAGGATGTGGAACAGGCAAATTGCTGGTTGAACTGGCAAAAAAAGGATGTGTATGCTATGGAATAGATATAAATGCAGAATGTGTAGACGCATGTAAGCAAAAAGGATTTAATGTTATATGTGGCGATATAGAACAAGTTGATTTAAAAGAAAATTTTCTTGATACAGTAATTATGTGGCATTCAATAGAACACATTTATTCACCTAAAAAAGTTTTTGAGAAAGTTAATCACTTTTTAAAAAAAGGTGGTACTTTTTTTATTACTTCTCCAAATGCCAGTAGCTATTTAGCTTATTTATTAAGAGAATATTGGTATCCATGGCAAATACCTTTTCATTTATACCATTTTACAATTGATTCAATAAGAAAATTGGCTGAGCAATGCAATTTTAAAGTGAAAAAAATAGATTCGGCTACTCCAGAATATTATTTGCCGCAATCTATTGCAATAAAAGCTAATTTTTCAAAAAATAAAATAGCAAAATTATTGTATAAAACAAAAATTCATAAAAGCTTAATATTTAGATTGGCTATTGCTCCAATTTTTCGTATTTGTGATTTTTTATTTTTGGGTAAGGGAGAATGTTTAAAAATTGAACTTACAAAATAAAGAAAACAAAATAAAAATTTCAGCAATTATTGTAACATATAACAATCCAGAAATGTTACAGGAATTAATTATAGATATTAAAAATCAGAATATAGTACCAAACGAAATTATTATTGTGGATAACAGCAGTAATAATAAAAGTGAAAAAATAGTAAAAGATAATTTTTCTTATATAAAATATTTTAAGATGGCTCAAAATATTGGAAGTGCCGGGGGTTATTGCTTTGGCTTTGAACAGGCAATAAAAAATAGCAATTTTATATGGACACTAGATGATGATGTTTCATTAAGAAATGATACTTTAGAACAACTTATTAAAGGCTTTATAGATATAGAAAAAAAATATCCTGTTGGAGCAGTAAGAAGTGTTGGAAAATATCATAAATATAATTATCCCACAAAATTAGATATAGTACCATGGAGAGGAACACTATTTTATGTTGATGTTGTTAATAAACTTGGTTTACCCGGTAAAGATTTTTTTCTTTATGGGGAAGATATTGAATATTCTTTAAGGTTAGAAAAATATGGTTATTTATGTTTTTGGATACCCAAAAGTATTTGCATTCAAAAAAGAGTAGAAAAAAAAACGTATTCTTTTTTAGGAAAAAATTTAGATGTTTATCCTACATCTTTTAGATTATATTATGCTTTTCGTAATGAATTATATATTTATCTGCATTATTTTAAAATAAAAAGAGTTATAAAATTATTGTTTTATGCAATAAAAGTTACAGCAGGAATAATTTTATTTGAAAAAAAACTTGTTGGATTTAAAAAGATAAAAGCAATTTATATTGGATTATGGCATGGAATATTGGGGAAACTTGGAAAAAATGAAAAATATAGCCCCGAATAGAGATAATAATAAAAAATATTATTAATTTGTCAATAACAATACTGATATTTATTAATAAAGCACAATTCGTTTGTATTATTATAACCTATGGTAAATAAAATTTATTTCTAATGAATAATTTAGGCTAAAAAATAATTTTTATAATTCTTAGATTTTATTTTTCCAACATTTTCTTCTTAATAATTTTTGCATTTTCTATCAAACCCAAATATTCTGTTATATCTGCAAAATATTGTAATGCTTCATTTTTAATATAAGGAGAACTTTTAAATTCATTAATAATATTATTGGAAATATTTTTTATAGTTAGGCTATCTTTTAAATCTAAGATGTTATTATTTAAATTATTTTTTACAAATAAGAAAAAAGAGCCATCTGTATATTCCAGATGCCAGTTAGAAGCATTGTAAAGCCATTTTATTAGGGGCCTGTAATGGGTAAAAATAGAAGATGGCAAAACTACATGTGTTATATTATACTTTTTTTCTAAAAAAGAAAAAAGTTCGGGATTATAACAAACAGAAAGATATTCTGCAAAAAGCTTGGGTGGTCTTATAATTAATCTTCCATCTATAAAGACTTGCTTTTTGGGATAAAAATTCCATATTAAATATCCGCCAGATCTAATATCATTATAAATATTTCCAGAAACTGGATTAACTTTTAAATATTCAACAATTTTTTCTGGAAATCTAAAAGGAGATAGTATCTTATTTTTTGGATAAATAGATATCAATTTAATTTGATACAAAATAAGCAAAAAAATAATTATTGGTGGAATAATATATAATAATTTAGAAAAAAACTTATTGTGATATTTAACTTTATATTTTTCAAAGTAACACATTGTGTTATAAGAAATTATAAATATTGAAACTATAAAAAACAATAAAACATTTCTAACTGCTATAATAGCTAAAAATAAAAATCCAAAAAATAAAATAAGATGAGAGATTTTAAGAAAATTTTTATTAACAACAAAAAATATTATCAACAAAACAAAAATTAATATTATTTCAAAAGAATAAGTTAAATCAAAGCCTCTTAAAGCAAAAATAGGAATATTTTCCGAAACAAAGAATGAGTATAGGTTATTAGAAAATGGTAAGATTCTGCTTAAAAGCCTTATAGGAAATAAAACTCCATTTATTCCGTATGGAGTGATAAAACATGATAAAAAACATAAAATAAAAATTATTGAAAGAAATTTTGTTTGTTTTTTTAAATATAACAGATTTGAAAAAGTTTTATTAGAGATAAAATAATAATTAATAATGGATTCTAACAGATAAGAAAATATAATAAATAAACCTAATGGATAAAGTCCCTGAGAATTTGTCCAGATAATTTGTAAAGGAATACACCAAAAAAGAATTTTATAATTTTTTCTTTGAAAAAAAATTTCAAATAAAAATAAATATAGGCTTATACAAATTATAGTAATAAGCACAGGTCTTTCGCAAATAAGATATCTTGCAAAAAAAAAAAGCAGAATACAAGATAAAGCTGCAGAAAAAATGTAGATATGATTTTTTTGATAAATTAAACATAAAATTATAACATTTAATATGATGCAAATAAGTTTAAAATATAAGAGCCCTTTTAATCCAAATAAATTATAAAATCCATAAATACTAACTTGAAAAAGCCAATGTAAGTCTATCCAATTTGGTAAATTAAGCGAAAATGAAAAAGGGTCACAATATAAAAAATGTTTGTTTGTAATAATTTCTCTTCCAGCACTTAAATGCCAGAAAATATCGGTATCTGTTATTGGGAATAAACATAAAAAAGAAGATATAATGGCAGAAAGAAAAATTAAAATATATTTAATCATATAATGAGTTTAAGATAAAAATTTTTTCTAATGAATAATTTGGAATAAATCATTTTATTTTTGTTTTAGCTTTATATAAGCCATTTAATAATAATGTATCATTTGGATTATAATAAAGACCCATTTTAAAAATTTCGTATGCCTTATTGAATTTTTTTGCTTTTAGTAAAATGTTTCCATAATTTAGAATTAAATTTTCAAAAAAAGGATTTTTTTCATAAATATATTCAAATACTTTAATAGAAGAATTTAAATTACCCGCGTATGCATAACAAAGTGCGAGATTTCCATAACCTTCTAAAAAATCTGATAATATTTTTGTTGATTCTATAAAATATTGTTGAGCAGTTTTGTATTCTTTGTTTTTCATTAAAATAATACCAGAATTATAGCAAAGCATACCAACGGTTTTATCGGGTGAAATATTTTGCATATAATTATTAATTTTTCTCCCATTTAAATATTTGTTTATATAATATTCGTTTGAATGATTATACCCACGTTTATTTGGTTCAATATTTATTTGTTTTTTACCATTATCAAATCTGCAAAAAAAGTGACCGGGTAAAATTACTCCATAAATAGGGCAGCTAATTTTTTCTGCTATCAAAAGAATTATAAGAGAAACACCTAAACAGGCGCCACTTTTATTGTAGTAAACAAGATGTGGAAGGAGGGTTTCTAAAATAGTGTCATTCGTATTAAATGTTATGTTCCATTTATTATACACAATATCTAATATAGAATCAACGGCACTTAAAGAATCTTTTTTTTCTCCCAAACACTTTTGTAAATATTGGGAAGTGCTGTCTAAAATAGAATAAAATTTATAAATAGAAGATGTATCTTTTAATTTTAATTTACAAATTAAATGCTTAGAAATTTCTATACAGGATCTTTCCAGATTAAGGTTTTTTTCCAAATAGGGGAAATTGTTTTCGCAATTAATAGAAATATTATGATTACATAATATAAAAACAGTCAAAGATGTAAAAAAAATATAATAAAGATTTAAA
>Ga0123519_10012255_pt1 | contig 12502 bp, 11 predicted proteins | sample YelNatPaOPRAMG02_FD_87396 | JGI IMG/M metagenome (GOLD analysis project Ga0123519, IMG submission 87396) | Hot spring microbial communities from Yellowstone National Park - Yellowstone National Park OP-RAMG-02 (version 2) | ecosystem: Environmental > Aquatic > Thermal springs > Hot (42-90C) ...
AGACAACGCTTTAAGTAAAATTTATAATAACTTTTTAAAAGATAAAAATTTTACTTTAATATATAATCAAGGAGGAATTGAGGTGTACAAAAAAATTAAAAATTAAAAAATAAAAAATAAAAATGACAAATAAAAATTAAAAATTTTAAAAATTTTATGATTTCGGTAATTGTTCCTTTTTATAATGAAAAAGAAAGTTTGCCGATTTTGATTGAGTCATTGGTTTTGGAGTTAGATAGGTTAAAAAAAGAGTATGAGATTGTTTTGGTGGATGATGGAAGCAAGGATAATCCTATCTCAAAACTCAAAACTCAAATGTCAAAACCAAGTCAGACTTGGTCAAAACTACAACTTAAATCTAAAAACTTTAAAATATTAATTCATCAAAAAAGAAAAGGAAAAGGAGAGGCGTTAAAAACTGGGGTGGAAAATGCAAAAGGTGAGATTTTGGTTTTTATGGATGCGGATTTACAAGATGACCCAAAAGATTTACCAAAGTTTTTTGAAAAAATTGATGAGGGTTATGATTTTGTTAATGGTTATCGAGTAAATCGCCGTGACAATTTTTTAGTAAAAATTTATTCAAAAGTGGCTTCTTGGTTTTTGAAAATCTTTTTTCACTCCCCTTTTTCTGACATTAACTGTGGTTTTAAAGTTTTTAAAAAAGAAGTATTAAAAGACTTTGTTTTTTATGGTAATAATTTTCGTTTTTTTCCTCTTTTTGTTTTTTATCAAGGATTTAAAGTAACAGAAGTTCCAGTTTTAAATCATCCCCGTCGATTTGGAAAAAGTAAATTTGGACCACAAAAATTATTTATTGGAATTTTTGATATGTTGACGGCTTACTTTTTATATAAATTTTCTGAAAAACCACTTCATTTTTTTGGTTTACTTGGTGGGATTATTTCTTTAACTGGTTTTTTAATTTTGGCGATTTTAGCTTATCAAAGAATTTTTTATCATGTTCTTTTGTACCGGCGACCGATTTTATGGCTTGGGGTTTTGCTGGTAATTGTTGGTATTCAAATTATTGCCACTGGGATTATTGGGGAATTGATGGTTTATTTAAATAAAAAAAGAAGATAAAAGAATTAATTAACTTTTTGGATTTTTCATTGTCTTTTTTCATTTTTAATTTTTATATTTTATTTTTATATTATGAACCCAATTTTAGCTTTGATTATTACCAATATTATTTGGGGAGGAGCTTCTCCTATTTTTAAATTTGCTTTACAAAATATTCCGCCATTTACCTTGGCCTTTATCCGCTTCTTTTTTGCTGGACTTATTTTTTTACCTTTGGCTTTAAAAAATTTTCAAAAAATATCGGTTCGACAATGGTTTGAGATTTTTTTAGTTGGGTTTTTTGGCGTTTTTGTTAACATTACTTTTTTCTTTTTAGGCCTTAAAAAAACTGAAAGTATTAATGTGCCAATTATTGCTTCCTCTGGACCAGTATTTATTTACTTTTTTTCAATTTTATTTTTAAAAGAAAAACCAAAATTAAAAGTATTTTTGGGAATGCTTTTTGCTTTAGTGGGAGTTTTTTTAATTATTCTTTCACCAATTTTATTAGATGGAAAAAAAATTTATTTGGGCGAAATTGAGGGAAATTTTTTTATTGTTTTGGCAACTTTTGGATCAGTTTTTTCAACCATTATTGGTAAAGATTTATTAAAGAAAGTTAATCCTTATTTTGTTTCTGCCTTTTCTTTTTTGTCATCAAGTATTTTATTTTTATTATTTGTACCAAAAGAGCTAGTAAATTGGTCATTTTATAAGTTAAATTTAGCTGGGTGGGTGGGGATAATTTATGGAGTATTTTTTTCCTCAGCGGCCGCCTATTTTTTGTATTATTATGGCTTATCAAAAATTGATGCTCAAGAAGTTGGGCTTTTTGGCTATATTGATCCAATTGCCGCCGTAATTATTGCTATGCCGTTATTACATGAATTTCCCAAAATTTATTATATAATTGGTTCAGTTTTAGTTTTTGGTGGAATATATTTAGCCGAAGGGAGAGTTCATTGGCATCCGATAAATAAATTAAAGCAGAAAAATTTCTAATTATTCTAATTGATCTAATTGACCTAAAAAATAAATTTTTGTGAATTAGAGTAATTAGGTTAATTAAATTAATTTGCTAAAATAGAGGTATGACAAAAATACTAATTACTGGTTGCGCCGGATATATTGGATCGGTGGCAACCGATTTATTTTTAAAAAATGGATATGCGATTGTGGGAGTAGATAATTTTCAAACTGGTTATCGCCAAGTGATTGAGGTTTTAAAAAATAAATATAAAAACTTTTCTTTTTACGAAAGAGATTTAAAAGATAATTTAGATGATATTTTTCAAAAAGAGAAAGATATTAAAATCGTTGTTCATTATGCTGCCTCTTGTATGGTTGATGAGTCGATGAAAGATCCGCAAAAATATTTTTCCAATAATGTTTGCGGTTCACTTAATTTACTAAATACGATGATTAAATTTAATGTCAAAAAAATTGTTTTTTCCTCAACCTGTGCCGTTTATGGCGAAGCCCAATACACACCGGTGGATGAAAATCATCCTACTAATCCTATCAACCCCTATGGTGAATCAAAACGGATGGTTGAAAAAATAATTGAGTGGTATGGAAAACTTTTGGGATTAAATTACTTTATTCTTCGCTATTTTAATGTTTGTGGAGGGTCAGATGATGGTGAGATTGGTGATTCAAAAAAACCATCGGTTCTTTTGGTACAAAATGCTGTAAGAGGCGCTTTGGGAATTGAAAAGTTTTATTTAACTTGTCCAAAAGTAGATACCCCTGATAAAACCCCAATTCGTGATTATATAAACGTGGTTGATTTAAATGAAGCTCATCTTTTGGCGGTTGAAAAATTGTTAAAAGAAGATAATATTTTTGAAATTATAAATTTAGGAACCGGTAGTGGTAATTCTGTGTTGGAAATAGTTTCAAAAGTGGAGGAAATTACTGGGAAAAAAATTGATCGAGTTTTTGGTAAAACTCGCGCTGGTGAATACGCAAAAATTTACGCCTCAATTGAAAAAGCAAAAAAAGTTTTAGGTTGGCAGCCAAAAAGAACAATTGAGGATTCGGTAAAGTCATTGATTGCCTGGTATCAAAAACATCCAAATGGGTGGGAAAAATAATTAAAAACTAGATAATTTAAAAAATATTTCATTTTTCAATATGATTATTGGGATAATTTTGGCCGCGGGTAAAGGGACAAGGATTAAGGCAAAAACTGCCAATAAAGTGACGTTACCTTTTTTGAATAAACCTTTGATTCTTTATTCGGTTGAATTAATGGAAAAGGTGGCTGATAAAACTTTTGTTGTTATTGGTGCTTTTCATGAAAGTGTAAAAAAAGTTTTGGTACAAAAAAAAGTATTTTATGCTTATCAAAAAAAACGTTTAGGCACAGGGCATGCGGTAAAAGTGGCGGTTGAGGAAATTATTAAGAAAAATTTAAAACCAGAAATTGTTTTAGTCGGTTACGGTGATCATACGATGTTTTATAAAAAAGAAGACATTAAAAAATTAATTGCCCTTCATCAAAAAGAAAAAGCAGTAATGTCGATTATCACAACCGAAAGTAAAGAAAATGAAAAGCTTCATTGGGGGTATATTTTAAGAGATAAGAAAGGCAATATCGTTGATAGTGTTGAATATAAAGATGAAAATGATGAGATTAAAAAAAATATTAAAGAATTAAATGCTGGATTTTATTGTTTTGATTTTGATTTTTTAAAAAATAACTTAAAAAAAATCAAAAAATCAAAAGTTTCTGGTGAATATTATATAAACTCGTTAATTAAAATTGGAAGCCTTCAAAACTTAAAAGTTGCCGGTTTAAAAATTCCTTTTTCATCGGTTGGGATTGGGATAAATACTTGGCAGGAGTTAGAAGAAAGTCAGCGGATTTATCTTTCTTTAAAAAAATGAAATACAAAAAATTATCAATTATTATCCCGGTTTATAATGAAGAAAAATTTATTGACACAGTAATTAATAAAGTGCTAGAAGCTAATTCTTTAGGGTTAGAAAAAGAGATAATTATCGTCGATGATGGAAGCTTTGATCAAACAAAAATAAAAATCGAAAATAAAATAAAAAAACTAAAGAAAAGACAAGTAAAGATTAAGGCAATTTTTAAAAAGAAAAATGAAGGAAAGGGAGCGGCAGTTAAAGATGGAATTTTGTCTTCTACCGGTGATATTGTCTTAATTCAAGATGCTGATTTGGAATACAATCCTTCTGATTATGGTATTCTTTTGGAGCCATTTTTAAAATATCAGGCCGATGTTGTCTATGGTTCACGTTTTATTACTCATCGTCCCCATCGAGTTTTATATTTTTGGCATGCAGTCGGTAACTATTTTTTAACCACTTTTTCTAATATCTTTACCAACCTTAATTTAACTGATATGGAAACTGGTTATAAAGTTTTTCGAGGAGATTTGATAAGAAAAATTGCCAAAAAATTAAAAAGTAAACGCTTTGGTTTTGAACCAGAAATTACTGCCAAAATTGCTAAAATAAAAAATATCAAAATTTATGAGGTGGGTATTTCTTATTTTGGCCGAACTTATAAGGAAGGCAAAAAAATTAATTGGATTGATGGGATAAAAACATTTTTTGAGATTATAAGATTTAATCTTTTTGAAAAATGAAAATTTTTGAAGAAGAGTTTTTTGAACCATTTTTACGTCAATTTCGTTTTAAGCAAGCGATTAAGCATATTGAAAAAAATAAACCATTAGTTTTACTTGATTTAGGTTGTGGGCCAAACATCCCCTTTTATTTTTTTGCTAAAAAGAATAAAGTTATTTTTAAAAGATATATTGGTATCGATCCTCTTTTAAATAAAAAGTTAATTAATAAATTTTTCAGCGAAAGTGGTGTTTTAATTTTGAATCAGTCAGTTATAAAAAAAATTCCTCTCCCCTCTTTAAGCGTTGATTACATTGTTGCTTTTGCATTTTTAGAACATATAGAAAATCCAAAAGAGATTGTTGAAGAAAGTTTAAGAATTTTAAAACACGGTGGAAAAATTATTTTAACCACACCAACACCAAAAGCGAAAAAAATATTAGAATTTTTGTCATTTAAATTAAAGTTAGTTAGCCCGCGCGAGATCGCTGAACATAAAAATTATTTTACAAAAGAAAATTTGTTATCTTTAATTCCTAAAAATAAAGAACTCCATTTAAAAATTATTCATCATTATTTTGAATTTGGCTTAAATAATCTCCTGGTAATTATTAAAAAATAATTTATCTTCTTTAAATTTTTTATACGATCGTATTATATTTTTAAAGAGTTTTTAATAAGTTTAAAGAGAGTTCAGGTTGATTAGTTGATTGTAGATTTATTTTTTTACCAACCTAAAATCATAAAATTGTTGATTCTAGGCTATAGACTTTTTTCATTTTTTTTATTAATTTAAAAAAAATAATCCGATCGTATTTAACTTTTAAATAAAAATGAGAAAAAAAATTTCGGTCTCTGATTGGTTGCTTTTAGGTCTGGGTGGTTTTATTGATTTTATAAATGAAATACGAGATCCTTTTGGTCTTTTAAGTAGCTTTTATCAACAGACATATGGTTTTGTTCCCTTGCGTTTTCAAAAAACAAATATTTATCATTCAATTTGGCGTAAATTAAAAGCTCAAGATATAAAAAGAACAAAGATAAATGGAAAAAATTATATTAGACTAACTTTAAAGGGATTGAGAAAGATTAAAAAGAGATTCCCAATTTTGATTGAATCAAAAAAAGAATGGGATGGATTTTTTCGTGTAGTAATTTATGATATTTCTGAAGAGACAAGAAAAGTAAGAGATAGATTTAGATTAAAATTAAAAGAATTAGGTTTCGGATTACTACAAAAATCTGTTTGGATTTCTCCTTATGGTTTTTTAAAAGAATTGAAAGAATTTTTAAAAATTAATCGTCTCGATAAAAAGGTTTTAATTCTAGAAACAAAAAATTTTTATGTAAATAATTTAAAAGAATTTGCTAGAGAAATTTGGCCATTGGATGAAATTAATGAAAAATATAAAGAAATTTATAAAAAACTATTAAAATTTAAGTCTTTAAAAAGAAAACACGATCGTGTAATACTTTTAAAGAAAATTAAACAAGAGATATTTTCAGTTTATTTTAAAGATCCATTTTTACCAGATGAATTTTTACCCAATGATTGGATGAGAAAAAAAGTAATAAGAGATATTAAGAAATTAAAAATTTTTAGTCTTTAAAAATAATATACGATCGTATTTAAAATTTAAAGAGTAGAATTTTTGCATTAAGAAATTAATATGTACAGAAAGAATTAGATCAAAAAGTTATTCCCCAAAAATTGGGAAGCATTAGTAAGATAAAAGCATAAAGAAAATGAATAATTGAAAAATATTTTAAAAAATTTGAATATCGGCCAAAACCAAGGGAAACAAAAATTGTAAAAACCAGAAATCCAGGTATAAAATATCGTCCTTGTAAATCCCAAGAAACGCCTAATATTTTAAAATAAATTCCCAAAGTTAAAAGAAATGATAATAAAGAAAAAAGATATATTAATAAAATTTTTATTTTTATTTCACTCTTAAAAAGATTTTTTATCGCTCCTAAAAAGAAAAAAATAGTTGAGAATATTGGATAAAAAACAAAAAATATTTTTGGAGGAGAAATTTCGTTGGTGGCGCCTAAAAATCCAGCATAATGCATTAACGTATGTCTTAGTTCAAAAAATCCAAAAAAAATCGCTGGGACTAATGATAATGGTTTTAAGTTTCTATATTCGGCGGTGATAAAGGCTTCACTAACAATTGGGGTTTTGTTGATTTTTAAGTTGATTAAAATCCAAGGAAGAAGAGTAACAAAAAAGAATATACAAAACATGAGAAAATTTAATAATTTATTTTTTGTTTTTTTATGAAAAAAAAGATAAACAATAAAAACAAGGGCATTAAAAATTCCAGAAAATTTTGATAAAGTAGCTAAACCGGCGGTAAAAGATAAAATTAAAATTTCTTTTAAGGTTAGTTTTTTATTTAAAAATATAAGAAGAAAATATAAAAATAAATATGAAAAAAAACTAACCGCAATGTCAGGATTAATAGAAATTCCAGCACGAAGAATCTGGGGATTTAATGAAAAAAATAAAAGCGCCGGAATAATTTCTTTTTCTTGTTTAAAAATTATTCTTAAAATCTTGTAGGTAATAAAAACCATTAAAAAATAAAAAAAAGCTGATAAAAGACGGGTAAAATAAAATTGAGAGATTAAATTAAAATTTAAAATTTCAGCTATTTTAAAAAAAATAACCCCAATTAGTGAATACAAAGGAGGATGGTAGGCTTGAAGATTTTTTGGGGTAAGTTTTTTGATATTAACGTCATTACTGGTTTTTTTAATCAACGGATAAGAAAAAACTTTTTTAAAAGAAAAAGGTTTGTTTTTAAAATGAAAAAAAGGAATGAATTGGTCAACAAAATGATAATTTTTTTCACCTTTTTTTTCAACTCTAGGATAAACTAAATGAGAAAACCAAAAGATATTTTCATAATGCCCTTCTTCATCAGGTGTTTGAAATGGCGGGGTAAAAATATAAAATAAAAACCAGACTAAAAAAATTAAAAGGAAAATTTTTTTCATTTGTTATAATTATAAAATATTGCGGGATTAGTTAAGCGGTTTAACGCCACCCTTCCAAGGTGGAGAGACGGGTTCGATTCCCGTATCCCGCTCAAGAAAGGAGTAAGTAGCAAGGATTAAGTATTAAGGGAGGAGGAAATATTTAAAAAATTTTTATGGAGGTAAAATTAATTCTTCTTTTTCTTTTTTCATTTTTACTTCGTTTAATTTCTTTAAATCAATCACTTTGGTTGGATGAGGGGGTAACAGCCAAGGTGGTTAAAACATTTGATTTTTTATCAATTGTAAAAAAATTTTCTCCTTTTGATTTTCATCCCCCCCTTTATTATCTTTTTTTAAAATTTTGGACCAATATTTTTGGCTATTCAGAAATCAGTCTTCGTTTTCCATCAATAATTTTTTCTCTTCTTTCCGGTTTTGTGGTTTATAAAATTGGCAGCTTATTGGCAGATAAAAAACTTGGTTTTTGGGCGGCTTTATTTTTTTTGTTTAATCCTTTAATTGTCTATTATTCGCAAGAGACAAGGATGTATATGATTGTCACATTTTTTATTACAAGTTCACTTTATTATTTTTTAAAAATTCAAAAATCAAAATTCAAATCTCAAAATGAAAATTTAAAGTTCAAAATTGATCTCTTTTTAATGAATATATTTATATCTTTGTCTTTTTTAACTTTTTATGGGTCGATTTTTTTTATTTTAGCCATTTTATTTTATTTTCTTTTTAAAAACCAATATAAATACTTTCTCATTACTACTTTCTTCTTAATCCTTTCTTTTTTAATCATCTCTCCCCTCCTCTATCAACAATGGATAAATTCTAAAATCTCACTTTCCGAAGTTAAAAATTGGTCTTTGGTTTTGGGAAAAGCCAATATTAAAAATTTATTATTGATCCTCATTAAATTTTCAGTTGGCCGAATCAGTTTTTATCCAAAAATATTCTACTGGCTTACTGCTTTTTCTTTTTCCTTTTTTGTTTTTTATGTTTTTTTAAAAAATTTAAAATCAAAAATTGTTTTATTTTATTTTTTTATTTTTCCAATTTTTTTAGGATTTATTATCTCTTTTTTTACTCCACTTCTTCAGTATTTTCGGTTTATTTATCTTATTCCTTTGATGTGTTTGTTATTGGTGAATAAGTCGTATAAGTCGAATAAGATTTATATGATACTGGCTTTTGGGTTTTTGTTTTGGTCGTTTTTATATCTTTTTATTCCCTTTTTTCATCGAGAAGATTGGAAAAGTTTAAGTTTTTATTTGAAAAAAAACCAAGTGAAAGAGGTTTATATGATACCCTCATCTTCTGATCCTTTGATTTATTATTACCCAAAAATTAAAATTAACTCTTTAAAAAACTGCCACGATCGTATTATTTTTTTAAGGACAAAAAAAATTTATGTGATTCCATACACAACAGAAATTTATGGAGTTGACTATAAGAATTGTTTTAAAAATAATTATCAATTGGTAAAAGAGAAAAACTTTCGACAAATTACTTTAGAAGAATATCAAAAACGACTTTAAAAAATTTTAATTTTTAAGCTTTAACTGGATACTTTTTAAAGTTAAATAAAAAGAGGAAATCAAAATGGCAAAAAAAATAGCGATTGGTGGCCCAAAGACTCCTTTTTGGGGAATTAAAAAATAACAACCGAAAGTGGTGATTAAAAAAAAGATAATATTGCCGATTAAGACAAATGATGGTTTTTTTACGGTATATAGAAGATATAAAAGCGGAATATTGGCTAAAGGATAAAGAATATAGGCTAAGGCAAGTTGTTTAGTGATAGAGGCTGTTTTGGCAAATTTCTCAGTAAAAGCAAGAGAAAAAATTTGGTTGGGAGTTAAAAAAAGGATAAAAAACAAAAAAGTGGGTAAAAGCAAATAAACAAAACTTTTTTTAAGAAGCGGTTTTAAATCTTTACTTTTTTGGACTTTAGCAAAGTCAGGTGATAAAACTTGGGTGATACTGGTGACTGCGGCAAAAAGGGTAAGAATAATTTTGGTTGAAAGGCCATAAAAACCAATAGCATCTGTTTTTGGAAAATAAAAGGATAAAAGAAAAAGATCTATTCTTGTTCCTAAATTAAAAAACTGAGAAGCGATAAAAAAAGTCAAAGTATATTTACTTTTAAATTCTTCTTTTTTAACTTCCGCTTTTAAAATATTATAAAAAACATGTTTTTTTTCAAAAAAAAGAAAAAGAAAGAAAATTGATGGGCCAAAAATTCCAAAAACAAAGATAATTGAGGCGGTATTTATTAATTTAAGATAAAAAAGAAAAAGAATAAGAATTGTTTTTAAAACATTACTTAAATTCAAAAAAAAGTTAGCTAAAAAAATTTTTTTTACGGCCAAAAGTGAGTTTAAAGCATAGTTTTGCCAGATAAGAAAAAGGACAGAAAAAGTGGTCAAAGACAGTTCCCAAAAAGGGGCTTGGGTTTTAAAAAAATATTTATCGAAAGCAGGAAAAAAGATAAAAAGTAAGAAAATGACAATTAAAGAAAAAAATGTTTGAAAGGTAAAGGTGGTTTTTAAAAAGGAAAAGGCTTTTTTTCTATCCTCGATTATGGTTGGCAAATACGAATAGATACTGGCGGAAACACCAAAATCTAAAATATTTGCCAAAACATAAGCAATTCCCAAAAGAACACTTAATACCCCATATTCTTTTGGATTCATAATTCTAACCAGCAAAAAGGCAAAAAAAGCGGTAAAAAAAACATTAAGATAATTGCCAAAAGTATTGATGAGGATATTTTTAGTAGTTTTTTGTTTGAGAAAGGAGAAAAGTTTTGGTATCATTTAGATATTATATTTAGATATTATATAAAAAACTCAAAACGCAAATGTGAAAACTCAAAACTAAAATTAAAAACTTAAAACTTAATTTTTAAGTTAAAAACATTATAAATTATTTTTATTTTTTATGAAAAAAACAGCGTTGATTACGGGAATTTTGGGCCAAGATGGGCCATATTTGGCCAGATTACTTTTGGAAAAAGGTTATAAAGTTTATGGAATGATTCGGCGTTATTCCAATCCTAATTTTGAAAATTTAGATTTTTTGGGAATTACTGATCAAGTAGAGTATGTTGAAGGTGATATGACCGATGAATCATCGCTTTTAAATTTAATTCGCACTTTAAGACCCGATGAAGTCTATAATTTAGCTGCTCAATCGTTTGTTGATTCTTCTTTTGAACAGGCAAAATTGACAACCGAAGTTAATGCTTTGGGTCCTTTGTATCTTTTAAACGCAATCAAATATTTTTCACCAACAACCAAATTTTACCAAGCTTCAACCTCAGAAATGTTTGGTTTACAGCATACCAACGGCTCTCAAGACGAAAACACCCCTTTTCACCCGCGTTCTCCTTATGGGGTTTCTAAAGTTTATGCTTATTGGATCACGGTCAATTACCGTGAGGCTTATGGGATTTTTGCTTGCAATGGAATTTTGTTTAATCATGAGTCACCAATTCGGGGGATTCAATTTGTGACAAGAAAAATTACCGATGGGGTAGCAAGAATAAAATTGGGGTTAACAAAAGAGATACGTTTAGGCAATCTTGAAGCTAAAAGAGACTGGGGTTTTGCTGGTGATTATGTTGAGGTAATGTATCTTATGCTTCAGCAAAAAGATCCAGATGATTATGTCGTTGGAACGGGGGAGAATCATTCGGTGAAAGAGTTTGTTGAACTTGCCTTTTCTTATGTTGGGATAAAAGATTGGCAAAAGTATGTTAAAATTGATCCTCAGTTTAAAAGGCCAGCTGAGGTGCCAAATCTAAAAGCCAATCCCAAAAAAGCGTTTGAAAAATTGGGGTGGCGGCCAAAAGTATCGTTTGAAGAATTAGTAAAAATGATGGTTGAGGCGGATATAAAAAGAGTTCAAAACTCAAATGTCAAATCTCAAAAATAAAAAATAATTTAGGGGATTGGAAATTTTAGGGCGAGTTTTTTGACTTCGGCGCGTAGTTTTTTAATTAATGGATTTTTTTCAATTTCTTTTTCAAAATTAGCAATATACTTTCCTATTTCCTCTTTTTTTTCTGGCAGATGATATTTTTTTAAGATTTCTAATACTTGTAAAATTTTTTGTCCAATAAACTTCATTTCTTTTTCTTTCATTCCTCTTGTGGTTACCGCTGGTGTCCCTAAACGGATTCCTGATGGATAAAAAGGTGATGAGGTTTCGTTGGGGACAGTATTTTTGTTTAAAGTGATACCAATTTTATCCAAAGCTTTTTGAGCAAAAACGCCCATCCCTTTGCCTAAAGTAGGTGTTAAATCAACTAAAATCAAATGGTTTTCACTGCCGCCACCAATAAGATAAAGACCGCCCTCTTTTAAAACTTGAGCCAAAACTTGACTGTTTTTGACAATTTGAGCGGCATACTTTTTAAACGATGGTTGTAAAGCTTCATATAAGGCAACGGCAATGGCGGCAGTTTGATTGTCATGCGGACCTCCTTGAAGACCAGGAAAAACCGCTTTGTTGATTTTGTCAGGTAATTCTTTATCTTTTTTAAGACCTTTATCGGTTACCATAATCATTGCTCCTCGAGGACCGCGAAGAGTTTTGTGAGTGGTTGTTGTAACAATATGAACGTAAGGAACCGGTGATGGATGAACACCCCCAGCAATAAGTCCAGCCACATGGGCGATATCAGCAGCTAAGTAGGCCCCGACCTCATCAGCAATTTCAGCAAATTTTTTGTAATTAAATTTTAAAGGATAGGCAGTGGCACCAACCCAGATAAGTTTGGGTTTGTACTGCCTAGCCAGTTTTCTTATTTCTTCGTAATCAAAAAGATCTTTGC